>Ga0116217_10001708_pt1 | contig 20785 bp, 20 predicted proteins | sample Sb_taG_6_FD_89697 | JGI IMG/M metagenome (GOLD analysis project Ga0116217, IMG submission 89697) | Peat soil microbial communities from Weissenstadt, Germany - Sb_50d_4_PS metaG | ecosystem: Environmental > Terrestrial > Soil > Wetlands > Peat | place: Germany: Weissenstadt | collected 2010-09-21 | reverse complement strand
TGCGGATCGCACGCGACTGACGCCGATGCTCCTTGCGCTGCTCTTCGCTGCGGGTAGCGTCCGCCTTTTTCTCCAGGTTCGAAGACTGGCGGTCGAGCGAGCGCATCATATCGACCGTTTTGTTGGCTCGGTCGATGAGGCGTTTGCGCTCGGTGTTGGTGAAGCCGAGCTTACGGACGCACAGAGAAACATCGACAATGGCGCGCGCCAGCGCGATGCGGTAACGGCGATAGTCCTTGGGGCGTTTCTTCTGCGAGACTGCGGCGAACTTCTCCAGAAGCTGATTGGCCTTTTTGTAGGCCTTGGCGAGATCGTCGATCTTTCCGGTGAATTCTTTCAGGCGATTCTGCAGAATCTCGTCAGTGATCTCTTCCTCATCGAAGGTGACCACTTCCTTGATGGAGCGGACGCCTTTCTTGAGGTCCTCGCCCATCGCCAACAATTCGTTGATAACAATTGGAGAACGGGAGAGAGCCTTCAGAACGCGCAGTTGTCCACGCTCAATGCGCTTGGCGATTTCAACTTCGCCTTCACGGGTAAGCAGTGGGACAGTGCCCATCTCGCGCAAATACATGCGGACGGGGTCATTGGTTTTTTCCAGAGCGCCGGGGGTTAGATCGAGTTCGACGTCCTCGCCAGCTTCGTCTTCGTCGAACTTCTTGTCGAGCGCGGAGGAGGGAAGTTTTGGTCCCTCCAGCACATCGATTCCTTGCGTACCAATCGTCGTGAGCAGATCGTCGAGGTCTTCAGGAGAGTGCACATCGTGCGGGATGAGATCGTTCACCTGGTCGTAGGTGAGATATCCCTTTTCCTTGCCTGTATCGATCAGCTTTTTAATGTCGTCGTACTTGTCGTCAAGAGCCAAGAAAGATTGTCCTTAAGTCGTCCCATGGAAGGACGTCGAAACGTCGTTTATAGCGGTGGGAACGTGAAGTGGCGGGGTTAGCGCCGACACAAACCCTCAAAGTATAGCACAGAGAACGCATCGCGCCAGAGCAAAATTGTTCGCCCAGATCATGCCCGCCGCTATGTTGCCCGCCGTTAATAACTTAGATGGCGAAACAAGCCATTTAGTTTCAAGGTTCGAAGCTGGGAAGTCGGTTTCCCAAAAAACAGAGCGGATCATAAAAACCCAGTTGGCAGTTCCCGGTTCCCAGTCTTCAAGCCGGCCTTTGGACTGCCCCTTGATCGGATAAGCCCGGGTCCATGAGCGCCCTCTTCAGCCGGTCTTTTTCACGCAGCAAGAAGCGTAGCCTGTCCGGTTCGTCTTTTTTCGCGGACTGGAGTTCCCGCTGAACCGCGTCCATTTGACGTCGATACTGAATGCGCCGCAAGGCTCGCACTGCGCCCTCCAACCGCTCAGCCGTGAGTTGCTCGTCTTCTTTCATCAGGATTGCCGCCAGAATATTGCGGTCGGAATCAGGCAGCGGTAATTCCATGACTTCGACCGCTTCCCCGGCGGAGTTCAGCAAGCATTCGATTAGGGACTCAGTGGCCAATCCAATGTGCAGGCGCTCGTTCGTGAGCACAAAATGCGCCTGACGGGCGGGATCGAACTCTTCTTCGGCGCCCTCGCGGGCGGAGAAGTGCTCTTCGGAAGTTTGAATTTCGCTGGCCGAGGTCAAAGCCCGGATCAAGAGTTTCTCGGCGTCGGTGACTTGCGCCTCGATTGGGGCCCTTACGGTGGCGGTCGATCGGTTGGCTGCGGCATGTTTGAGTTCTTGCCGCAGGACGGCAGAATCGATGCCGAGTTTTTGTGAGATCTCGCGGGCTAGTTCGTCGCGTACGATGCGGCTGGGCACGCGCTGGATATGCGGCAGCAGGTGATTCAGAGCCTTCACTTTTCCTTCTGCGCTGCGAATCGGGAACTGGCTCTGGGCGCGCTCGATCAGGTAGTCGAAATAACGCTGCGAGTGTTTAAGGGCTTCGCCGTAGGCGTCCTTGCCTTTGCGGCGGATGAAGAGATCGGGGTCGAATCCCGGTTCGAGAGTCAACACTTTGATTTGGAATTCTTCCTCAACCAGCAGGCCGAGGGTGCGTTCCGTGGCTTTCGCGCCCGCGGTGTCGGGATCGAAATTCACGACTACGTTCTTGCTGAAGCGACCCAGCAATCGGGCCTGGAGTTCGGTGAAGGCAGTTCCGGAACTGGCAATCACGTTATGAAATCCGGCAGCGTAGACGGAAATGCAGTCCATCTGGCCTTCGACCAGGATGGCGTAATCCAGCTTGCGAATGGCTTCTTTGGCCTGGTCGAGATTGAACAGGACGCGGGACTTGGAATAGATCGCGGTCTCAGGCGAATTGAGATACTTTGGCCCGGCTTTATCGTCGGTGGAAAGCGTCCGCCCGGTGAAAGCAATCACTCGGCCCGTCTCGTTGGTGATGGGGAACATGACGCGGTTGCGGAATTTGGAATAAATTGTCGTTGGCCGTTGGTCGTTGGTCGTTGGCTTGTCGTCCCGAGCGGGATCGGACGAAACAGCGGCAGGCTCTCCCGTGGAATCAAGGGACTTGCCTTGCTGAGGGCCGACGGCTGATGGCTGAGAGCTTTCTTTCCACGAAAAAAGCCCGCTCGCGCGCAGGACTTCTTCGTCGAACTCTCCCTTGAGGCGATCTTTCAAGATGAATCCTGAGTCCGGAGCATAGCCGATGCGGAAAGCCATGATGACGTCCTGGGTCAAGCCACGTCCAGCGAGATATTCGCGGGCACGGGCACCCTCGGGCCGCCGGAGGCATTCCTGGAAGAAAGCAACGGCACGCTCGTGGACTTCTAGCAGCACCGTGCGCAGCTTGGCTTCTTCCGCTTCCACGGGGCTGCTATAGGTAAGCTTGGGAAGCGCGATCCCGAACTTTTGCGCCACGGCTCGCACAGCTTCTACGAACGTGACGTTTTCGATCTTCTGGACGAAGGTGAACACGTCGCCCTTCGCGCCACAACCAAAACAATAAAAAAACTGCTGTGTGGCATGGACCGAAAACGAAGGCGTTTTTTCGTTGTGGAACGGACACAGACCCGAATAGTTCTGCGCTCCGGCCTTCTTCAGCTTGACGTAGTCGCCGACAACGCGGACGATGTCCGCTTGCTGCTTAACGATTTCTTTGAAGTCGACGGCGTCGGTCATGAGTGCAGTGAGAGCTGTCCCCACGAATTGTGAAGCAAGAACTACAGGAATGACTATATCCGAACAGGATTCCTGTGGAGAAGCTGTGGAAGTTGCGGTTATTTCGTTGAGGACGGAGGAAAACAGCAGCAATGCTCGCGAGGAATGAAGTTTCGGAGCTGGGTAGGGATTCTTCGACTCCGCATGCCCTGCGCAAAGCGCAGGGCGTGCTGCGCTCAGAATGACAGAGATAGGGAGGTTCGCACGGCTCTGTGAGGCACTGGGATCATTTTTCGCGACGCGGTGTCATGCTGAGTGTAGGCTGGCCGGTCGCTTGCGACCGGTCAGACGGAGTCGAAGCATCCCTACCTGCGCTACCGTCTTTTATCTGCGAATACCAGCCTCGGCTCAAATCGAGCCAGTGTGGATTCAGCGATTCGATCAAGGCAATCTTCTTGCCTCTGCGCCAGCCCTTTAGTTGCTTTTCGCGGTCAATGGCGGTCAGCACATCGTCGAAGGACTCCCAATAGAGCAAGCGATCCATATCGTATTTGCTGGTGAAACCGGCAAGTATGTGTTCTTTGTGCTGGAAGACGCGATTCTCCGGGCGGCTCGTGACGCCGATGTATAGGGTTCCCGACAGGCTGCCCAGAATGTAGACGAAATAGCTTTTTCGGTCGCCCATTTTAGAGCCTGGCGGGGGTAGGGATTCTTCGACTCCGCACAGAATGACAGAAAGACGAGATTGGAGACGGTGATGGTGGTCACAAGTTGGGCCGCGCATCTTCCAAAATGGGCGGATCTATGCGTTTAGCTCCAGCCTGGCCCTCTCTGCAATCGACGGCATATCAGCCGCGATGGCCAGTTGTACTTGATTCTCCCTGAATATATCCAGGGCAAACTCAATGTCGGGATGAGTGCGATCAAGGTCATCGGCGACAACAGCAGTGAGCTGGGCGCTTGCGTGGGTTTCCCTATAGATGCAGTCCGCAATCTTGGGGAAGCGGCTGGCAAGGTTAACTGCAAGCGTCTGGTTGCTGTTTGTTTTTAGGGGAACAGCTTGAAAGAATCTGACCTCGCTGCCAACCACATATCCGAAATCAAAAAAGACTGGATCATTCTTCTTTTTGGTGTATTTCGCCGCCGAGATTTGCTTCATGACCAAATCCCATATGCCTGCTTGAGTGAACGCGTCTTTCATCTGACGCTGGATCACAGCGTGCTCGCTCTTTGGGCGGGCTGCGGCGGGTAATGCTTTCGGTTGTGGTTTGTCTAAGTAGATTGAGTGCAGCCTTTCCAATTCCTGGGCCGGATCTGCTGCCAGACACACTTGCCGAGCAGTGATCTGGACCAAGTTTGCAAATGAGTCTTGCAACTTGAGCAGCAGCAGGCCCACATCCTGCGAGTTCTGCAATTGAATGCGTATATGGTCCTCCAGGCCTTGCAAGACGTCGATATCGACTTGCGGGTCGTGGCAGCGCACGCGGCGCCAATCGCTGGTCATACGCACAGCCGCAAATCCGAAACCGCTGGGGCGTGGTTCGACCAACAACACTCCAATGCTTACTGAGTCTCCACTCACTACGTAAGGGACGTACCGCAACACATAGAACTCGAGTTGCTTCAGATCAGCCATCGGCATTCGAACCTAGAACTCGGGATCTCGATTTCTAAAAGCGAAATCCAAAGCGCGCTTGTGGTCGGACAAACTCATGCGTCTTCCTTCCAGTTGGGAAATGGCTGTCTCGAGGACATCCGAAACGCGATGATGAGCTCGCGCACTTTTGATCGTCGATCAAGCAGGCAGCGGATCAGTTCTTCGAGTGCGCCCCAGTCGCTGGCGTACCACTCCGGAGGAATACCCGCTGCACAGTTCCAGATGACGTTTTCGTTCATTCCTTCTATGGTCGCGAGCCAGGGCTGAAACGAATCCCAACCGCGCACGCTCAAATACACTTCATTCTGGGCATACACGCCACGCAGCGGATAATCGGGAAATGTCCATTCGCCGGCGTTGAAGCAATATCCCTGATCGATGAAGGTCACTGTGTACTTTTTCTCTCGCATTTTTCGCCAGAATGTTGCCTGCCTGCCATTTGAATTGGCGGTCCACTTATCGAGCACCAGCATTCCGGCGAACGTTCCAAGGTTTCGCACTCGTTCCAGCATTGTCACAGGAAAATAATCGAATATTTGACCTTGCAGCGGATCGACTACGTAACGGGACCCGAATTGAAGTCCGGGCTGGCAGCGAATCACGCTGCCGGAGAGCTGAATGTTGAGATCAGATGAGTTCTCCACCAGCCAATCGCCGACCTCGACGACCTCGGTTGGCGGGACTGGCAATCCGGCTGCCTCTGCAAGTCGCGTGGCCAGCAATTCGTTGGCCAGAACGCGCAGATGCTGAGGGTTGTTGCGAAACTTCACCACGTAAAAGTTTCCATCCGAGCAGCGCATCATATGCCCCTGTGCTCCGCCTCGCATTCGTCGCACGTGTTGCACAGCAAGCACTGCCAAAAGGCAAGTCCTCGAAACTATCCAAAAGGTCGGATGCTATACCTACTTTCGAGGGCCTGGATGTGACGTTTGAACATCGAAGCGCTGTGGATTTCTTGCGGGAAGTGGTTTGGACGCATTTTCGCGGCTACAAGCGACAGCAGATTCCTCGCTTCGCTCGGAATGACAATCTGGTTGTCAATAGAGCGGCGTGAAGATCAGACTCGCAACTCGACAACCGTCGCGCCCCCACCGCCTTCTTTCTGCGGAGGCTCGGTGACGGACTCTACATGGGGATGCTTCTGCAAATACTGACGCAGCGCCTTACGCAGGATGCCCATACCGCTACCGTGAACAACCCGAACGCGAGGCAACCCCGCGAGGAAAGCGCGGTCCACGAATTTCTCCACTTCCCGGGTGGCATCGTCGACGGTGCGTCCGATGACATTGATCTCTGACGGCACACTCTGATTCTCGCTTTCCAGCGAAACCGAGATCCCACGGGCACGGGCGGCTTTGATCGGAGAATCTGACGCGTGCACCAGCACGTCTGCAATATCGTCGCGCGCAATCTTCATCTTCATGGCGCCGATCTCGACCTCGAAATGGTTGTCATCGATTCGACGCGCCACCACCGCAGGACGGCCAACGGATTTCAGCTTGACCGTATCGCCTTCGGAAACATGTTTCACCAGCTGTGGCTGGGCATGGGGATCACCTTGGTCAGCACCTGTTGTGTGGGCCACCACGGCTGAATCAAACTGCTCGCGGAATTCGCGGCGCAGCTTGGAGATGCTTCGCTCGGCGTCTTTGGACAGTTTTTGTGCCGCGGTCCGATCCTGAATGGCGCTAACCATTTCGCGCGCGTGGTACTCGAAATCTCGCAGCAAGCTGTCCAATTTCTTTTCCATTTCTTTGACTTTGGCTTGCTGATCTTTTTTGCCCTCCGCGGCAAGACTAGCCTTCTCTCGTTGGATTTCGTCTTCGCGAGCGCGCAAACGCAATCGTTCAGTTTCCACGTCGCGCAATTGGGAATGCAGGCGATCGAGAAATTCTCCGACATCCCGCGCCTGCGAACCCAGTCGCGCACGGGCTGCTTCAATAATTGTGGGATTGAGCCCGAGCCGCTGCGCGATGTTAATCCCGGCAGACGCTCCCGGCACGCCGATCTTTAGCTCGTATGTTGGCTGGAGCGTGGCTTCGTCGAATCCCACAGAAGCGTTGATCACTCCGGCCGTGTTTGCGCCGAAAACCTTCAGCGATGTGTGATGCGTGGAGATAATGGTGCAGCATCCGATGCGGCGAAAGTGCTCGGCAATGGCGACCGCCAAGGCTGCGCCTTCCTCGGGATCGGTGGCGGAACCGAGCTCGTCGAGTAACACCAACGATTGCGAGGTCGCAGTGCGTGAGATGAAATCAATGTTCGTGACGTGGGCCGAGAAGGTTGAAAGATTTTGCTCGATGGATTGATAGTCGCCGATGTCGGCCAGCACCGCGTCGAATACGGGCAGCTCGGCGCGGTCGGCGGGAACCGGAATCCCAGATTGCGCCATCAGCGCGAGCAAGCCAACCGTCTTCAGGACGACAGTTTTCCCTCCAGTATTCGGGCCGGTGATGACGAGTTCCTGAGCTTCGCTTTCTAGTTCAATCGTGGTCGGAACGACATGGTCGCCTTTTGCCTTAAGATTGCGTTCGAGCAAAGGATGGCGAGCTTTAATGAGAACGAGTCGAGCTTTGCTCGACGTGGACGGCCGGGGGGGGCCGTCACCACGTGAGTCTTGCGCGGACAAAACTACTGGGACGCAGTTGTATTCCTCTGCAAAGCGCGCTTTTGCAAACTGCAATTCGAGTTGGCTGAGCACATCGACCGCTGCGAGAATTGGGGCGGTATGTTCCCCGATGCGGCGTGTCATCTCGACCAGAATGCGGTGAACCTCGGCTTGCTCTTCATCCAGCAATCGCACCAACTCGTTGTTCTGTTCGATGGTTTCTAGCGGTTCGACGAAAACCGTCTGCCCGCTCGAACTGGCGCCGTGCACCACACCCTGTACCCGCCGTTTCTGCTCGACCTTGACCGGGATAACAAAGCGTTCACCGCGAATTGTGACGAGTTCGTCCTGCACCATGCCACCTTCGGATAACCGGCGCAAATAGCCCCGTAAAGAATCCTGAATCGAGCGTCGCTGTTTTTCAATTTCGCGGCGAATGCGGGCGAGTTCGGGCGAGGCTTTGTCGTCGAGCGTTCCATCAGGCAGTATCTTGTTGCGAAAAGCTCGCAGGAATTCGGTGAAGTCTGTGATCCCCGAGGAAAGCTGCGCGACTGTCTTCCACTCCAGCTTCATGGCGGCAGGCGGGCTGAGTGCGATTTCACGCCACTCGGCGGCGCGATCGACTACAAGCACCACGTCGCGAATGTCCCTAGTCTCAAGCGCGGCACCGGCAATTCGAGACTTCTCTACCAGCGTCGAGACGTCGAGCAGGCCGGAAAAATCGAAGCGTCCACCCACCCGCCGGAACTCGCGAATCTCCGTGGTGAGCTGTTGCTGATTCTCAATCCATTCGCGGTCGGTTGAAGGCGCGAGATTAGCGATCAGCCCGTGTCCCAGGGGCGAAGAGGCATACCCACTCAGCAAGTCGCGGAGGGAGTCGAATTCCAGCACTCGGGCGCTGGTGTGCGAGAGCAAGTGGGGAGACATCAGAATTCAATGTTACAAGAAGCAGGGCTTCGCTCTGCTAGAATCATCGATTGAGACGGGCGTTGCCCGTTCGGGTTTGGTGCCATGGCATTTCCGATCACGCGCCTCCGTCGTCTTCGCCAGAGCGAACAACTGCGATCCATGGTGCGCGAGACTCGGCTTTCTCCGACGTCATTTGTATACCCAATGTTTGTGTGTCCGGGAGAAGGTGTGCGTAAGGAAGTCGGCTCCATGCCGGGCGTCTTCAACCTTTCCGTGGATGAAGCGGTTAAGGAAGCGCAAGCGACACACTCTCTGGGAGTGCCCGCAATCATCTTGTTTGGTCTGCCGGAAAAGAAAGATGAACTGGCCACAGGCGCCTGGGCGGACGACGGGATCGTGCAGCAGGCGGCTCGCGCTATCAAGCGGGAGGTTCCCAAGCTGCTCATCATGGGCGATGTGTGCCTTTGCGAGTACATGTCGCATGGGCACTGCGGAATCGTGCGTGCTGCCCGTTCGCAGTCGCTCGGAGCTGCCGTTGCGTCGCCTCCCGCAGTCGCTGCGGATTATGAGATTGTTAACGACGCAACGCTCGAACTCCTGGCCCGCACCAGCGTGTCCCTGGCCCGCGCTGGCGTCGACATTATCGCTCCTTCCGACATGATGGACGGCCGCGTCGGCGCCATCCGCAATGCGCTCGACCATGCCGGCTTGGCCAATACGCCCATCCTTTCTTATGCGGCGAAGTTTGCTTCGGCTTTCTATGGGCCGTTTCGCGAGGCCGCTGACTCGACGCCGCAATTCGGGGATCGCCGTTCGTATCAAATGGATGGAGCGAACCTGCGCGAGGCTATGCGCGAGATCGAACTCGATGTCCAAGAAGGCGCGGACATGATTATGGTAAAGCCGGCGATGCCTTACTTGGATGTGATCGCCGCGGCGCGCGAACGTTTCGACCTGCCCCTGGCTGCGTATCAAGTTTCAGGCGAGTACGCCATGATCGAAGCCGCCGCGAGAAACAATTGGATCGACCGCGACCGAGTGATGATGGAGTCGCTGGTCTCGATCCGGCGCGCCGGGGCAAGCATTATTCTTACTTACTACGCCAAGGACGCGGCGCGGCTGCTGGCGTAGCCTCGGTTCGTTTTGCCTGAGATTGGTCGAGGTATCCCGAAACTGCGGAACAGCGCCAACATGCCTGGTGAAGTTACTTTTCCAGAGCTTCTTGAAACTGAACGGCTGGTATTGCGCCGATATAGGAGTGCTGACGCTGCGGGCATCCTGGAGTTAGTTGATAAGAACAGAGCTCGCCTCGTCCAAAATTTCTCACCAATGGCAAATGCCTTGTTCCAGGGTGAGGATGTGAAATCCTTTATCGAAGACAAAACGGCGCAATGGAATGCGGGACGAGCTTTTTGTTACGGAATCTGGCTCAAGATTTCGAAGCAACAAATCGGACAGCTTCAAGTAAAAAATGTTATGTGGGATGTGCCTTCTGCAGAACTTTCATATTTCATCGACAGTTCATCAGAAAGACAGGGCTTCGCTACCGAGGCAATCTCGGGAATCCTGCGTCTAGCGTTCGAGCAACTGGATTTTAAGAGAATATTTGTTCGCATCATTCCATCGAACCAGGGAAGCATTTCGCTTGCGAACAAACTGGGCTTTAAGCATGAAGGGCTGCATAGGAATGCATTCAGGTGCGGTTTCGGTGAACTTCACGATGTTCATTATTTTTCCGTAACCACCGAAGATTTCAGGACGGGTTTCACAAATCTCTGAACAGGATCTGCATTCGCATGTCAAAGATCAACGCTCAGCTTGTAGGTGTCGAACTGTACTTTGATGATTTGCCGGCTGCGAAACGCTTTTATCAAGAAACGTTGGGTCTAAGCCTCTCCGGCGAGCAGCTCGGGCATCACGCCCAGTTCAACTTTGGACAAGCTTTTCTTTGCCTTGAGAAAAAAGGCGTGGAAGACTACCCCTCGCAAGACAACGCCGTGATCTTTCTCGAGGTTCCTAGCGTTCAGGCTGCAGTTGAGGCAATCGGCCGCGAACGTTTCGTCCATGTCGAACCCGGCGCCGAAGGTACGCGGTCGTCTTGGGCTGCTCTCCACGATCCCGAAGGGCACAATGTACTCTTGCTGGAGAAGCCACAATCCGCAGGTTAAGAATGCCTTCAGCGAACGGCGTACGGTGCATCCACTTTCAGGGCCCAAACCAGCGCGACCACCCAGCCGATAGCCGTCCAGCCGAGGAGAAAATTCAGCACGAAGATCGAGACTGTGTCTCTTTTATTGCGTGCCAGCGCGAGGATCGAGGGCAGAAAATATAATACGAAGCCGAAACCAAAGATAGGGAAGAAGAACAATGCGAACAGGTGCATGGCAATAGCCTCCTTCTTACTTCCAGTTTAGCACCGTGGCCGCGCAGTGAGATGAACCCGCCGCAGCCCGTTTCGCGAATCCTTAGGCCCTGTCGTAGAATCACCTATTTAGACTCTCATCATTATTCCTTTTAGGGAGCACTACTTTGCCTGACATCATTTATGACATCGCCATCATCGGGAGCGGGCCAGCGGGATATACCGCCGCCATCCGCGCCGGACAGTATGGCCTGAAGACGGCGTTAATTGAGAAGGATGGATTCCTTGGGGGCACCTGCCTGCACGTGGGTTGCATTCCGACCAAGGCCCTCTTATTTAATGCTGAGCTTTGGGACCACTTGAAAGACGCGAAGGAGTTCGGGGTTGAGGGCGTAGACTCGCGCAAATTGAATTGGGCGGCCATCCAGGAGCGCAAGTCGAAGATCGTCAGCAAGCACGCCAAGGGTCTTGAATTCCTGATGCGCAAGAACAAAGTGGAGACGATCAAGGGCTACGGCAAACTCACCGGACCTGCGCAGAGCGGACTGCTGGCGGTTGAAGTCACCGACGGGGGCAAGAGCAGCCTCATCAAGGCGAAAAATGTCATTTTGTCTACCGGCTCTGAAGCTCGCATGATTCCTGGCCTGGAGCCGGATGCTCGGGTGCTCACCAACATTGAGATTCTGGGTCTGAAAGAGATTCCCAAATCATTGGTTATTGTGGGCGCAGGGGCAGTAGGCGTGGAGTTCGCATCGATTTTCCGCTCCTTCGATGCCGAAGTTACCATGCTCGAGATGCTGCCGCGTCTTGTTCCAGTGGAGGATGAAGACGTTTCCAAGGAACTTGCGCGCGTCTACCGGAAGCGCGGCATTAATTTTCATACTGGGGCTAAAGTCGAGAAAGTCGAAAAGACGAAATCTGGAGTTGCAGTGACCTTCTCCGTGGGCGGCAAGCAGGAGAAGATTGAAGCCGAGAAGATTCTGATCGCAGTTGGCCGCAAACCACGCACCGAAAATGTTGGACTGGAAAAGACACACATCAAGCCCGATCGCGGCTTCATCAAAACCGATAGCTGGATGCAGACGAGTGAACCAGGCGTCTATGCGATTGGGGACATCGTGCTGGGGACGCCGCAACTGGCGCACGTTGGCGCGATGGAGGGCATTGTGGCCGTGACGAAGATCGCGGGCAAACCCGGCAAGGCGATCAACCCGGAACACATTCCGAACGCGACCTACTGCCATCCGGAAATTGGCAGCGTCGGTTTGACGGAGGAAAAAGCGCGCGAAGCGGGCTACAACTTGAAGATCGGGAAATTCCCGTTCACCGCGAACTCGCGTGCCTCGATCGTCGGGCAGCACGAGGGTTTCATCAAAATTATCTCCGACGCCGACTATGGCGAGATTCTGGGCGTACACATTATCGGACCGCAGGCCACGGAACTGATCGCAGAGGCAGTAGCCGCGATGGAACTCGAAGCCACGGTGGAAGATCTGATGTGGACCATCCATGCGCATCCGACGCTGGCTGAAGCGATGCTGGATGCATCGAACAGCGTTTATGGGATGGCGATCAACGCGTGAAGATTGTGAAATCTAGTAATTTGGTAATTGAAAAGCTTGGCGCTCCAGGTGAAGAACTTTTCACGCCTTGATGGCAGGCCACGTAAATCTATCATTTGGTACCGCTTTTGGAAGGCAAGAACAAGATTCTCTCCCCCATCCACAAAGGACTCATCATGCAAAGCAAGAGACCACTGATCCTACTCGCTGCGGCGTTCATTGTAGTTTTCGGATTTCCAACCATAACAGTTCCTCTCTTTGCAGCCAGCAGTGAGAAAGTGCTGTACAGCTTCTGCACTCTCTCTAACTGCGCGGACGGAAACACCCCCGAAGCCAACCTCATTTTCGACGCGGCTGGCAATTTGTATGGCACGACTTTCGACGGCGGTGCTTACGGTTTCGGTTCCATCTTTCAGCTCGTGCGAGGCTCAAACGGCACGTGGACCGAGAAAGTACTGTACAGCTTTTGCTCGGCCACTAATTGCGCCGACGGGACCAACCCCGAAGGCCTGATCTTCGGTAATGCTGGCAAATTGTATGGCATAACCCTTACCGGCGGCGGTTATGGCTTTGGTGCCGTCTTCGAGTTGGCGCCCGGCAAAGGCGGCACCTGGAGTGAGAAGGTGCTGCACAACTTCGATGCTAGCGGCGCGGACGGATATTATCCCTACACCGGCCTGATTGTCGGCGCGACTGGGAACTTGTACGGCGTAACCGAGTGGGGTGGCGCTTATGGTGACGGCACCGTCTTCCAACTGACCGAGGGGGCTAAGGGCAAGTGGACGGAGAAGACGCTACATAGCTTTAACAATAATGGCAAGGACGGGTACGCCCCCTTCTCCGGTCTGATGTTCGACGCGGCCGGCAACTTATACGGCACGACCTCAGTGGGTGGCGCCTCCGGCACCGGCTGCGGTGGCCACGGCTGCGGCATCGTTTTCCAGTTGGCCCCCGGCGCGAAGGGCAAGTGGACGGAGAAGGTGTTGCACAGCTTCAACGACAACGGTAAGGATGGGTACGACCCCTGGGCCGGCGTGGTCCGCGACGCAGCAGGAAACTTGTACGGCACGACCACCGCGGGCGGTGCTTCCGGTTGCGGCACGGTCTTCAAGGTCGCACCTGGCGTCAGCGGCAAATGGACGGAAAGAGTGCTGCACAGTTTCGAGAAAGACGCCAACGATGGGTGCGTACCCTTGGCTGGCCTAGTTGTCGACAAGGTTGGGAACTTGTACGGCACAACATTTTACGGCGGCGCTTATTCCGACGGCGCGGTCTTCGAGCTGATATCACGGACCAACGGCTGGACGGAGAAGGTAGTGCACAACTTTGACTGGAGCCTCTTCGTCAAGGACGGGATATTGCCTGGAGCTGGCCTAATCTTCGACGCGAAAGGGAACTTGTACGGCACAACGGAGAACGGCGGCGCTTTAAATTCCGGCACCGTCTTTGAGATCACTCCGTAATCAGGGTCGAATTCCGGGCCACCCAAGGGCTGGCCCGGAGATCGTCCTCCGTTTTCAGTAGTGTACTTCTTCATGATTTGCTTTCGGCGCCACACTATGCCGCTCGTAACCTGAGACCCCAGAGCATGAGTTTATGGATGAAGCCGCCTTGCTCTACACTGGATCTGGTGGATTACACAGGTGCGAAATCGCTCAATCCCCCGATTCCATGATCTCGATTCTCCAACTTGGAACTGTTGACTACGAAACCGGCCTACGCTTGCAGCAGAAGCTAGTCCAGCTTCGCAAAGATGGCCTCATTGGCGATGTTCTCCTGTTGCTTGAACATGCTCCAGTCATTACTCTGGGGCGGAACGCGAAAGCTGCCAATGTGATTGCGTCGCGCGAACAACTTGCGAAGCGCGGCGTAGAGGTCTTCGAGTGCGATCGCGGTGGCGACGTAACCTTCCACGGTCCGGGACAAATCGTGGGTTATCCCATTTTCGATCTGCGTGGTTTCACCTCGACGGCTGGTAAGCGAAAGACCTTGGGGGCTGTGGAGTTTGTGCGCCGGTTGGAAGAGGTTCTGATCCGCACCTGCGCCGACTTTCGCATTTCGGCGAAACGCATTCCTGGCCTCACCGGCGTTTGGACAAATCCCGAATTCAGCGATACCCACGTCGGGACAGCCACCCCGGCTGTTCAGCGAAGCGAAGCGAGCGAGCGAGATAAGCCTACCGAGGGCAAAATCGCCGCACTCGGAATTCACATTTCTCGCGGCGTGACCTCGCATGGCTTCGCCTTGAATGTGTATACCGATCTCGATTACTTCGACTTGATCATTCCCTGCGGAATTACTTCAAAACCTGTGACCTCGATGGCGAAGCAATTGGGTCGGCAGCTTTCGCTGCAGGAAGTCGCGCATTCGATATCGCGTAATTTCGGGACGGTGTTTGAGAGCCAGATGCTGTGGCTGGAAACCTTGGATTCTCTGCTTGGTCATTCGGTCGGCGTGCCCATGAAGCCTCCGTCTGAATTGCAGAAATTGCATGGCGAAGAAGATGTCTTCTGGGTCTAACACTTGCGCCCAACTCCCTGGCTGGAGTTTGGTTAATTCCGGCGACCCGGGTTAGGATTCTCAAGAGACCCAATCGCAAGCCACCATCAAACGAATGGCCAAGAAAAACAAGAATGTTCCGAAAGCTCAGGGCCGCCATAGTTCGAACGGTCAGGGCCGGCGCGACCCTCAACTTCACATACCGAACTCCTCGCAGCGCACCTATACCATCGTCGACCATCGACTGGAAAAGCCCAGCTTCACGATTCGTCAAATCCGCAAAGGCGATGAAATTCGTTACGAAGTTACGGGCGATCTGAACGCGCCGGTTCCGCCCATCCGCGAATCGAAGTATCTCGACAAGAAACAATGCATCGAGATTTATCGATGGATGCTCCTGAATCGAAAAATGGAGACTGCGCTGGAGAACCTGTACAAGCAGGGCAAGGTGGTGGGCGGAGTTTATTTCGGTCTCGGGCAGGAAGCTTGCTCCTGCGCCTCCGCCTACGCGCTATATAAGGACGACTGGCTCGGCCCCATGATCCGCAACCAGGGATCGCTCTTGGTTCGCGGCTTCTCAGCCCGCGACATCATGATGCAATACATGGCCAAAGCGGGTTCTCCGACCAAGGGACGCGACGCATCGTCGCACTTCGGAGACATCGAAAGGCGCAATGTGGTTGCGCCCATTTCTACCTTGGGCGACCTCATTCCCGTGCTCGCAGGCGTGGCTCTGGGCGCGCGTTTGCAGGGCCGCAACATCGCGGTCATGACTTACATCGGAGATGGCGGCCAGTCGACGGGCGTCACTTATGAAGGCCTCAATTTCGCCGCGGTGCAGGATCTCGGTCTGGTGCTCTTCGTCGAAAATAATCTTTGGGGATACTCCACGCCGGCGGACATGCAATTCCGAGTGAAGGACCTTGCCGAGCGCGCCATCGCCTATGGAATCCCTGGAGTGATTGTTGATGGCACCGACGCTTGTCAGATCTATGACGCGGCCCATGAGGCCTGCGAACGTGCCCGGCGTGGCGAGGGCCCCACGCTCATCGAGGCCAAGATGATGCGCATGAAGGGCCATGCCATCCATGACGCAGCGGAGTATGTCCCCAAGCCGCTGTTCGAATATTGGCGCAAGCGTGACCCGATTGGGCGCTTTGAAAAATATTTGTTGGGCAAGAAATGGGTAACTCCGCAGGAAAATGAAAAACTGATCGCCGATGTAGAGCGCGAGCTTGAAGCTGATCGTGACTTCGCCGTGGCCTCGCCGATGCCGGAACCGGAATCGGCGGCGGGAGGAGTCTACTGCGATTCGAGTTGCCACGAGATCAAGCCAAAGTACGGTGTGCTGCAGGTCAAAACGGGCAGGTCGTCAGCCATGAAGCAGAGGGAAGCGGCAGTTCATTTGAAGTAGCGGCCGAGACTCACAAATGGACTAACGGTATACTTCCCGCCGATGTCCAATCCTCACGATCACGATTACCACTCTCCGCTTCTCCACGCGATAAATGACGCGGTAGTCGCCCACTCGTATCCGCCAATGGTCCTCTTCTCCTTGAAACTTTCGCACTCCCACGGGAAACGGATCTTCGGCCAACTCCGACACTTTAGTAGAAATCCGCCTTTGCGTCTGCCGGTCGAGCGCTCGAAATTCTCGTGCAGCCGAAGCCGTGAACTCCAGCGTGTAGCGCATAACGGAAGCGTCACCTATAGCCCTAGCTCTTTCTTAATCTTCGACCAAGGAATGTTGGGCTCCTTCAGGCGTTTCCGAACTTCTTCCAGATCAACCCGATCCTCGATTTGTTCGAGCATCTCGAAGTCCTCAATCGGTACCACAGCCGCGACCGGCTTTTTGCCACGGTGCACGATGACGCGTTCGCCGCCATACGCCGCTCGGTTTAGAATGTCAGAGAAGTTTTGCCGCGCCTCACTGGCCGTCAATTTTGCAGACATGAGAGTCACTCCAAGTTACAACACGTACAAAATGCACTATATCACATATTGTACGTTTTGTAATCTTGGCGATTTGCATAGATCGCGGCGCTAAGAAGGCAACACTCTATGCCCCAACTTACCTATCTCGAAGCCATCCGCCAGGGAATCTGGGAGGAAATGGAGCGCGATCCCGCTGTCTTCTGCATCGGCGAGGACATTGGCATCTACGGCGGCGCTTTCAAGGTGACCGACGGTTTCATCGACCGTTTCGGACCCGAGCGCGTCATTGACACGCCCATTGCGGAATCGGCCATCGTGGGCGCGGCCTTTGGCGCCTCGCTCACCGGCATGCGTCCCGTGGCTGAGTTTCAGTTCATGGACTTCATCGGTTGCGCTTTCAATCAGATCGTAAACATGGTGGCCAAGGCCCACTACCGCTGGGGCGCGCCTGCTCCGCTGGTGATTCGAGGGCCGAGCGGCGGGAACGTCCACGGCGGTCCATTTCACTCCCAGAATCCGGAGGCGTGGTTTGTGCACGCGCCGGGGCTGAAAGTGGTTTGTCCGGCAAGTGCGTACGACGCGAAGGGTCTCATCAAGGCTGCGATTCGCGACAACAATCCGGTAATCTTCTTCGAGCACAAGTATCTTTATCGGCGTATCAAAGAAGAAGTTCCCGTCGAGGATTACGTCGTGCCGCTGGGCAAAGCGCGGATTACCCGTGAGGGTCGCGACGTGAGCGTCATTACTTATGCTGCGATGGTGCATGTTGCGCTCGAGGCTGCTGAGATCCTGGCGAAAGAGGGAACAGAATTGGAAGTGGTCGACCTGCGCACGCTGTCACCACTCGACCGCGAAGCGATTGCCCAGACGGTGCGCAAAACGAATAAAGTGATCCTGTTGCATGAGGACGTGCGCACCGGCGGCATTGCAGGTGAAATCGCGGCGATCATCAATGAAGAGGCGTTCGATGATCTCGATGGCCCTATCGTCCGTATTACTGCGCAGGATTCTCCGGTGCCGTTTTCGCCCCCTCAGGAGGAATATTTCCTGCCCAAGCTGGGCGATGTAGTGCGGGAGGTGCGCCGGTTAAAGGCGTATTAATTACAAATTTGTTTTACCATCTGCTGACACCTTAGAGTTCGCGTTAGATTACTCTGCATGATGCGGTCGGAAAAGAGCCAGGAGGGGAAATGCGCAATTTCGTTCTTGGAATCGTTGTCACGCTGTTGGTGCTCGGTCTGGTTGGGCTGGCGGTGGCGACTCTGGGCCTGGTGCCAACCAATGCGGATGCGACTCCCCCTCGGCTTGAACGCCGTATTGCCATGAGCGCGCTGGACGCTTCGATGGAGCGGCACGCACCGCGAGTCAGCAGCCCGATTCCACCGACCGACGAGAATTTGATCGACGGGATGAAGATCTACACCATGAATTGCTCCATGTGCCACGGTACGCTCGACAATAAGCCGAGCCCGCTGGAGAAGTCGTTCTACCCGCCGGTGCCGCAGTTGATCCTTGATCCGTTAGATGACCCGGAATGGCATATCTACTACGCTGTCCGAACCGGAATTCGTTACACCGGCATGCCGGCGTGGAGTAAAGCTCTGAGCGACCAGGATATTTGGAAAGTCACGGCATTTCTTTCGCGCATACAAAAACTGCCACCGGGCGTGCAGGACTACTGGAAAAAGTCGTTCGGGGTTGGTCCTCTGCCTGCGGGATCGGAAAAGGACGAAGCCAAGCCGTGAGCAGAGCCAAGATGTATCGTTGGATATAATAAAAGATTGCGCCCAGCGCGAGAACCGCTGCTGGGACTGCGGGGAAGGAAATTATGCCTACCGATATCGTAATGCCTCAGATGGGCGAGTCTATTTTCGAGGGAACCATTACCAAGTGGCTGAAGAAGCCCGGCGACAAAGTGCAGCGCGATGAGCCGCTGTTCGAGATCTCTACTGACAAGGTGGATGCCGAGATCCCTGCGCCCGCCACGGGTATTCTGCAGGACATCAAAGTGGTCGAGGGGAACACCGTGCAGGTCAATACGGTGGTGGGAACGATTGCTGGGGACGGCGAAGCGGCAGCTCCGACCTCTGCTCCTGCGAAGGCCGCACCCGCGCCGCCAGTGAAGACACATGCAGCTGCGCCTTCGCCTGCCGCTCCAGCTGAGCAGCCCATTACCGAGCCCGAGCGCGAAGAAGACGACGATCACGCTCGTTCTTCGCCCCTCGTCCGCAAGATTGCTCGCGAGCACAACGTGAATTTGTCGCAGGTACCTGGGACGGGCATGGGCGGCCGCATTACTAAACAGGACATCATGGCATTTCTGGAGCGGCCGGAAGCGACGGGGGCGAGCGCTCCTGCGGTGCCTGCTCGAGCGAGTACGCCTGCGACTTCTTCGTCCGTAGCCTCGCCAAGGCCGCCGGCGCCTGCAGCGGCGACAATCCCAGGAGATCTGGTGCCGATGACGCAGATGCGCAAGATCATTGCGCAGCGGATGATCGAATCCCGCCGCACCAGTGCTCACGTCCATTGCCTGTTCGAAGTGGACATTACTCGCATCGTGCAGCTTCGTAACAAAACCAAGTCCGCTTTCGAACAGCGGCACGGGGCGCGGCTTACCTTCATGCCGTTCTTCGTCCGTGCCGTGATTATCGCGCTTCAGCAGTTCCCTATCGTCAATGCGTCAATCGAAGGCGAAAACATCCGATATCACCGCCACGTCAACGTCGGGATTGCGGTGGCTCTCGACTGGGGACTTATTGTTCCCGTGCTGAAGAATGCTGACGAGCTTAATTTCCTAGGGCTGCAACGCGCGATCTCGGACCTGGGCGAGCGAGCGCGCTCGAAGAAACTGAAGCCCGACGAAGTGGAGGGTTCAACCTTCACGGTGACGAACCCGGGACAGTTTGGCGCAGTCTTTGGCCTGCCCATCATCAACCAGCCGAATTCCGCGATTCTGGGCGTAGGCGGGATCACCAAAGTTCCTCTTGTGGTGACTGACAACGACGGCAACGACTCCATCGCCATTCGCTCCGTCGTTCACTTGACGCTTGGCTACGACCATCGTCTGATCGACGGCGCGGTTGCGGACCAGTTCATGGCCTTTGTAAAGAAGAGTCTTGAGAATTGGAGCGAAGAGGTCGGGTAGGCGCAATATGTAACTTCCAGCGCGATTGTGGCTGGCAGGTTCTACTTTGCCTTGGCCCAGACGGAAGCGTTCAAACACTCGACCGCGCCGTCGACGACCTTCCCTATGCCGTCTTTGAATTTCTCCGGATCAACAATCTGTCGATTAGCAACTGCGCCGCTCATCGATAATGCCGTCTGCAGAAAGGACAAGGCAGCATCTTTCTTCTCTGCTCCCGACCGGTGGCTGAATAAGCCTTCGATCCGGTTCACCAGTGCGGGGACGAAGGCAATTGTCTGTAAGAGTGTGGCTAGAAAATCCATTGCTGTATCTCCTGAATTCCAATGACGGGTTGGATTTGTTGGAATGAAAGTTGGCAGAAGGAACAGTTTGGAGTTGGTCTATTTCGGAAAGCCGCTCAATACTGCTTTAGCAAGATACATGATCATCGCGAACAGGGCGCTTAGGGCCAACCCTCCCAATGCGCCCGCCAGACCCGATGTCACCGATGCTTTGCCCTGCCGATTGGATAGCGCAGAATTGACCTCGTCGCGCCACTTGTTGCTGTCCTTTACTTGACTCTCATACACTTCGCGACCGACGAAACTCGCTTCTTTCTGACGAGCGTCTTCATGCGCGTGGTTTAAGAGATCCAGCCGCCGAAGCATCTCGACATGGTCTAGTTGCAATGCTCGTTCGGCAAGCTCAAAACGTAAGTTGACGAAAACCTTCTCCCGTTCCGTCATTTCGCGCTCGAACGCGAATATGGTGAGCAGGTATTCTTTCAGAGGCACCGAATTGCTTTGGTCGTTCAGATTTGACAAGACACCCTCCTTGGGTTGAGCTCTCTTTATGGAAGTCGCGGATCGGCGACCGCTTCCCTGACGGACGAAACCAGAAGCACCCGCAATAACGTGTCTCTAATACCTCTCAAATCAATACGCATCGACCCTTAACTATGTCGCGGGATTTATCCGTAGGCACACCTGGCCAAAATGGGAAGACCAAGGTAGCGTGACGCGTAAAGT
>Ga0116217_10001704_pt1 | contig 20876 bp, 18 predicted proteins | sample Sb_taG_6_FD_89697 | JGI IMG/M metagenome (GOLD analysis project Ga0116217, IMG submission 89697) | Peat soil microbial communities from Weissenstadt, Germany - Sb_50d_4_PS metaG | ecosystem: Environmental > Terrestrial > Soil > Wetlands > Peat | place: Germany: Weissenstadt | collected 2010-09-21 | reverse complement strand
CGGCTGTGGGCAGCCTCGGCTCGGCGGCGATCTTCGGCTGGACGGACATTTCCTCTCCTCTCCCGCGGCACCGGCAGCGGCACTGCTCCCCTCATCTACTCCGGGGAGGGTAGTGGGGCAAGGGGCGCCAACCGCGGTCGTCCCGGCACCCCCATCTGCTAAGATGCTCGCGCCATGATCTCGACTTCGATGCGGCGGCCATGAGCGCCAAGGCGATCCTCGAGCGGCCCTCGCCCAATTGGGACGCGCGCGCGCGCGGCGGGCCGATCGACATTCTTCTCCTCCATTACACGGGCATGCAAAGTGCCGGTGCGGCACTCGAGCGCCTCTCAGACCCGGCTGCCCGGGTGAGCAGCCATTATCTCATCGACGAGGACGGCACCTGCTATCGCCTCGTTGCGGAGGAAAGGCGCGCCTGGCACGCGGGCGAGAGCTTCTGGGCGGGGGCGCGCGACATCAACGCGCGCTCGATCGGCATCGAGCTCGTCAACCCGGGCCACGAGTTCGGCTATCGCGATTTCCCCAAGGCGCAGATCGCCGCACTCGAGGCGCTCGCCAAGGACATCCTCGCGCGCCACCCGATCCCGCGCGCGCGCGTGCTCGGGCATTCCGACGTGGCCCCCTTGCGCAAGCAGGACCCGGGCGAGCGCTTCCCTTGGGCGCACCTCGCGCGGCACGGCATCGGCCTCTGGCCCGAGGCCGGCTTTCGCTCCTCGCCCCAGGCGGAGATGCTGACGAGCGGCATGTCGGGGCCGGCGGTGGTGCAACTGCAGCTCGCCCTCGCCGGCTACGGCTACGGGGTCGAGGGGAGCGGGCTTTACGATCCCTTGACCGAGGCGGTCGTCGCCGCCTTCCAACGCCATTTCCGCTCATCCCTCGTCGACGGCAGGGCCGATGGCGAGAGCCAAAGCCTGCTCTACCACCTGCTTGAGCTCAAGGAGCGCGCCGAGAGGCTTGATTCCCGCTAGCCTCAGAGCCTACCTCTATGGGGCCAGACGGCCGGATGGCTGCCTTCCGCGCGATCCGCTTGCAAGCTCGCGCGGGGGGAGGAAAGTCCGGGCTCCATGGAAACGCGGTGCCGGGTAACACCCGGCGGGGGCGACCCCAGGGACAGTGCCACAGAAAGCAAACCGCCGGCCAGCCGACGAGGTGCCGGCAAGGGCGAAACGGGGCGGTAAGAGCGCACCGCGCCCCCGGCGACGGGGGCGGCAGGGCAAACCCCACCGGGAGCAAGACCAAGTAGGGACGGCCGCCCGCCTCCTCTTTCGCGAGAGGTAGGGGGCAGGCGGGTTTCCACGCCGCCGTCCGGGTCGGTCGCGCGAGGCGCCCGGCAACGGGCGTCCCAGATGAATGGCCATCCCCTGCAATGCTGCAGGGACAGAACCCGGCTTACAGGCCGTCTGGCATTTCATTCTTTCCCGCAGCCCAAGCGCAGGCCACGGCGCTGGCATTCGTCCTCGCTTCGGCGGCTCCAGCGCCTGCGTTCTTGCTTCAAACCGAGCTTGAAGTTGGAAGTTCCGCAATTGGAACAAAGTAGGAACATAGTTTTGCCGCAATTTAGCGAAAGATAGTGGGCCATGCCCCCAGAAAGACCAGATTTTGATTTTCTCTCACCTTGCCGGTCCCAAATCGAGCTGCGGAAAACTTCTTGAATAACCAGGGATTTACTGTGAAAATCCATTGACGCCCATATAGTCCCATGATATCCCATACTATCCCACACTGCATAGACTGCCTCCGTGGGCTACGGCAGTCGCTTTGTGGGGGGGTCTGACCGCGGGGGCGGTCGGAGTGGGGGCGGCATGGCGCTGTTCGTGGGGACAGTCGTTAACAAGGTCGACCGCAAGGGGCGTGTCTCCGTGCCGGCGAGCTTCCGTGCCGCGCTAGTGGGCCAAAGCTTCGCCGGTATCGTCGTCTTCCCTTCCTACAAGCACAAGGCACTTGAATGCTGCGCCATCGACTTCATGGAGCAGCTGTCCCTAAGCCTTTATGAAATCGACACTTTTTCAGCCCAGCAAGACGACCTCGCAGAGACGATCTTCGGCGAGGCGCATCAGCTCCCATTCGATTCCGAGGGGCGCATCATGCTGCCCGCCCCCCTCCTCGAGCATGCCGAAATCGGCGAGATGGCCGCCTTCGTGGGCCGCGGCCCGCGCTTCCAGATTTGGCAGCCCAAAGCGCGCGAGGCCTTTGCCGCGTCGGTGCGCGAGCGGGTGCTGCGTGAGAACCCGACGCTCAGGGTGCGGCCGCCCAAAGGGCCGCCTGGCGGCCCCGGCGGCGAGAGCGGCGGAGGCGAGCCATGACGGAGGCGCTCTCAGCCGGTGCGCGCGGGGTGCGGGGCGGCCACGTCCCGGTGCTGCTCGGCGAGGTGCTCGAAATCCTCGCCCCGCGCGACGGCGGCATCTATGTGGACGGTACCTTCGGCGCGGGCGGCTACAGCCGCGCACTCCTCGAGGCCGCTCGGTGCACCGTATGGGGCATCGATCGCGATCGCTCGGCGGCTGCGCACGGGGCCGAGAGGCGCGCCGTTACCGCGGCCAGCTCACCGTGCTCGCCGGCCGCTTCGGCGAGATGGACCGTCTGCTCGAAGACCATCGCGTGAGCGCCGTCGACGGGGTGGCACTCGACCTCGGCGTCTCCTCGACGCAGATCGACGAGCCGGCGCGCGGCTTCTCGTTTCGCTCCGATGGCCCGCTCGACATGCGTATGGGCGAAGAAGGCCCGACCGCGGCCGAGCTCGTCAACCGCTTGGCCGAGGGCGAGCTCGCGCGCATCATTCGCGACTTTGGCGAGGAGCGCTTCGGGCGCCAGGTCGCGCGAGCCATCATCACCGCGCGCGCCAAGGCGCCGATCGCGACGACGGGACAGCTCGCCGCCATCGTGCGCAGCGTCGTGCGCGCGGGCGCCGACGGCATCGACCCCGCGACGCGTACCTTCCAGGCGCTTCGCATCGAGGTGAACGACGAGCTCGGCGAGCTCGATCGCGGGCTCGCGGCTGCCGAGCGTCTGCTCAAGCCGGGCGGCCGCCTCGCCGTCGTCGCCTTTCATTCGCTCGAGGATCGCCGGGTGAAGCGCTTCATGAAGGGCCGCAGTGCGGCGGGCCGCGTGCGCTCGCGTCTCCTTCCCGGCGAGCGCCCCGAGTGCCCGGCGAGCTTCCGTCTCATCACCAAGAAGCCGATCCGGCCGGGCGAAGGCGAGCTCGCCGCCAATCCGCGCGCGCGCTCGGCCCGCTTGCGCGCGGCCGAGCGCACCGCGGCACCCCCTTGGTCCGCGGAGGCGGCCTCATGATGCGCCGTGCCGTCTGGCTTTGGCTCTGCGTGGCGCTCGGCCTCGGCTTTGGGGTCTACGAGCTCAAGCTCCAGGTGCAGGGGCTCGAGCAGCGCTTGGCCAAGGCCAACCGCGACATCCTCGCGGACGAGGAGGCCATCCACGTGCTCAAGGCCGAGTGGAGCTACCTCAACGAGCCGGAGCGCATCGACACGCTGGCCCGCAAGTACCTCGATATGGTGCCCCTCGCGGGCGGCCAATATGGCTCTTTCGACGCGCTGGCAGAGCGCGGCGACGGCGCTGACGCGGGCCCGAATGCCGCTCAGCCGGCAACCCCGTCCCTGCCCGTGCCCGTGGCGCGGCCGAAGCCGCCCAAGGGCAATCGGGTCACTCTCGCGAGGGAAACCCAATGATCACCTTCCGGCGCAAGCATCCGTGCCATCCCCACCACGATGCCGCCTACAACGGTGGCTCGGTTCGGCTCGAGGGCGCCTACAAAGAGATGCTCGAGACCGGCCGCAATCGCCTCGTGCTGTGCGCGGCCCTCTTCGCCATCGCCTTTGCAGCCCTCTCGCTCCGCCTCGTCGATGTCACGGTCATCAGCCAGCCGCGCGAGCCGCAGCTCGACCGCGCCGACCGCCCGGTCATCCTGCCGCTCGAGCGCGCCGACATCCTCGACCGCAACGGCGTGCTGCTTGCCACGAGTCTGACGACGGCCTCGCTTTACGCCGATCCCAAGGAGGTGCGCGATCCGGAGGCGGCGGCGCGCCAGCTCGTCACGGTACTCCCCGAGCTCAAGATGGCGGAGGTCGTCGGCAAGCTGAGTAGCGAGCGCCGCTTCGTCTGGCTGCAGCGCACGCTCACGCCGCGCCAGGAGTACGAGGTCAATCGCCTGGGCATTCCCGGCTTCTATTTCCAGCGCGAGGACCGGCGCGTCTATCCGCATGGGGTCTTGACCGCGCACGTCGTCGGCTTTACCAACGTCGACAATCAAGGCATGGCCGGCATCGAGCGCCACTTCGAGGACACGCTCTCGAAAGGCGGCGCTCCGCTCGTCCTCTCGCTCGATCTGCGCATCCAGCACGTCCTGCGCGAGGAGCTGCTCGACGGCATGCGGGAATTTCGCGCGCACGCCGCCGGTGGGGTGGTGCTCGACGCCCGCACCGGCGAGGTGCTGGCGCTCGTTTCGCTTCCCGACTTCGACGCCAACAAGGCGGGCGAGGCAAGCGATGATGCCCGCTTCAACCGCGTGACGCTTGGCGTTTACGAGATGGGATCGATCTTCAAGGTTTTCACCGCGGCAATGGCGCTCGAGACAGGGACCTCCAAGCTCACTTCGAGCTACGACGCAACCCAGCCCCTCCACATCGCCCGCTTCACCATCAGCGACTACCACGCGAAACGGCGCTGGCTCACCGTGCCGGAAATCTTCATGTACTCCTCCAACATCGGCGCCGCACGCATGGCGCTCGAGGCTGGGGGTGCCGTTCAGGAGCGCTTCCTGCGACGGCTCGGCCTGCTCTCCCCCGCCAAGATCGAGCTCAGCGAGACGGGCACGCCCGAGTACCCCGCCCTGTGGCGGCCCATCAACACCATGACGATCGCCTTCGGCCACGGCGTCTCCGTCGAGCCGTTGCAGGTGGCGGCCAGCACCGCCGCCGTGGTTGACGGCGGCATCCTTCACGACCCGACTTTGCTCAAGCGCCGGGCGGGCGAAGGCGCATCGGGCGTGCGCGTCATCTCCGAGCGGACCTCGGACGAGATGCGCCGCCTGATGCGCCTGGTCGTGACCGACGGCACGGCGAAAGAGGGGGCGATCCCGGGCTATCTCTTGGGCGGCAAGACGGGCACCGCCGAAAAGGCCGTGCGCCACGGCTACGCCAAGAAGGAGCTGCTCAGCTCCTTTGTAGGCGCCTTTCCGATCACCAAGCCGAAATATGTCGTGCTCGCCTTCTTCGACGAGCCGCACGGCACGGCGAAGACCCACGGCTACGCGACCGGGGGATGGACCGCAGTACCCGTGGTCAACCGGGTCGTCCAGCGTATCGCCCCCATCCTCGGCGTCATGCCCGTCGACGAGAAGGACCCCGACGTGGAGAAAGCGCTTTGGGTGCAGATCAACCCGCAGGAACGTAAGCTTGCGCTTAACTGAGCTGATGAACGGGCCCGCAGCACTCGCTTCGAACAACTCAGCACGCGCCGAGCTGGACGTTCTCGGCTTGACCGCGGACTCGCGGCAGGTCAAGCCGGGCTATCTCTTTGCTGCCCTCCCCGGCAGCAGGACCGACGGCCGCCGTTTCATCGAGGACGCCATCAAGCGCGGCGCCGTGGCCGTGCTCGCGGAGCCCGGTATTACGCTGCCGGAGCCTGCGATCGCGCTGATCGCCGACGCCAATCCGCGCCGGCGCCTAGCGCTCATCGCCGCGCGCTTCTACGGCCGCCAGCCGCGCACGATCGCCGCGGTCACGGGTACCGCCGGCAAGACCTCGGTCGCGTGCTTCACCCGCCAAATCTGGACCGAGCTCGGCTTTCAGGCGGCAAGCCTCGGCACGCTCGGGATCGTCGCCCCCGGAATGCAGCACTATGCGAGCCTCACCACTCCCGATCCGATCCAGCTCCACAAGGAGCTCGCGGAGCTCGCCGCCGCCGGCATCGACCACCTGGCGCTCGAGGCCTCCTCGCACGGGCTCGACCAATATCGCCTCGACGGCGTCGAGATCCGCGCGGCCGCCTTCACCAATCTCGGCCGCGAGCACCTCGATTACCATCCGACCATGGCGGCCTACTTCGCCGCGAAGCGCCGCCTCTTCGCGGAAATGCTGGCGCCCTCCAGCCCCGCCGTGCTCAACGCCGACGTCCCCGAATATGCGGCACTCGTCGAGATCTGCCGCGCGCGGCGCCATCGCGTGCTGAGCTATGGCCGCAAGGGCGAGACGCTCCGCCTCGAGCATGTCCAAGCAACCGCGATGGGGCAGACCGTGCGTTTCACTCTCGCCGGCCGGCGGCGCGAGGCGACCGTCGCCCTCCTCGGCGCCTTCCAGGCGAGCAACCTGCTCGCGGCCCTCGGGCTCGCCGTCGGGCTCGGCGGCGACGTGGACGCGGCCGTGGCAGCACTTGCCCACGTGCAGGGCGCCCCCGGGCGCATGCAGCAAGTGGCGCGCCTCGGCAACGGCGCTTCCGTCGTCGTCGACTACTCGCACAAGCCCGATGCGCTCGCGGCGGTCCTCGCGGCGCTCAGGGGGCTCACCCAAGCGCGTCTCCACGTGGTCTTCGGCTGCGGCGGCGAGCGGGACGCCGGCAAGCGGCCCGAGATGGGCGCCATCGCCGAGCGGCTCGCCGATCGCGTCATCGTGAGCGACGACAATCCGCGCGGCGAGGATGCCGGCGCCATCCGCCGCCAGGTGCTCGCCGGCTGCCCGCGCGCGCGCGAGATCGGCGACCGCGCCGAGGCGATCGAGACGGCGGTCCGGGAGCTCGGGCCGGGCGACATCCTCCTCATCGCCGGCAAGGGCCACGAGCGCGTCCAGATTGTCGGCGACAAAATGCTGCCGTTCGACGACGCCGAAGTCGCGCGCAAGGCGGCGCTGCGGCTCGAGGGGAGCAGCACATGACGGGCACCTCGGCTCCGCTCTGGACCGCGGACGAGGTCGCGGCCGCGACCGGCGGCCGTACCAGCGCTCGCTTCGGCGCCACGGGCGTCTCCATCGACAGCCGCACGCTCGAGGCGGGCGACCTCTTCATCGCCATCCGCGGACCGCGGGCCGATGGCCACAACCATGTACGCCAGGCGTTCGAGCGGGGTGCCGCCGCCGCCGTGGTGGCGCGCGTGCCCGAGGGCTGCGAAGCACATGCGCTCGTCCTTGTCGCGGACACGCAGGGGGCGCTTGAAGCCCTGGCTGCTGCCGCGCGCGCGCGCACGGCGGCAAAGGTGATCGCGGTCACCGGCAGCGTCGGCAAGACCGGCACCAAGGAGGCGTTGAGACTAGCACTCGAGCGTCAGGGCAAGACCGCAGCGAGCGCTGGCAGCCTCAATAATCTCTGGGGCGTTCCGCTCTCTCTCGCCCGCATGCCCCGGGACGCAGCCTACGGCGTCTTCGAGCTCGGCATGAACCATCCGGGCGAGCTCGCCCCGCTCTCGCGTCTCGTCTCCCCGCACGTCGCCATCATCACCACGGTCGAGGCCGTGCATTTGGAGTTCTTCGGCCAGCTGGCAGACATCGCGGAGGCGAAAGCCGAAATCTTCGCCGGCATGCGCGGCGGGATCGCCGTGCTCAACCGCGACAACCCCTTCTTTCCCCTGCTTCTCGACCGTGCCCGAGCCGCCGGTATCGAGCGCGTCATCGGCTTCGGCGCCCATCCCGAGGCCGAGGTGCGGCTCATCTCCTGGAAGCCTTCGCCCGGCGGGAGCGACGTGGTCGCCCGCGTGGGCGCCCGCGAGCTCGACTATCGCGTCGGCGTGCCGGGCAGGCATTGGGCGCTCAATAGCTTGGCCGTGCTGGCGGCGGCACTTGCACTCGGCGCCGATGTGGAGCGCGCGGCCACGGCCCTTGCCGCTCTCGCGGCCCTCAAAGGACGCGGGCGGCGCCACCGCATCCGCCTCAAAAGCGGCAGCTGCGAGCTGATCGACGACAGCTACAACGCCTCGCCCGCCTCCATGCGCGCCGTCTTCGACGTGCTGGCCGAAGCCGAGCCGGGTAAAGGCGGCCGGCGCATCGCAGCTCTCGGCGACATGCTCGAGCTCGGGCCCGAAGCATCGCCTCTGCATGCCTCTCTGGCCGAGCCCATCGCGGCCGCGGGCATCGACCTCGTCTTCACCGCCGGCCCGCTCATGGCGGCACTCGACCGCGCGCTGCCGCCCGCACTTCGCGGCGCGCATGCGGAAAGTTCCGAAGCGCTTGCCAAGATGCTCATTGCGGCGGTCCGGCCCGGTGACGTGATCGCGGTCAAGGGCTCGCTCGGATCGCGCATGGGCAAGGTGGTGGAAGCATTGCTCGCGCTCGACGAGCTGCCGAGCGCCGTCAACGGCTAGGAGGTCCGCATGCTGTTCAACCTCCTCGCTCCGCTCACCGAAGAGTTCGGACCGTTCAACCTCTTCCGCTACATCACCTTCCGCACCGGAGGCGCGATCGTAACCGCGCTCCTCATCAGCTTCCTGCTCGGACCGCATCTCATCGCCTGGCTCAGGCTCAAGCAGCGCGAGGGCCAGCCGATCCGCGAGGACGGCCCCGAGGGCCATCTCGTCAGCAAGAAAGGCACGCCCACGATGGGCGGGATGCTCATCCTGGCAGCGATCACCCTCAGCACGCTGCTCTGGGCCGACCTCACCAACGGCTATGTCTGGCTCGTGATGTTCGTGACCTTCGGCTTCGGCGCGATCGGGGCCGCGGACGATTATCTCAAGCTCAGCCGGCGCTCGAGCCGCGGCCTGCCCGGCCGGGCCAAGCTCGCGGGTCAGGTGATCATCGCACTCCTCGCGGCCGCTTGGTTCGCCTACCACGCGCCGGCCCCGCTCAACACCGGCTTCGCCCTGCCCTTTTTCAAGACGGTGCTTCTCCAGCTCGGCTGGTTCTTCCTCCCGGTCGCCGCCTTCGTGATCGTGGGCGCCTCGAATTCGGTCAATCTGACCGACGGCCTCGACGGGCTCGCCATCGTGCCGGTCATGATCGCCGCCGCCGTGTTCGGGCTCATCTCCTACGTGACCGGCAACACGGTGTTCGCCAATTACCTGCAGCTCCACTATGTGGCCGGCGCGGGCGAGCTTGCCGTCTTCTGCGGCTCGCTCGTGGGGGCGAGCCTCGGCTTCCTCTGGTTCAACGCTCCGCCGGCCATGGTCTTCATGGGCGACACGGGCTCGCTCTCATGCGGGGGCGCGCTCGGCGCCGTCAGCGTCGTCACCAAGCACGAGCTCGTGCTTGCGATCGTTGGCGGGCTCTTCGTGCTCGAGACGGTGTCGGTCCTCGTGCAGGTGTTCTCCTTCAAGCTCACCGGCAAGCGCGTCTTCCGCATGGCGCCGCTCCACCACCACTTCGAGAAGAAGGGCTGGCAGGAGGCGACCATCGTCATCCGCTTCTGGATCATCGCGTCGATCCTGGCGCTCGCCGGCCTCGCGACGCTCAAGCTGAGGTGAGCGGGTGATCGACGTATTCCCCTTCGCCGGCTTCCCGGTGGCGCTCATGGGCCTCGGCAAGAGCGGCATGGCGAGTGCCAAGGCGCTCTTGGCGAGCGGCGCCGAAGTGTGGGCGTGGGACGACAGCAGCGAGCGGCGCGCCGAAGCCGAAGCGGCCCACGTCCCGCTCGTCGATCTCTACAAGAAAGACTTGCGGGAGGCGACCACGATCGTCTGGAGTCCGGGCATTCCGCACACCTACCCCAAGCCCCATCCGATTGCCGCGCGCGCGCGTGCGGCCGGGCTCGAGATCATCTGCGATGTCGAGCTGCTCGCGCGAAGCCAGCGCGGCGCTTCCTACGTCGGCATCACGGGGACCAACGGCAAGTCGACCACGACCGCACTCGTCGGCCACATCTTGAGCCTCGCCGGGCGCCGCGTCGAGACGGGCGGCAATCTCGGCACGCCGGCGCTTGAGCTCCAGCCCCTTGGCGAGGAAGGCATCTACGTGCTGGAGATGTCGTCCTACCAGCTCGAGTTGACGCTCTCGATAACCTTCGACATCGGCGTCCTCACCAACATCAGCCCGGACCATCTCGATCGCCACGGCGGGCTCGCCGGCTACATCGAGGCGAAGAAGCGCATCTTCCATCGCCAGACCGCACCCCGCACCGCCGTGGTCGGCGTCGACGACGCGGCCTCGCGCGCCATCTACGACGAGCTCGCGGCGCGGGCCGAGCAGCGCGTGGTGCCGATATCGGCCGAAGCGCCCATAGCCGCCGGGGTCTACGTCTCGGGCGGCCGGCTCGTCGACGACACTCAAGGCCTGAGGAGCGAGGTCGCCGATCTCGCCAAGATGCCTACCCTCCCTGGCCGCCACAATTGGCAGAACGCTGCTGCCGCCTATGCCGCGACCAGGGCCGCCGGCGTGCATCCGACGGTGATCGCGGCCTGCCTCGGCAGCTTTCCCGGACTCGCGCACCGCCAGGAGCTCGTCGCCGTCATCGACGGCGTCCGCTACGTGAACGACAGCAAGGCAACCAACGCGGACGCCGCCGCGAAGGCGCTTGTCTGCTATGAACGCATCTATTGGATCGCGGGCGGCCGTGCCAAGGAGGGCGGCATCGAGGCGCTCGCTCCCCACTTCGGCCGCATCGCGCATGCCTATCTCATCGGCGAGGCAGCGGACACCTTCGCGAAGACGCTCACCGGCATGGTCCGCTTCACCCTCGCGCGCACGCTCGCTCAAGCACTCGAGGCGGCGAGCCGGGACGCCGGGCGCGAGTGCCGCGAGGGTGCGGTCGTGCTGCTCTCGCCCGCCTGCGCGTCTTGGGACCAGTTCGCCAATTTCGAGGCGCGCGGCGATGCGTTCAAGGCGCTGGTCGCAGCCCTTCCCGGCAGGCGCGAGCACCCTGTTCCAGCGGAGGCCGCGCCATGAGCCTCACCTTCGCGCGCACCGACACGAGCGTCATCGGCCGCTGGTGGTGGACCGTCGACAAATGGCTGCTCGTGGCCGTCTCGGTGCTCGCCCTCATCGGCGCGATCATGACGCTCGCCGCGAGTCCACCCGTCGCCACGCGCATCGGCTACGACTCGCTCTTCTTCGTGCGGCGCGAGCTCGTCTACTTGCCGTTGGCGCTCGTCATCATGCTCGCGGTCTCGCTCATGGAGCCGCGCGGCGTCAGACGGGTTTCCGTCCTCATCTTCGTCATAGCGCTCGCCCTTCTCGCGCTGACGCCCTTCATCGGCACCGAAATCAAGGGAGCCAAGCGCTGGATCTATGTTGTCGGGCTGTCGCTCCAGCCCTCCGAGTTCGTCAAGCCGACCTTCGCCGTCGTCGCCGCCTGGATGTTCGCGGCCCAGCGCCAGGGGCAGGGAATCCCCGGCTATCTCATCGCCATCCTGCTCTACGGCGTCATCGCCGCGATGCTCGTCGCCCAGCCCGACATCGGCATGGTCGTGGTGGTCTCGGCCGTATGGTTCACCCAATTCTTTCTCGCCGGCCTGCGCGCATTCTGGGTCGTGCTGTTCTCGACGCTCGGGCTTGGAGCCCTCCTCGCCGCCTACATCCTGCTCCCACATGTGGCAAGCCGCGTCGATCATTTCCTCAACCCGCAGACGGGCGACAGCTACCAGGTCGAGCGCGCCATGGAGGCCTTCTCCAATGGCGGCTTGTTCGGCCGCGGCCCAGGCGAGGGGGTCGCCAAGCTCCACCTCCCGGATGCGCACAGCGACTTCGTCTTCGCCGTCGCGGGCGAGGAGTTCGGTCTCTTCGCCTGCCTGCTCATCGTGGCGCTTTTCGCCTTCGTCGTCCTGCGCGGCATCGGGCGCCTTCTGCAGGAGCAGAACCTGTTCGTGCTCCTCGCCGGCTCGGGCTTGCTCATCCAATTCGGGTTACAGGCCATCGTCAACATGGCCTCCGAGCTGCACCTCATGCCGACCAAGGGGATGACGCTGCCCTTCATCAGCTACGGCGGATCGTCGCTGCTTGCGTTGGCACTCGGCATGGGCATGGTGTTGGCGCTGACGCGCAAGCGCGTCGGGCCGGGAGGGCTCGGATGAGTGCCAAGCCCGGCACCATCATGCTCGCGACCGGCGGCACCGGCGGCCATATCTTTCCGGCAGTGGCAACCGCGCCCGCGCTCGCCGCGCGCGGTCACCGCGTGCTCGTCGTCATCGATGGCCGCGGGGCCGCCCATGCCGAGAAGTTCGCGACCGCCGAGGTGCGCGTTATCGCCGCCGGCGGCATCGCCGGACGCGGTCTTCTCGAGCGCGGCCACGCTGCGTTCCGCCTCGGCCTCGGCTTCTTCCAGGCCCGCGCCTTGATCGCGAGTGCCAAGCCCGATGTCGTGCTCGGCTTCGGCGGCTACGCAGCACTCCCGCCCATGGGCGCAGCCCTGCTCTCGCGGGTGCCGACCGCGCTCCACGAGCAGAACGCGATTCTCGGGCGCGCCAATCGCCTGCTCGCACCCCATGTGCGGCTCATCGCCACCTCCTTCGCAGACACGAAGGGCATTCGCGAAGCCGATCGCGGCAAGGCGGTGTTGACGGGCAATCCCGTGCGCGGCGAAATCGCGGCACTCGCCGGCCTGCCGTACCCAAAGCTCCGCGCAGGCGAGCGCTTCCGCCTGCTCGTGCTCGGCGGCAGCCAGGGCGCGCGCGTGTTCAGCCGCGTCGTGCCGGGAGCCATTCAGCGCCTGCCGGCCGAGCGCCGGCGCCTGCTCAAGGTCGACCATCAGGCCCGGCCCGAGGACCAGGCGGGGGTGGAAGCCGCCTATCGCGGCGCCGGCGTAGAGGCCGAGGTCTCCCCCTTCTTCCCCGACGTGCCCGAGCGGCTCGCGGCCTGCCACCTGGTCATCTGCCGCTCGGGGGCTTCGAGCTGCGCCGAACTCGCGGCCATCGGCCGGCCCGCGATCCTCGTGCCTTACCCGCACGCGATCGACGATCACCAGATGGCGAACGCGCAGGCGATCGACTCGGCGGGCGGGGCCTGGCTCATCCCCGAGCGCATGTTCGACGAGGCGAAGCTCACGGAGCGCCTCGCTCAGTTGATCGCCATGCCCGAGACGCTGGCGAGTGCCGCCAAGGCGGCCGCGGCCACGGCGCGCACGAGTGCTGCGGACCGGCTCGCAGCACTCGTCGAGCGCCTCCTGCCGGCCAACGGCAACAACGACGCGCTCAAGGTGGCCGCCGAATGAGAACGCTACCGCTCGACATCGGGATCATCCACTTCGTCGGCATCGGCGGCATCGGCATGAGCGGAATCGCCGAGATCCTGCGCAATCTCGGCTACAAGGTGCAAGGCAGCGATATCGCCGACAGCGCCACCGTGCGCCGGCTGCGGGCCATGGGAATTCCCATCATGATCGGCCACCGCGAGGAAAACCTCGCTGACGCCGAAGTGCTCGTGGTGTCCTCGGCGATCAAGCCGGACAACCCCGAGGTGAGTGCCGCGCGCGCGCGCCTCATGCCGGTGGTACGCCGCGCCGAGATGCTGGGCGAGCTCATGCGCCTCAAATGGTCGGTGGCGGTCGCCGGCACCCACGGCAAGACCACCACGACCTCGATGGTCGCCGCCATGCTGGAAGGGGCGGGGCTCGATCCCACCGTGATCAACGGCGGCATCATCAACGCCTACGGCACCAATGCGCGGCTCGGCAGCGGCGACTGGATGGTCGTCGAGGCCGACGAGTCGGACGGCACTTTCGTCAAGCTGCCGGCGACCATCTGCGTGGTCACCAATATCGACCCCGAGCATCTCGACTTCTACGGCAGCTTCGACAAGCTGCGCGACGGCTTCGCCTCCTTCATCCAGAACATCCCCTTCTACGGCTTCGCGGCACTCTGCATCGATCATCCCGAAGTGCAGGCCCTCATTCCGCGCTTGGCCGATCGCAAGATCATCACCTACGGCATGAGCCCGCAGGCCGACGTGCGCGCAACCGACATCGAGCTCGGGCCCAAGGGGGCGCGCTTCAACGTCCACATCAACGACCGCTTCCGCGGCGCCGAGCTTCACCTCGACGGCCTCGTCCTCCCCATGCTCGGCCAGCACAATGTGCAGAATTCGCTCGCCGCGATCGCGATCGCCTACGAGATGGGCATCGAGCAGGCGAAGATCCGCGCCTCGCTTGCCTCCTTCGGCGGCGTCAGGCGCCGGCTCACCGTGACCGGCGAGGCCGGCGGCATCCGCGTGATCGACGATTACGGCCACCATCCCGTCGAGATCGAGGCCGTCATGCGCGCGGTGCGCACGGCTTGCGATCGCCGCGTGATCGCGGTGGTGCAGCCCCATCGCTACACCCGCCTTCACAACCTCTTCGAGGAGTTCTGCACCTGCTTCAACGAGGCGGACGCCGTCATCGTCGCCGACGTCTATGCGGCGGGCGAGGCGCCCATCGAAGGGGTCAGCCGCGACGCCCTCGTCGAGGGCCTGAGGAGCCACGGCCACCGCAAGGTGTTAGCACTCCCGGATCCGGCGGCACTGGCCGAGACCGTCGCCGAGCTCGCCGAGCCGGGCGACGTGGTCGTGTGCCTGGGCGCGGGCAGCATCACGCAATGGGCGGCGGTACTTCCCGACCAGCTCGCGGCCATCTTCGCCGAGCGCACGGGAAATGCCGCCAAGCGGCTCAATGGAGCGCAGGGATGATGGCGCTCGAGAAGCATACGCCCCGTCTGATCGAACGCTTGCCCAAGGTGCGCGGGCGATTGAGCGAGGGTGCGCCGCTCGCGCGCCTCACGCGCTTCCGCGTGGGCGGGGCCGCCGAGGTGATGTTCCGGCCGGCCGACCGCGACGATCTCGCCCGCTTCCTCGGCGGCAAGCCCGCGGACGTGCCGCTCACCGTGATCGGCGTCGGCTCGAACCTCTTGGTCCGCGACGGCGGCGTGCCGGGCGTCGTGGTGCGGCTCGGCCGCACCTTTGCCGGCATCGCCGTCGAGGGCGAGCGGCTCAGCGCCGGTGCTGCGGCCCTCGACGTCAACGTCGCCGTTGCCGCCGCCGACGCCGCCCTTGCCGGCCTCGAGTTCCTCGCGGGCATCCCCGGGACCATCGGCGGGGCGCTGCGCATGAATGCGGGGGCCTACGGCCGCGAGATCAAGGACGTGATCGTGGCGGCGCAAGCGCTCGATCCCGCCGGCGGCAGCCACGCGCTCACCCCGGCGGAGCTCGGCCTCTCCTATCGCCGCTCGGCGCTCCCCGAGGACTGGATCTTCGTGAGCGCCACCCTCCAGGCAGAGCGCGGCGAGCGCGCGGCAATCGCGCGCCGCATGAAGGAGATCGAGAACGCGCGCGCGGAGAGCCAGCCGATCCGCGGCCGCACCGGGGGCAGCACCTTCGCCAATCCGAGCGGCCCCGCGGCGGCGGGCCGCAAGGCGTGGCAGCTCATCGATGCCGCCGGTTGCCGCGGCCTCGCGCGCGGCGGTGCCGTGGTCTCGGAGCAGCACTGCAACTTCCTCATCAACACGGGCGACGCCACCGCCGGCGATCTCGAGGCGCTGGGCGAGGAGATGCGCCGCCGCGTGTTCGAGACGAGCGGCGTCGAGCTCCGCTGGGAGATCCGCATCATCGGCGTGCCGTCGGAGTCCGGTCCGCGCGCGCTTCAGCGGAGTGCCACATGAGCAAGAAGGTGGCCGTGCTCATGGGCGGATGGTCGGCCGAGCGCGAGATCTCTCTCGTGACCGGGAAGGCCTGCGCCAAGGCGCTCGCCGAGGCGGGCTACGCGGTGCGCGAGATCGTGGTGGAGCGGGACCCGCGCAAGCTCATCGACGCGCTCGAGCCGCGTCCGGACGCGGTGTTCAACGCGCTGCACGGCCGCTGGGGCGAGGACGGCACGATCCAGGCGCTCCTCGACCTTTTGGAGCTGCCCTACACGCACTCGGGCCTGCTCGCCTCGGCCCTCGCCATGAACAAGCCGATGGCCAAGCGGCTCTTCGGGATGGCGGGCATTCCGGTGGCCGACGGCAAGGTGGTGCCGCGCGAGCGCGTGCTCGCGGGCGACGTCATGCCGCGCCCCTACGTGGTCAAGCCGCTCGCCGAGGGCTCGAGTGTCGGCGTGCACATCGTGAAGCGCGGAGACAACACGCTGCCCTTCGAGCGCGAGCGCTGGCCCTATGGCGACGAGGTGCTGGTCGAGCGCTACATCCCCGGCCGCGAGCTCACCGTTACGGTGATGGGCGAGAAGGCGCTCGCCGTGACGGAGCTGCAGCCCGACGACGGCTTCTACGACTATGCGCACAAGTACACGGACGGGCGCACATCGCACCTCATCCCGGCACCCGTGCCCGACGCGATCGCCAAGGCCTGCATGGACTATGCGCTCTCGGCGCACAAGACGCTGGGCTGCCGCGGCGTCTCGCGCGCCGACTTCCGCTACGACGACACGCGCGGCGAGCCGGGCCAGGTCTTTCTCCTCGAGATCAACACGCAGCCCGGCATGACGCCGCTCTCGCTGGTGCCGGAGCAGGCCGCCTATCTCGGCATGTCGTTCGCCCAGCTGGTGAGCTGGATGGTGGAGAACGCGAAATGCGACCGCTGAACGCGACAGCACTCCCCACGGCACGGCCGCGCTGGCACCGCCGGACGCCGCGCTGGCTCAGCACCTCATTCCGCTACGGCGCGCTCGCCTTACTCTTGGCAGTACTGGGCGGCGGCGGCTTGCGGCTGTGGCAGAGCGGCACCGCTGCGCGAGCCGCCACGGCCGCCCTCGAGGGTGCCATCCAGGGCTCGGCGGCACTCGGCCTCAGGGTGGGCGACGTGATGGTCGAAGGCCGCAACGAGACCCAGCCCGCAGCCCTCGCCACGGCGCTTGGCATCCGGCGCGGCGAGCCGCTCCTCGCCGTCGACCTCGGCGCCGTCAAGGCGCGGCTCGAGGCGCTCCCCTGGGTGCTGAGCGCCTCGGTCGAGCGGCGCTGGCCGCAGCTTATCTATGTAAAGCTCGCGGAGCGCTCGCCGCTGGCGCTCTGGCAGCAGGGCGGCAAGATCAGGCTCATCGACACCGCTGGCACGGTGATCGAGGGTGCTGATACCGGCCGTTACGCCAATCTGCCCTTTGTGGTGGGCGAGGGCGCTGCCAAGGCCGCTCCCGCCTTCCTCGCCATCCTCGCGCAACAGCCCTCACTCGCGAAGCACGTCCAGGCCGCAGTCCGGGTCGGCAAGCGGCGCTGGAACCTGCACCTCGTGGAAGGCATCGACGTGCGCCTGCCCGAATCGAACGCCGAGGAGGCACTCGCCCGCCTCGCCGAACTCGAGGCGAAGGAGCGGCTCTTCGCCCGCGACATCGTGATGATCGATCTTCGTCTGCCCGACCGGCTCATCGTGCGCCTCTCGCCCGAAGCGGCGCAGCGGGAGCGCAAGCCGGGCAAGAACACGTGAAGCACGGGGATGACGGCATGCGTCGGGTAGGTACGGATGGTGCGCAGCTAAAGGGAGCGGAGACGCCGTGAAGAGAGCATTGGCGAAGCCGAAGAGCGGTCTCATTGCCGCACTCGACATCGGCACCACCAAGGTTTGCTGCTTCGTGGCGCAGGTGGACGGCGACGGCAACATCCGGGTCGTCGGCATCGGCCACCAAAAGTCGCGCGGGCTCCGCGCCGGCGCGATCATCGACATGGATGTCGCCGAGGACTCGATCCGGGGCGCCGTGCACGCGGCCGAGCAGATGGCGGGCGAGACGATCCGCGAAGTCTTCGTCAACCTCTCGTGCGGCTCGCCCGTCTCGCAAACCGTGGCAGTCGAGGTCTCGATCGCCGGGCACGAGGTGGGCGACACGGATCTGCGGCGAGCGCTCGGCCAGGGCTACCTCTACAACGAGAGCAACGACCGCGATATCATCCACTCGATTCCCGTGAATTACGTCATCGACGGCAGCCCCCGTATCCGCGATCCGCGCGGCATGTACGGCGACCGGCTCGGCGTCAACATGCACGTGGTGAGTGCGAGCGCCGGCCCGGTACGCAACCTCAAGACCTGCGTCGCGCGCTGTCACCTCGAGCTGCAGGCGCTCGCCGTCTCGCCTTATGCCGCGGGGCTTTCGGCCCTCGTCGAGGATGAAACGGACCTCGGCGTCAGCTGCATCGACATGGGCGGGGGTACCACCTCGATCGCGGTCTTCCTCGACGGCGAGGTGGTCTATACCGAATGCATCCCGATCGGCGGCCAGCACGTCACCAGCGACATCGCGCGCGGCCTCTCGACCCCGCTCGTGCATGCCGAGCGCATGAAGACGCTCTATGGCAGCACGCTTGCCACCTCGGCCGACGAGCACGACGTGATCGATGTGCCCCAGGTGGGCGAGGACGAGCACGCGATCCCCAACCACGTGCCGAAATCGATCCTCGTCGGCATCATCCAGCCGCGCCTCGAGGAGACCTTCGAGCTCGTGCGCTCGCGCCTCGAGGCGAACGGCTTCGACAAGGCCGCCGGGCGCCGCGTGGTGCTGACGGGAGGTGCCAGCCAGCTGCAGGGCGTGCGCGAGCTCGCCGCCCTTGTGCTCGACAAGCAGGTACGCATGGGCCGGCCGCTCCGCATCGGCGGCCTGGCGGACGCGACCGCGGGTCCGGCGTTCGCCACCTGTGCCGGCCTCTTGCAATACGCGGTGACGCGCTTTTCGGCTCCCTCGCTCCAGTCGCGTCGCGGCCACGACGCGCCCAACGGCGTGCTGGAGCGCTTCGGAACCTGGCTGAGGGAGAACCTATGAACAACGGCTGCGCCGCCGCGGCCGGGGTCAGCACGTGCGAAACCCAAAACTCGGCGGCTGTTACGGACCGGAAAAGGAAGCGGAGGCTACCATGACCATCAACCTATCGATACCGGACAAGGAGCGTGAGCTCAAGCCACGCATCGTCGTCGTCGGCATGGGCGGTGCCGGCGGCAATGCCGTCAACAACATGATCGCCGCCAATCTCGAGGGCGTTGAGTTCCTCGCCTGCAACACCGACGCCCAGGCGCTCTCGCTCTCCAAGGCGGATCGCCGCATCCAGCTCGGCCTCAACGTGACCCACGGCCTCGGCGCCGGCTCGCGCCCGGACGTTGGGCGCGCGGCGACCGAGGAGGGCCTCGACGAGATCCTCGACTATCTCGACGGCTCGCACATGGTGTTCATCACCGCCGGCATGGGCGGGGGCACCGGCACGGGTGGCGCTCCCGTGCTCGCCCGCACCGCGCGCGAGCGCGGCATTCTCACCGTCGGCGTGGTGACCAAGCCTTTCCATTTCGAAGGCCAGCACCGCATGCGCATCGCCGATCAGGGGATCGACGAGCTCCAGCAGTTCGTCGACACGCTGATCATCATCCCGAACCAGAACCTCTTCCGTGTCGCCAACGAGAAGACCACCTTCGCGGACGCCTTCAAGATGGCCGACGACGTGCTCTATTCGGGCGTGCGCGGGGTCACGGACCTCATGGTCATGCCCGGCCTCATCAACCTCGACTTCGCCGACATCCGCACCGTCATGAGCGAGATGGGCAAGGCGATGATGGGCACGGGCGAGGCGGAGGGCGAGCGCCGAGCGCTCGATTCCGCCGAGGCGGCGATCTCCAACCCCCTCCTCGACGACGTCTCGATGAAGGGGGCCAAGGGTGTGCTCATCAACATCACGGGCGGCATGGACATGACCCTCTTCGAAGTCGACGAGGCCGCCAACCGCATCCGCGACGAGGTCGATCCCGAGGCCAATATCATCTTCGGCTCGACCTTCGACGAGCAGCTCCAGGGGCGCATCCGCGTCTCGGTCGTCGCAACCGGCATCGACGGCACCGCGGCGAGCCTGCCGAAGCCGGCGCGGCCCGTGCTGGTAAGCGAACGGCCGGCGCCGCGCATGTCGGCGACCCCGGCCGCCTCGTCTGCCGCCGAGGTGGCACGCCCGGCCGCGCGCACCCTCGAGGCGGGCACGGTCGTGGCCGCGAGTGCGCCAGCCGCAACTGCGGCCCTGGCGGTTGCCGCCACCCCACCCGCGGCGGCGACCGGTCCCGACCGCGAGCCGATGGAACTCGACCAGCCCTTCTTAGCACCCCGGCCGGTCGAGCACCCGCCCCAGGGCGAGCCGCTTGCGGCGGCTCAGCCGGCCCAGGCCAACCCCATGGGTGCTGCGGCAACGGCGAGCGGCCCGCTTCAGCCGCAGCCCGATCCGCGCCGTGCGCGCCGTGGGATGGCCAACATCTTCACGCGGGTCACGGGTGGGGCACGCAAGCCGGCGGAGCCGCAGCCGGAGGCACCAGCGCCGGTCCAACCGCGCCTCGGCGGGCTCGATCCGGCCGACCGGCTGACTGCGTCGAAGGGCGAGGACGACCTCTTGGAAATCCCCGCCTTCCTCCGCCGACAGGCCAATTGATGGAGGCTAATTCGCTGAATTAGCGCTGCTTTTTCCGGAAATATTCCGTAACAAAAGGTGATTTGAGTGCTTCGGGGTGGGTTGCTAAAGAAACCCCGAAGCACTCGAACACCGAGCCGAGCAATATCCAGAGCAAGCCGGAGCGGGGGACGCAAGGGCACGGCTGCTCTGTGAAGCGAGGGGAGGAGCAGATTCTCCAACAGACTCTGAAGACGCCGATCAGCTGTTCGGGGATCGGCTTGCACTCCGGCGCGAGGGTCACCATGACCATCCTGCCGGCCGAAGCGGACACCGGCATCGTATTTCGGCGCACAGACCTGGGCGGCGGCGGGGTGAGCATCCCGGCCACGTGGCGCCATGTGGTCGACACGCGCATGTGCACCACCCTCGGCATCAAAGCGCCCGCCATGCGCGGCGAGGTGCGGATCGGCACGGTCGAGCATCTGCTCGCCGCGATCGCCGGCAGCCATATCGACAATCTTGTCGTCGAGCTCAACGGCCCTGAAGTGCCCGTCATGGACGGGAGCGCCGCGCCATTCGTGTTCCTCTTCGACTGCGCAGGGTTCGTCGAGCAGAAGGTGCGCCGGTCCGCCATTCAAGTCCTGAAGCATGTCGCGGTCGGCAACCACGAGGCCATGGCGTCGCTCTCGCCGAGCAGCGGCTTCTCGGTCAGCTG
>Ga0116217_10001703_pt1 | contig 20876 bp, 13 predicted proteins | sample Sb_taG_6_FD_89697 | JGI IMG/M metagenome (GOLD analysis project Ga0116217, IMG submission 89697) | Peat soil microbial communities from Weissenstadt, Germany - Sb_50d_4_PS metaG | ecosystem: Environmental > Terrestrial > Soil > Wetlands > Peat | place: Germany: Weissenstadt | collected 2010-09-21 | reverse complement strand
GAATCCCAAGGCGGCATCGTCAAGGCCGTCGCCGACGGCGTAATCCAGGCCAAAGTGTCGGAATATGCCTATGCGCGGCAGAAGGCCTTGGAGAGCGGCGCGCTGCGCAAGGTCGGCGTCAATTGCTATACCGATACCGACGAGGACAAGCCGCAGGTCGATCTGCACGGCTACGATGAGATGGGCGCCATCGAGCAGATCGACGCGCTGCGAAAGGTACGCGCGACGCGCAACAACGACGCGGTCGAGCGCGCGCTCGCCGCCGTGCGCGCCGAAGCGCGCGCCGGGCGCAACGTCATGCCGGCGCTGATGCAGGCGGTGAAGGCCTATGCCACGGTGGGCGAAATGACTAACGCGCTGGTCGATGTCTACGGCCGGTTCCAGGAACCGACCAAGCTCTGGCGCAAGGTCGCCTGACGCCACGTCGAAGGTATCGCAAGCAATATCATGAAACCCGGCGTCATTCTCTCGATGGAGCAGGCCTTGTCGCTCACTTCGGCAACGCTGCGCTTCGTGCATCTCGGCTGGCGCGTGATCAAGCTCGAAGCAACACCGCAGTCTCAGGATGCGCTGCCCGGCGACCCCAACCGCTATATCGGCTCGCTGGTCGCCGACGAGGGGCGGCGGTCTTATTTCATCGGCCCCAATGTTGGCAAGGAGGCGATCGCGCTCAACCTCAAGAGCCGCGAAGGCCGCGACGTGCTGCACCGCCTGATTCGCGAACTCAATGTCGACGTGTTCTGCTGCAACACGCTGCCGGCCCGCTACAAAGAACTTGGCATCGATTACGACAGCCTGCGCGCGGTGAAGCCCGACCTCATCTGGGCCGCGATCTCCGCCATGGGGCCGGACTATCCCGATGCCGCCGGCTACGACCCGGCGATCCAGGCGCAGGTCGGCTACATGGAGGTGACCGGCATGCTCGACGGTCCGCCGACCCTTGCCGGCATTCCGCTGGTCGATCTCAAGGCCGGCGACGAAGTCTACGCCAATGTCTGGAAGGCGCTCGCCGAACGCGCTACGTCGGGCCAGGGCAGCCGTATCGATGTTTCGATGATGCAGGCGGCGGCGTCCTGGCTGATCACCGTGCTGCCGCTGATCGACTTTGATTGCGAGCCGTGGGAGATCACGCGCTGCGGCAATGAACACCGCAAGTTCGTGCCAACCAACGCCTATCCGACCAAGGACGGCGCGGTACTGTTCGCCATCGGCAGCGATGCCGGCTGGCGGCGCTTGGTCGAGCTGCCGAAATTCAATGCCGTTGCGACGCCGCAGCGCACGACGAATGTTGGCCGCGTTGCCGACCGCGTCACCATTCACGCCGACATCGCGGCAATCACGAGACGGCATTCGACCGCCGACCTTATCGCCGATCTCAAGCGCGCCAAGATTCCGCACGCACCGATCAACACGGTGCTACAGGCCATGCAGATCGAGCCGATCGCACGGCGGCTGACGGCGACGACCGCGCCCGACGGCCGGCACGTGCGCCTGCCGCCGATGGCGGTCGATCAAGCCGGCGCGCCGCATGATTTCTCGTTCCCGCCGCGCTACGGCGAGCATTCCGAGAAAATCCTGCGCGAAGTTGGCTATGACAACAGCACGATCGCGCGCTTTCGCGAGGCGCGTGTCATCGCCGGCCCTGACGCCATCACCGCCCGCTCATGAGCTTGCAAAATCCGCTCATTCGAAAGCCTTCGCGCGCGTTGCCGCGCTGCGTCGTCGTGGTCGGTGCCGGCACCATCGGACCGGATATCGGCTACTATCTCAAGTCCGCCCTGCCCGATCTGAAACTCTTTCTCGTCGATATCAGCGAGGCGGCGCTCGAGCGCGCCATGCAGCGCTTCACTGATTATACCCGCAAGGCCGTGGAGCGCGGCAAGATGCGCGCGAGCGAAGCCGAACAGGTTCGCGCCAACGTCCATGCCACGGTCGATTACGAGGTCGCACGCGAGGCCGACTGGGCGATCGAGGCGGCGACCGAGGACCTCGCGCTGAAACGGCAAATTTTTGCGCGGCTCGAAGCGCTGATGCGGCCCGATGCCTGGATCACCTCGAACACCAGCTCGTTGCCCGCGGCGCGGATTTTTGCGAACTTGCGCGGCAAGAACCGCGCCACCGTCACTCATTTCTTCGCGCCGGCATGGCGCAATCCGGTGGTCGAGGTGATCAAGACACCCGCGCTCGATCGAGACGTGCTGGAGGACTTGCGCGCCTTGTTCTGCCTGACCGGCAAGGTGCCGCTGGTCACCGCCGACGTGCCGTGTTTCATGCTCGATCGCCTGTTCGACAATTGGTGCAATGAAGCGGCGCATCTGCTCGATTGCGCGAGCGCGGCCGAGATCGACAGTGTGGCGGTTGAATTTGTCCACGCCGGACCGTTTTTCGTGCTCAACCTCGCGCACGGCAATCCGATCATCATCGAAACCAACACGCTGCAGGCGGACGAGGAAGGGGAGCACTATCGACCGGCCGCGGTGTTCCGTTCGGTCGAGACCTGGCGCACGGCCTCGCCCGGCAAGCCGGTACCGGTTGCAAAGGACAGCGCCGCGGCGATCCGCGACCGCCTGCTCGGCATCCTGATCTCGCAGAGCGGCGACATTCTCGATCGCGACATCGGCAAGCCGCAAGACCTCGAATTGGGCTGCCGGCTCGGGCTGGGATTCAAATCGGGACCGCTGGAACTCATGGGCCGGCTCGGCGCCGCGGAAATGAGCCGAATCGGGAAGCGGCTCGCCCGCGAGCGGGCGGGCCTGCCGCTGCCACGGCGGCCGCTCGGCGACTATCAAAATTTCACTCGCTTCGTGCTGGTCGACGACGTGCGCGACGTCAAGGTCATCACGATCCGGCGGCCGGAGGCGCTCAACGCGCTGCACGACGAATTGACCGATGAAATTCTCGGTGTCATCCGACATTTTGAGAATGATCCGGCGGCGCGCGGCTTTGTCGTGACCGGCTATGGCCCGCGCGCATTTTCGGCTGGCGCCGACATTGGCCGCTTTCCAAAACTGCTTGGCAATGCCGAGGCCGCCGCGCAATATGCGCGCGACTGCTCGCGGCTCCTGTTGCACATAGACCGCATGACCAAGCCGGTGATCGCGGCGCTCAACGGCATGGCGCTGGGCGGCGGGCTCGAGCTGGCGCTGCGTTGCCACAGCATCGTCGCGATGCGCAACGCCTCGATGCAATTGCCGGAAATCTTGCTCGGCATCGTGCCCGCGCTCGGCGCCATGGTCGTGCCCTATCGCCGCTGGCCCCGGGCGTCAGCGACGTTCCATGCCATGATGCGCCGCGCCGAGCGGATCTCGGTCAAAACAGCCCATGAGCTTGGCATCGTCGATATGTTGCGTGACGACTATTCCGAAATGATCGAAGCCGCGGTCGAGCGCGTCCACGCGCTCGCCGGGCGGCTGCAACCTCGCGCCGCTGGCGCGATCACGATTGAGCCGCCGACGCCAGCCGAAGCGACCGCCGCCAATGGCCAGAAACTCAGCACCGAAGTGACACGTATCCTGGAGCAAGCGATTGTCGAAGCCGCGGCAGCGTCGAGCTTTAGCGCCGCGCTTGAAATTGGCTATCGCGCCTTCGGCGCCAGTGCCTGCACGGCGGCGGCACGTGAGGGCATTGACGCCTTTTTAGCCCGCCGCGCAGCGGATTTCAGCAAGACTGGATAGAGCCGGAGGAGCGCAGTCCTAATCGACCGCGATCAGGATGACTGCCGCGCCAATTGCCGGCGCACCATCGGATAATGAGTATTGCGGCCGGTGAACGGCGGAAAGCTGCGAAAATGCGCGCGCAACTCCAGGCGCACGGGCGACAACATCGCGGCATTGAAGGCCTCGGGCGAATCGAACACCACCTCATTGCCGAGCATGTAGTCCGCGGGCGGCAGAATGCCGGAGGCGTTGACCTCGACCGGCAAATAGCACAGCACCGAGCGGATCTGCGGCAGCTTGGCCAATATCGGCGGATGGTCGGCAAGATAGTGTGAAACGAACTGCGCCACGTCCTGCGCCGGGTGGTGGTAGCGCACCACATAGGAAAACGGCGCGCGGAGTGGTCCAAGCTCGGTTGAGCCTACAACCGGAAAAAATCGGCGCTTAAGGCTCGTGCCAGTGAAGTTAAGGCCGGCGGCCCTGCCGGAAAGACTTTCTGTGAAACGCGGGTGAGATAAGGCGTCCACCAGTGCCTCGATGGTGGGAAATTGCAGCATCGCCATGAGCAATGGCCCCGGTCCGTCATCGTTGAATGGGTCGTGAGTTGCGGCTCGTACCATCTCGTAGACATCGACAGCGGATATTTGCGGCAGCGCCGCCCAGGTCGGGCCGGCGTCCCGGTTGGCCCAGGACCGGACCGTCTCCTCGCTCGCCCGATCGCCGGTGCAGGCGATCTCATAGACAAAGTCTGGCACGGCCGCCATCGGTTTTGGCATCGATCCTTCTTTCCTAGCACAGCATCGCAAATGAGCGGACGTATTTCTGCTCCTCGAATTGGCTCCAAGCATGCAATAAAGTAATATCGGTACGGTCGTCCATCTCGCCGAGAACGGCATCGCGTGGAGGAAGAGTGTGGAGCTTGCGCGCGTAAGCTTGGAGGACAAATACACCCTCCAATCCGGACGTATCTATCTGTCGGGAATTCAGGCGCTGGTGCGCGTGCCGATGATGCAGCGCAACCGCGACCGTGCGGCGGGGCACAACACCGCCGGCTTTATTTCCGGCTATCGCGGCTCGCCGCTCGGCGGTTACGACAGTGCGCTGTGGCAGGCGGAGCACCTTCTCGCTCAACATGACATTCGCTTTCAACCGGGCCTCAACGAAGACCTTGCCGCAACCGCGGTGTGGGGCAGCCAGCAGGTCGGGCTGTTTCCGGGCGCGAAGGTGGATGGCGTTTTTGGCATCTGGTACGGCAAAGGCCCCGGCCTCGATCGTTCGCTCGATGCCTTGCGGCATGCCAATTGGGCCGGAACCTCGCCGCTCGGCGGCGTGCTGGCGATATCCGGCGACGACCACGGCGCCCAATCCACATCGACTGCCTATCAATGCGAGCAGGTGTTCGAGGCGGCGATGATGCCGATCCTCAATCCGGCGACGGTGCAGGATTATCTCGATTTCGGACTGCTGGGATTCGCGCTGTCGCGCTTTTGCGGATGCTGGATCGGATTTAAGGCGGTGAGCGAGGCCGTCGACAGTTCGGCCGCGGTCGACGGGGATCCAGAGCGCGTCCAGGTATCCATACCGAAAGATTTCGAAACACCGCCGGGCGGTTTGCATATCCGCTGGCCGCGTCAGGGAATGGACTATGGCCTGGAACAGGAGCGCCGGCTGCTTGGACCGAAGCTCGCGGCCGTCCGCGCCTTTGCGCGAGCCAATGCGATCGATCGGACGGTGATCAATTCGCCGCAGCCGCGCTTGGGTATCGTTGCGACCGGGAAAGGATATCTCGATCTTCGGCAAGCGCTCGCGGAGCTTGGCATCACCGAAGAACTTGCCGCGGATCTCGGCATCCGCGTTTACAAGATCGGTCTTACCTGGCCGATCGAGTCCGAGGGCGCGCTACGCTTCGCGACGAACCTCAAAGACGTTCTTGTGATCGAAGAAAAACGCAGCTTTGTCGAAGACCAACTGGTACGGCTCCTCTACAACATCGATGCCTCGCGTCGGCCGAGCGTCGTCGGCAAGACCGACGAGAGCGGCGCGGCACTCTTGCCAAGCATCGGTGAATTGACGCCGACAATGGTGGCGCGTGCGGTCGTCGCGCGGTTGAAGCGCTTGGGGGTCACGACGCAATTCGATGAGCGCCTGGCGCGGCTCGAGTCCTTCGAGCCGGCGCTCGCGGCACCGGCTGCAAAAATCGCGCGAGTTCCGTTTTTCTGCTCCGGCTGTCCGCACAACACCTCGACGCGCGTGCCCAAGGGCAGCCGTGCCATGGCTGGCATCGGCTGTCACAGCATGGCGCTGTTCATGCCCGGCCGCGAAACCGCGACGATGACCCAAATGGGCGGTGAAGGGGTTAACTGGATCGGACAAGCGCCGTTCACTGTGGAGAATCACGTCTTCCAGAACCTCGGTGACGGCACCTACTCTCACAGCGGCTTACTGGCGATCCGCGCTGCCGCCGCGGCGGGCGTCAACATCACTTATAAGATTCTTTACAACGATGCCGTGGCGATGACCGGCGGCCAACCGGTCGAAGGTGCGCTCACCGTGCCGCAGATCGCGCGCCAAGTTTTGGCCGAAGGCGCACGACGCATTGTCGTCGTCACTGACGAGCCGGATAAGTATCCGGCGAATGCCGGCTTTCCCAATGGAACCGATATAAGGCACCGCGATGAGCTTGACGCCGTGCAGCGTGAGCTGCGCGTGACTCCTGGCCTTACCGTCCTGATTTACGATCAGACTTGCGCGGCCGAGAAGCGCCGCCGCCGCAAGCGCAGGCTTTATCCCGATCCGCCCGAGCGCGTCTTCATTAACGATGAGGTCTGCGAGGGCTGTGGCGACTGTTCGGACAAATCGAATTGCATCTCAGTACAGCCGTTCGAGACCCCACTCGGCCGCAAGCGGTGGATCGATCAGTCCAATTGCAACAAAGATTTCTCTTGCCTTAAGGGCTTTTGCCCAAGCTTCGTGACGATTCACGGCGCAACGCCGCGCAAACTCGGCGGGCACACGGCAGCCGACAACCTGTTTGCCAAGCTGCCGGCGCCGAAACTTCCGCTGCTCGACCGGCCCTACGGCATCCTCATCACCGGTATCGGCGGCACCGGCGTCCTCACGCTCGGTGCTCTCCTGTGCATGGCGGCGCATCTTGAAGGCAAGGGTGTCACCGTCCTCGACATCAGTGGCCTTGCTCAGAAGAACGGCGCAGTCACAAGCCACATCCGGCTCGCGCCACACCCGGAGGAGCTTCACGCGGTGCGGATTGCCTCCGGCGGCGCCAATTTGCTGCTTGGTTGCGATCTCGTCGTGGCGGCGACACCGGCTGCGCTGGTACGGGTCCAAACCGGCGTCACGAAAGCGGTGGTCAACAGCCACATGCAGCCGACGCCTGCGTTTATTTTCGATCCGGACGTCGACTTCAACACGGCGACGATGCTGCAAGCGATCAAGACGGCGACCGGCGAGGGCGGAACCGACCTGATCGACGGCACCGGCCTCACATCGGCCTTGATGGGCGATTCGATCGCTTCAAATCTGTTCATGCTCGGCTATGCCTTTCAGAAAGGATTCGTGCCGCTCGGTCTCGGCGCCATCGAGCGTGCCATAGAGCTGAACGGCGTCGCGATCGAGAACAACAAGCGGAGCTTTGCCTTCGGACGGCTTGCCGCCAACAATCGCGCGCAGGTCGAGGCGCTTGTGCGCAATGCGCTCCACGACGATGCGGTTGACTTGCAGAGCCTCGACGCTCTGATCGACCACCGCGCCGCGTTTCTCACCGTGTATCAAGATACAGCCTATGCTAAACGCTACCGCGACGCGGTCGCGGCGATCAAAACTGCCGAAACAAGTCGCGCTCGCGGCTTCTCCGGCTTTGCCGAGGCGGTTGCGCGCAACCTTTTTACGCTGATGGCCTACAAGGACGAATATGAGGTGGCGCGACTCTACAGCGACGGTGAGTTTTTCAAAAAACTAAAGCGGCAATTCGAGGGCGACTTCACCTTGGAATATCATCTGGCGTCGCCGCTATTGGCGTCGCGCGATGCCGTGACCGGCGAGCCGCGCAAGCGCGTCTTTGGGCCGTGGATGCGCCATGTCTTCAAGCTCTTGACGCTGCTTCGGCCATTGCGCGGCACGGCATTCGATATTTTTGGTTATACGCGGGAACGCCGCATGGAACGGCGATTGATCGCGGATTACGAAGCGATCGTTCGTGAGCTCGCGGCATCGCTTAATCCCGGCAATCATTCGCTCTGCGTGGAAATTTCGTCGCTGCCGGCTAAAATTCGCGGCTTCGGCCATGTCAAGACGCGCAACGTCGAAGGCGCCAAGGCCTGCGAGGCCGAACTGCTCGCGCTACTTCGCAGCAAGGAGGCGGCTGCCTCCGCCGCTTAGCCTAGCTCACGTTTCGCGTGCGCAACGTCCACGCCGCCTCGGGCTCATCCGGCGGCACCGACGACAGCAGCGCTCGCGTGTGAGCATGCTGCGGATCGGCGAAGACCGCCTCGGTCGGTCCCTGCTCGACGATCTCGCCGCGATACATCACCAGCACGCGGCTGCAGAGATGCCGCACCACCGAGAGGTCGTGGGAAATAAACAGCATGGCGAAGCCGAGCTCGGCGCGCAGCCGCGCCAAAAGATTGAGGAGCTGGGCCTGGATCGAGACGTCGAGCCCCGACACGATCTCGTCGGCAACCAGGATTTTCGGAATGCTGCAAAGCGCGCGCGATGTTGACGCGCTGACGCTGCCCGCCGGACAATTGCCCGGGCAAGCGCGCGGCAAAATCCGCCGACAAGCCGACCTCAGCCAGCAACTCGCTGGTCCGCCTCTGCCGCTCTTCCCAACTGGCATGCCGGCTGCCAGCCTCCATCGCCTGGGTGACAATGTTCGTCACGCGCCGCCGTGGATTGAGCGCCGATTGCGGGTCCTGGAACACCATCTGCAAGCTCAGCGCGCGAAGCGCACCGCGGCGCATCGAAGGGTCCGTCAGGTCCTCGCCGTTGAGCAGAATCCGTCCACTCGATGGCTGTTCGAGGCCGACCAGCAGTTTGGCAATGGTGCTCTTGCCGCTGCCGCTTTCGCCCACCAGAGCGACAAACTCGTTTTCGGCAATGTTGAATGAGGCCTCCTTCACGGCGGCGAAAGTGCGGGCATTCGTGAAGAGCCCGCGGTCGATGGCATAGTGCTTCGCAAGTTTTTCGACCTGCAGCACGGGCCGCCCGGAACTATCCGGCACGGCTGTAGCCCGCCGCGTCGTCGCGATGCCAGGCGTTGCCGCGGCGCGGATGCAGGCGACGCTGCGGCCCGCCGCAATCTCAATCTGCGGCGGTTCGCTACGGCGGCAATCCTCCGCGGCTAGCGGACAGCGCGGCGCGAAATGACAGCCCATCATCTGTCGTAACTGGCGCAAGCTCGGCATCTGTTCCGGCATGACGTAAAGCGCGCGCCGCTCGGAGCGCAGCGATGGATTGGCAAGCTGCAGGCAGCGCGTATAGGGATGCGCGGGCTTCGACAGCACCGCGCGCGCCGGACCGCTTTCGACCGCTCGGCCGGCATACATCACGATCACGTCGTCGCACAGTTGGGCAGCAAGGCGCAGATCGTGGGTGATAAAAATGACCGCGGTGCCGTGACGGCGCTGCATCTCGGCGATCAGCCGGAGAATTTGCGGATGCATGGTGACGTCGAGCGCGGTGGTCGGCTCATCGGCGATAACGAGGCGCGGGTTGCTGGCAAAGGCAAACGCGATCAGCACGCGTTGGCACATGCCGCCGGACAATTGATGCGGATATTGCCCAAGCAAATCGCCCGCCTGCGGCAGCCTTGCCGCAGCGAGCATGGCGAGCGCCCGCTCGCGCCGCTGCTTGCGGCCAGCTTCGCCAAACCGCGCCAAATGCTCGTCGAATTGCGCGCCGATCGTGCGCACCGGATTGAGCGCGGTCATCGGCGCCTGCGGAATGAAGGCGATCGCCCGGCCGAGCAAGCCACGCCGCCGCGCCGGCGCCATGCGCACCAGGTCCTCGCCCTCGAACAGCAAGGATCCCGCAGCGATCATGAAGCCGGCCGGAAGAAGCTGCGCAATGGAGCGCCCGACCATCGACTTGCCGGCGCCGGACTCCCCAACCAGACCGAGAATTTTTCCCGGCGCGAGGTCGAACGACAAGGCGCGGATCGCGGGTACATCGTCGCCGTCGATGCGGGCGGTCACCGTAAGGCCCTTGGCCTGCAAGGCGAGCATGGTTTTAGCGCCCGGTTTCGGCGAGCCGCACGTCGAGCGTGCGCCGCAGTCCGTCGCCCAGCAGATTAAACGCCGCGACGGTCAGGAAGATCGCCGCGATCGGCAGCAGCAAATTCCACGGCGATTGATAGACGTATTGTCTCGCATCCGCGATCATCTGGCCCCACGCCGGCTGATCAGCGCCGACGCCAAGCCCGACAAAGGACAGGATCGCCTCGACCACGACTGCGATCGCCATTTCCAGGCTGACCAGCGTAATCAAAAGCGGCAGCGTTGCCGGAAGCACCTCCCTCACGATGGTCTGCCAATGCGTAAAGCCCAAAAGGCGGGCCGCGGCGACGTAATCGTTGCGCGTCACGATCAGCACCTCGCTGCGGAGAACGCGGCAAAACCGCGTCCAATCGACGAGAACGATGGCGAGGATGACCTTGCCGAGGCCGACGCCGAGCCCGACCATCAAGATGAGCGAAAGGATGACCGGTGGAAACGACATCCACACGTCGACTAGGCGGCCGATGATCCAATCGATCGCGCCGCCGAAATAACCCGAGATATGCGCCAGGATCGAGCCGATGATCATGGCGCCGATGGAAGCGAAAAACGCGACCAGCATCGCGGTGCGGGCGCCGTAAATCAGGCGGGACATTACGTCGCGGCCGAGGCTGTCGGTGCCCAGCGGGTAGCTCGGATCGCCGCCCTCGACCCATGCCGGCGGCGTGAGAATCGAGAGCAGATTTTGGTCCCCGGGATCGTGCGGCGCGATCCAGCCGGCAAAGATCGCACAGCCGGCGATGCAGAGAATCATGCCGAGCGCAATCAGAACCCGCACCGAACGCAGCGAACGGAACAGAGGACCGGCCATCAGCGCACCCGCAATTTCGGATTCAATACGACATAGAGACCATCGACCGCCGTATTGATCATGAGCACGACAATGCAATAAGTGAGCGCAATGGCCTGGATGAGTGGAAGATCGGCATTGCGGACCGCATCGACCATTAAATTGCCCATGCCGGGATAGGAATAGATCACTTCGACGAGCAGCGTGCCGCTGAACAGGATTCCGAACTGAACGCCGGCCAGCGTCAGCGTCGGCAGCGACGCGTTTTTCAGCGCGTGGCCGAGCAGGATCTTCCCCTCGGAGAGGCCGCGCAGCCGCGCCTGCTGAATGTAATCCTCGTGATAGACGTCGAACAGGCTCGAACGCAAAACCCGCATGATGGTCGGTGAGAACGCAAGCCCAAGCGCGAATGCAGGCAGAATCAGGTGCTGGCACGCGCTCAAAAAAACATCGAAGCGTCCGACCAACAGCGCATCGAGCAACAAGAATCCGGTCATATGCGGCAGCGGCAGTCCCGGCGCGACCTCGCCGGTAAAGGGCAAAAGCTGCAGTGCCACGCCGAACACAAACAACAGGATCAGACCCCAGAGAAATTCTGGGATCGATAACAGCAGGATCGAGGCGAAGTCGGCGACCGCCTCGAACAGCGTGCCGCGCAGATGGAACATCAACAGCCCGCCACCGACGCCCAAGAGCGCGGCAATCGCCATTGCTGCCACGGCAAGCTCGATGGTGGCCGGCAAAGTGGCGGCCACCAGCGAGCCGGCGTCGCGGCGAAGGGCGATAGAGCGGCCGAAGTCGCCGTGCAGCGCGTCGCGCAGCCAGATCAGGTATTGCTCCGGCAGCGACCGATCGAGCCCCATCTCACGGCGCTTGGCCTCGACCTCGGCGATGGTCGCGGTCGGCGGCAGCGACATCGCCGCCGGGTCGATCGGAAGCAACCGCAACACACCGAACAGCAGCGCCGAGACGACCAGCAGAATAGGAATCGCCGCGAGTAGCCGGCGCGTGATCAGCTGAACGACGGTTGCGATCATTGCGCTGCGTTTAAAGCATAATCCTGAAAATAGCTCGCCCCGAACTTGACCGAGGCAAAAGCCGCCTTTCCGATAAGATCATGCTCAAACTAAAATTTCCACAGCATAGCCGTGCCGCACGTTAGCTCCATTGCAGCGTTTGTGGGAGCAGCCAACCATTGCCGTATTTCGTGTATTTCAAATTACGCTTGCGCACGACCGTCAGCAAACTTTGCAGCAACGGGATAGTCGCCCCGTCCTCGACCACAAAACGGTTAAGTTCGCGGTAGCCAACAATCCTGGCGTCGTAGTCGGCAACGTTGAACAGCTTAAGCACCTTGCCCCCGACCGCGTCGTCTTTCCAGGCCGAAAACGGCATTTTCGGATTCAAAAGATAGCCAGCGAAGATTTCGGGATCGCCGGTGGCGTTGTCCCAGCTGTACAGCGTCGCTTCCGGCAATTTGCTGGCGCGATTGAGCTCGAAATATTTGGCGTATTCGATCACCTGCAAGTCGGCGTCGATGCCAACGCGCTTCCACATCTCCACGATAGCGCGGGCGATATCGTAATCGCTCGGGAATTGACCGTTGGTCGCGGCAAGGCCGATCTTCACCGGATTTGCCGGACTGAAGCTCGATTTGGCCAGCAGCTCTTTAGCCAGCGCGGGATCGTATTTGAACGTGAAGTCGGGGAGATAGGCCGGTGTGCCGGGAGTCGCCACCACCGACAACGGCACCGCGGCGCCGCCATAGAACGCCTTCGAGAGCGCCGCCTTGTCGATGGCGTGATGGGCCGCAAGCCGGACGTTCTGATCGGCAAACGCGAGGTCGGCGCGCACTTGCAGCAGGATGACGCGCGTGATCGGATTGAGTTCGGCGGCAAAACCGGCCTCCTTTTCGAAGCGCTGCACCTCGCGGACCGGAACATTGAGCGTGCAATCGACCTGGCCGGATTGGATTGCCGCCACCCGCGCCGACGGATCCTTGATGATCTCGATGGTGACGCGAGCGACTTTGGGCTTCGGCCCCCAATAATTGTCGTAGCGTTCCAGCACGATACGCGAGTTCAACTCATATTCGGCGAGCTTGTAGGGTCCGGTGCCGACCGGATTTTTGAGGAAGTTGTCAACACCCTGGCTTTCGATGTATTTTTTCGGCACGACATAACTGCCGAGGAATGCCATCCATTGCGGAGCTGTCGGCGCTGGCGAATCGAATTTCATCGTCGCCTTGGTCGGCGATTCAATGACGATATCCTGCACCTTCTTCCAGGAATTCGCGGTGTCGAGCTTGATGCCGGACTTGATGCGCTCGAAGAAAGTGTAGCGGAAGTCGTCGGTCGTCATCTTTTCGCCGTTGTGAAACGTCACGTCGTTGCGCAACTCGACCGCCATGCTCAAGCCATCTGCAGCGAGGTTCCAGGTCTTGATCAGATGTGGAATCAATTTGAGCTGCGGATCCTGATCGAGCGGCTGGTCGTAAACCGCCTTGAAGATCGGCTGCGCATCCGGCGTGAAGCGCTGGTTGGGATCCCATGAGGGAACGTCGTTCGGCCATCCGATCGTCACCGCGTCGTTTGTGGCGGCAGACGAAATCCGCATGGGGCCGCCGATAGTTGCGGCAGTCCCCAGGGCCAATTGCAAGAACGCCCTTCGTTGTAGCTTGAACGTCATGGTGTGTCCCCTCACGTCGCGTGAAGCCGGTCGGTTGCCGCTTGCCCGAACTGCCGTCGCCGCGGATGAGACATTATAACCTAATTTTCCGATCTGTCCGCTGCGCAAATGCGTCGCGTTTTTAGGTGGCCGCGCCATTTTTATTGCTTCAACCGCGGCTATTGCTGCGGCCTCGGCCGGCAGCTTGGCGATCCCAGGTCCGAGCGGACACGCCGCGATCGCGCAGTTTATATTTTTGCACCTTGCCGCTCTCGGTTGCCGGCAATTCATCGACGAATTCGAGGAAACGCGGAACGGCGAAATACGGCAGGAACGGCTGGCAAAACTCAGCGAGCGCGAGCTCGGTCAATGCGCTGCCCTGGCGGCGCACGATTGCGGCCATGACCTCGTCTTCGGCAAGTTCGGAAGGCACCGCAAAGACCGCTGCGTGGGCGACCTCGGGGTGGCTCAAAAGCACCTGCTCAACCTCGAACGAGGAGATATTCTCGCCGCGCCGGCGGATCGCGTCTTTCAAGCGATCGACAAAACGGAAATAACCGTCAACGTCACGGACGACACGATCGCCGGTGTGAAACCAGCCATCGCGGAAAGCGTCGGCGGTCTTGTCGGGCATGCCGAAATAGCCGGTGGCGAAAGCGAGCTTTTCGCTCGATCGCACGACGAGTTCGCCGGGCTGTCTCGCCGCGACTTCGTTTCCGTTGTGGTCGAGAACGCGCGCATCGAACCCTTCGCGCACCGTCCCCATGCTGCCGGGACGCTGCTCGGTCGCCGTACCGCCAATGACGAAATTGGTCTCGGTGGAGCCGTAGCCTTCGATCAGACGGATACCGGAGCGACGTTCGAACGCGGCGTGGAGATTCGCCGGGACACCGGGCGCCAGCGCGCAGCGCACCGTGTGGCTTTGCTCTTGCGGCGACGGCTCTCCGGACAAGAGGATTGGCACCATCGCACCAAGGAGATAGGTCACCGTTGCGCGGCGGTCGATCAGGGTCTGCCAAAACCGCGACGCGGAAAACCTCGGCTCGGCCGCCATCGTCGAGCCGGATAGCAAGGCTTGGTAGAAGGTGCCCAACGCGTTGTTATGAAAAAGCGGCAGCATAGTGCAAAGTACGTCGCCTTCGCGAAGCTCCAAGTTGCGCGCACCATTGACGCCCCACCAGAAGTACTGCGCGTGCGGGCAGCACACGCCTTTCGATGGCCCGGTCGTGCCCGACGTATAGAGAATGGCCGCAGTAGTCCCAGGCTCGATGTCGCCCGCCGGAAGCGCTTGCGCCGGCGGCGGCAGACGCTTCACGGCAATGCGCCCGCGCGGAGCCGACGGTTCACCGTCGATGAGCCAGATTAACTCCAGGGCGAGTTTGCCGAGATCGACAAGATCGAGCGAGTCCAAGAGCGGCGCCTCGATCGTCAGCAGTTTCGCGCCGCAATTCGTCAGCAAGTGCTGCAATTGCGGCCCGCGCGAAGCGACGTTGATCAGCACGGCGATAGCGCCTAACCAGGTGCAGCCGAGATAGACGTGCATGAATTCCGGACGGTTAGAGCACATGAGCGCGACCCGATCGCCCGGGCGCACACCCGCAGCAGAGAGCGTCCCGGCAAACCGAGCCGCGATCGCTCGGGCGTCGTCAAAACTCCACGTCGTTTCGCCCGCGGTAAAAAGCGGTCGGCTTTGGTAGCGGCGAGCTTGCCGTATCAGCATTGCCGGCAGCGTGCGCTCGCTTGGCGGAAATGCCACTGGTAGCTCTGCGGCTCTCATCGACGCTTCCTCTTGATGCCGCGCTTTTTAGCCTCGCTTGTCCGGTTGCGATCACGCGCCGGCGCGTTTGCTGGCGCAGGCACCAAAGCGATGGCGCGGAGCGGGCTGCCGCTCCCGTCTCTGATCTTCAGCGGCGCCGCGATCACGATCGCACCAGTTGGCGGCAGCAAATCGAGATTGGTCAGGCACTGCAACCCGTATCGGCCGGAGCCGTGCATATAGTAATGACACGGATAGGGCGGCCGGAGATGAAACGCCTGCCCCGCATCGGTCCCAATCGCCTCCGAGCCAAATCCCAGCACCTCCCGCTCGGCGACGAGGAAGCGCACCGCCTCGGCATCCGGTCCCGGGGTATGCTGGCCGGTTTCGTCCAGGTTCTGGTAGGCGACTGGACCAGTGCGCTTCGACCAGTCTGTCCGCATCAGCACCCAAGAACCGCCCGGTATGCGGCCATGCCGTTTCTCCCATTCGCGCAGGAAGCCGACGGTCAACAGGAAATCGGCGTCGGCGGCCGCCTGTTTCGAGCAATCGAGCACGCATGCCGGAGCGATAAAATGCGCGGCAGGGATCGTGTCGGTGCTGCCATCGGGTAGATACCGTCCCGAGATCCAATGAATCGGCGCATCGAAATGCGTTCCAGTGTGCTCGCTGCAGGAGAAATTGTTCCAGTACCAGGCCGGTCCGCGCTCATCGTAGCGTGACGCTTCCTCGATGCGGAATGGCCAAGCCTGCCCCATCTCCGGAGGCAGCACGATCTGGGGAAAATCAGGCGACAATGTTTGCGTCAGATCAACGACGCGAATGCGGCCGGCGACGAGATTAGCGACCAGTTGCGTCAGGACCGGATCACTCATCGCGAGTTCCTCGAAAGGCGTTGCGTTTCATCTGGACGCGGCCGCAAGCTCGCGCTCAAGCGTCTTCGGATTGTCGCGCCACCGCGCCAGCCATTCTTGGGCAATATCGCCGGGATAGATATCCTCCGCTCCGCCGCGCAGTGCATCTACAATGTCGCTCGCCAGACGTGCGGGCACGATCTTGGGCGGCGGCAGCAACTGATTCCATTCATCATCGATCGGACCCGGAAATACATTGATGACGCGGACGCCGGCGGGACTCAATTCGGCGCGCAGGCATTGCGCGAGCGACAGCGCCGCTGCCTTCGAGGCCGAATAGGTGCCGTGCGGCGGAAAGTTCGACAGCGCGAAAATGGAGAGAAGGTTTACCCAGGCGACGGCGCTCGACTGCCCGTCCGCGCCGCGCCCACGCATCGCCGGCGCAAATTCCTGCGCGAGCCGGAGCAGGCCGAAATAATTCATATCCATCTCGGCGCGGGCAGTTTCGAGGCCGTTGCGCGCGGCGATGCCGTAAATGCGATGATAGTCGGCGGTGTTGATGAGGATGTCGACGCGGCCGCCGATTTCGCCGGCAGCGTCCCTGACGGCGCGCGAATCGGTCAGATCGAGCGGCAGCAGCGACACTTGCGGGATCGATGCCAGGCGATCGAAGCCGCGAGTTTTTTTCCAGGGCTCGCCGTAGCCCGCCCATACCAAGTCGGCGCCGGCAGCCGCGATGGCTTCAACCGTGGCCTGCCCGAGCGGCGTCTTCGCGTCCGTGATCAAAACTTTCCGGAATTTCGGATCGCAGGTCATCTCGCGAAGCTGTCGATCGTCAGCCATGTTGGGAGTATCCTTTTGCGGAAGCGCAATGAGCGTTGCCTGTCCGGCGCGGTCAAGAGCGGCGCGCACGCGCACGCGCGAGGGCGCGGCTGTGCAGTCGCCATGCAGATGGGCAACGACGACCGGCCCGCAATCGAGCCTGACCATGCCAAGCCGCCACGGAATGCGCTCACGATAGAACAGCTCGTGACTGTGCCAGAGCGTGGTTTCCGAGAGCAATTCGCCGGCGCCGTCCTGCGCGCGCCAATCGAGCCGTTGCGACAGACACGCGCGACAGGCTTCGCGGGGCGGATATTGCACGGTCGCGCAATCGCGACAGACTTGCAGTTCGAAGCGGCCGCGTGCCGCGGCCGCCGTCAGACCGAGCGCCACGCGGCTGCGACCCGGCGGCGGCAGCGTCGGAACGCGGGTTTTTAACATCGGATTTTTGCGCGGCGGCCGCACCAGGGGACGCGTCACGACGGGCCTCCGCTCGCGGCGAGAATGGCGGCGCCGCTACAGAGGCCACGATCGTAATTGATCATGCCGAAGCCGCTGGCGAGCCCGATTCGCGCACCAGCGACCGCACCGCCGAGCGCTTGATCAGTCAATTGTCGAATAACTTCAACCAGGCCGAGGAAGCCGCCGGCGGCGCCCGCTTGGCCGACCGATAACTGACCGCCCGACGTGTTGACCGGAAGCGACCCGTCCACGGTGAATGTGTTGCGACGCACGAAATCCGGCCCTTCGCCCTTCTCGCAGAACCCGAGATCTTCCATTTGCATCAGGGTAATCACCGGATAGTCGTCGTAGGTCGCGAGCACGTCAACGTCTTGCGGACCGATACCCGCCTGCGCGTAGAGCTCGTCGCGATCGAGCGCCCAGCCGCCACGATATTGAATCGCATCGTCGGGAAACGCGTTATGCCGCTCAATGGTCGACAGGATGCGCGCATAGGGCAAGCCGAGAGTTTCCGCCTGCGCGCGATGCAACACCAGGAACGCGTCGGCGCCGGCGCACGGCATGACGCAGTCGAACAGGCGAAGCGGGTCGGCAATAAGCCGCGCCTCGAGATACTCGTCCAGAGTGAGCGGTTTTTTCATCAAGGCGTAAGGGAATTTCAGCGCGTTGGTGCGCTGGGCAATGCACAGCTTGCCGAAATCCTCACGCTTGGCGCCGTAGGTCCGCATGTAATAGCCGGTCAGGAAGGCGAAGCTCGCGTTCGCTCCACCTGAGCCGTAGGGGTAGACCGCGTCACGGGCAAACTGACTGAAGGTTGCCAGATTGAGACGAAACGAGTCGGTATGGTTGGTATCGCCGGCGATGCAGGCAACAGCCTCCGCGTCCCCGTTTTGCACCGCCCGCGCGGCGCGGCGCAGCGCGACGATACCGCAGGCGCCGCCCATCGGAATGTGGTCGAGCCACCGCAGCGTCAGCCCGAGATGTTGGGTCAGGCCAACCGCCGTGTCCGGTGCGAGCGTGAAGCTCGACACGCACAGTCCATCGATCTTGTCTTTGCTAAGACCGGCATGTTTCAACAGCTCGGCGAGCGCGCCGGCGAGAAACCAGTGAGCGCCATGAATCGAATAGCGCACATATGGCACGGTCACAGGGGCGGTGACCACGACCTCGTCGTAGGCGGCACGTCGACGGCTCATTCAATATTATTCTATTCCTCCACTGGGTCGGCGCCAGAGCCAGCGCCCGCAAGGCGGACAGCCAACTTATGGGACGGCACGTCGGCTTTGCGGCCAAATCCAGAAATTCTCTCGGCCCCCCGGCCGACCGCGAAGTACGTCACAGACCACCAACTTGAGGGTGATATTTGAATGCGCCCCGCTGCCGGCCGATCTATTGCGCCCGCACCGCCAGCCCGAGATACGTCTCGACCACGCGCGGATTGGCGGCGAGCTCGGCGGCCGGGCCCTCAAGCACGAACTCGCCCATCTCCAACACGTAGCCGTAGTCGGCGATCTGCAGCGCTGCCCGCGCGTTCTGCTCGACCAGGAGGACCGACACGCCGGTCTGCTTCAGGCCTGCGATGACGTGGAAGATGTCGCGCGCGATGCGCGGCGCCAGGCCGAGGCTTGGCTCGTCGAGCATGAGGAGCTTGGGGCGCGCCATCAGAGCACGGCCCAGCGCCAGCATCTGCCGCTCGCCGCCGGACAGCGTGCCGGCGAGCTGCGCGCGGCGCTCCTGCAGGCGCGGGAAGCGTGCGTAGACCGCCGCCAGATCCTCCTCTACCTTGCGGTCGCGCCGTGATCGGGAAAAGGCGCCGAGCCGCAGATTGTCCTCGACCGGCATGTCGCCGAACAGCTCGCGCCGCTCGGGGACGAGGCACATGCCGCGCCTTACGCGCGCCTCAACCGGAAGGTGGGCGAAATCCTCACCATCGTAACGAACGCTGCCACGCGCCGGCAGCAGCCCCATCAGGCCCGCGAGCAGCGTGGTCTTGCCGGCGCCGTTCGGGCCGATCACGGTGACGATCCGGCCGCTGCCGACATCAAGGCGGGCGTTGCGCAGCACGGCCACCTTACCATAGCCAACCGCCAGGTCGCGAACCTCGAGCATTCTTATACCACGCTTCCGAGATAGGCCTCGACCACCGCCGGGTTGGTCCGGATCTCCCGTGGCGAGCCCTCGGCGAGCTTTTCACCGAAGTTCATCACCACGATGCGGTCGACCAGCCCCATGACGAATTCCATGTCGTGCTCGACCAGGAGGATGCTGACACCGCGCTGGCGGAGCGTGCGCAAGAGTTCCGCCAGCACCTGCTTTTCCCGGTAGCGTTGGCCGGCCGCCGGTTCGTCAAGCAGGAGCAGCAGCGGATCAGCGCACAGCGCCCGCGCGATCTCGACCATGCGCTGCGAGCCGAGCGGCAGCGTGCCGGCAGCGTCAAACAGACGCCCGTCAAGGCCGACCCATTCGAGGCGGTTAGCCGCCTCGCGCCGCAGCTGCGCTTCTTCCTCCCGATCGCGCCGCAGGCTCGCGGACCACACACCTTCGTGGCCGCGCAGATACGCACCGATCGCCGCGTTTTCCAACACGCTCATCGTCTGCAGCAGGTGGACGTGCTGGTAGGTGCGGGCAAGACCGCAGCGGGCAATCTCACGCGCGGTGCAATCGTCGATGCGCTCGCCGCGGAAGTAGATCTCGCCGTCGTCGGCGGGGAGCACGCCGGTCATCAAGTTGAATGCAGTGCTCTTGCCCGCACCGTTCGGACCGATCAGGCCGAGGATTTCGCCGGCCCGCATGTCGAACGACAGCTCCTTCACCGCCGCCAGCGCGCCGAAGTTTTTGCTCACGCGCTTGAGCTGCAAAATGAGCTCGCCCGCCTGAAGTTGGGCGCGCCGCGGCAGCGGCGGCGCTTGCGCCGGCCACACCCGCTGCGTATCAGCCGGAATGAGCCGGGCGAAATAGGGAACTAGGCCGTCGCGCGTCCGGTGCAGCATGGCGATTACCAGCAGACCGAACACGATGATTTCGAAATTGCCGCTCTGTTCCATGACCTTCGGCAGCAGGTCCTTCAGCCATTCCGTGAGCAGTGTGAGCAGAGCGGCGCCGATCACCGCACCCCAGAGCTCGGTCGAGCCGCCGATCACCGCCATGAATTGGTAGTCGATGCTGCTGTTGAGACCAAACGGCTGCGGACTGACGAAGCGCAGGAAATGCGCGTAGAGCCAGCCGGACATCGCGGCGAGCAGCGCCGCGTAGACGAAAATGATGATCTTCAGCCGCGCGGTGTTGACGCCAAAATTCTCCGCCATCATGCTGCGGCTGCGCAGCGCACGGATGGCGCGGCCGGAACGCGAATCGAGCAGATTGCGCATGGCCAACAGCGCCAGCAACGTGACCACCCAGATCAGGTAGCAGAAGGTGCGGTCGTCGCCGAACCTCCAGCCGAGCACTGTCAGCGGCGGAATTTCGGCGAGGCCGGAATACTTGCCGAGCATGTCGAGATTGCCAAAGACGAAATAGATGGCGATACCCCAGGCAATCGTGCCGAGCGGCAGGTAATGCCCAGACAGCCGCAGCGTGATG
>Ga0116217_10001696_pt1 | contig 20922 bp, 18 predicted proteins | sample Sb_taG_6_FD_89697 | JGI IMG/M metagenome (GOLD analysis project Ga0116217, IMG submission 89697) | Peat soil microbial communities from Weissenstadt, Germany - Sb_50d_4_PS metaG | ecosystem: Environmental > Terrestrial > Soil > Wetlands > Peat | place: Germany: Weissenstadt | collected 2010-09-21 | reverse complement strand
CATCGGGCGCGTTGGCGCAGGTGAGCGCCGACCTGCCACGATGCGCCGGTGGGGATTTCCGACCGCCTGCTCATGGGTCCCGGGCCTTCGAACCCGTACCCCGGAGTAACCATGGCGCTGGCCGGACCGGTGCTCGGGCACCTCGATCCTCAGTTCCTCCGGCTGCTCGACGACACGAATGACCGCCTGCGCCGGGTCTTCGCGACGTCCAACTCTCTGACCCTGCCGCTCAGCGGGACGGGGTCGGCCGGCATGGAGGCATCGTTCGTCAACTTCGTGCGGCCGGCAGATCCCGTCGTCGTCGGGGTCAACGGCGTCTTCGGGGAGCGGATGTGTGAGGTGGCCGGACGCCACGGCGCCGACGTCGTGCGTGTGGACGCCCATTGGGGTGAACCGATCGACCCCGACCGGCTCCTCGCCGCCCACCCGTCGCCGGCGATCATCGCAGTGGTGCACGCCGAGACCTCGACTGGGGTGCGCAACGACATCGAGCCGCTCGGGAGCGGCAAGGGCGACGCGCTCCTGCTGGTGGACATGGTGACCTCGCTCGGGGGGATCGAGGTGGCCGTCGACGACTGGGCGGTGGACGTGGCCTACAGCGGCACCCAGAAGTGCCTGGGTGTCCCGCCCGGGCTCTCGCCGCTGACTGTCTCGGAGCGGGCGATGGACCGGGTCGTCGAGCGGCCGTCGAGCTGGTACCTCGACCTCAACCTGCTCTCGCGCTACGTCAACGACACCTCCGGCGGGGGACGGGTGTACCACCACACCGCGCCGGTGGCGATGGTGGCCGCACTGCACGCCGGCCTGGGCGCGCTTCTCGACGAGGGGATCGAGGCGGCGCGGCAACGGCACGCCGAATGCGGGCGGTTGTTGCAGGACGGGCTGGTCGCCCTCGGCCTGGAGTTGCTCGTGAAGGCCGATCACCGGCTACCCCAGCTCACGACGGTCCGCGTCCCGGAGGGTGTCGACGAGGCCGCGTGCCGCCGGGAGCTCCTGTGCTCCTACGGCATAGAGATCGGAGCCGGAGCGGGCCAGCTCGCGGGGCAGGTCTGGCGCATCGGCTGCATGGGTCACACGGCGCGGCGGCGAAACGTGTTCGCACTGCTCGGGGCTCTGAAGGAGGTGCTCGGTCGATGAGTGCGGCCAGGGCGGTGCGCCACGCGCCATTGGAGTTGCGCGGCCAACGGGTGCTGCTGCGCTCGCTGAGCGAGGACGACTTCCCCGCCTGGCACGAGGTGCGGACCCGGTGTGCCGACTGGCTGCTGCGGTGGGAGCCGCGGCCCAAGGGTGCACCGGTGCCGTCGGAGGACCGCCCCAGCTTCGCGGCCCGATGCGGCATCCGCGAGCGCGAGAGGCACCTGGGCACGGGCTACGGGTTCGGGATCTTCGTCGGCGAGCGCTTCGCCGGCGAGGTGACGCTCTCGTCCATTCAGCGTGGTCCGTTCCAGAGCGCGTTCATCGGCTACTGGGTCGACGAGGCCATGGCAGGCCGGGGGCTGGTGCCCGAAGCAGTCGTGGTCACACTGCGGTTCGCCTTCGAGACGATCTCGCTGCACCGGGTGGAGATCTCGATCATCCCGAGGAATCTCGCCAGCCGGCGGGTGGTCGAGAAGCTGGGTATCCGGGAAGAGGGGGTCGCGTTGCGCTTCCTCGAGATCGACGGCGTCTGGGAGGACCACGTGCGCTACGCGATCACGGCCGAGGAGTGGGCCGTCCGTGAGCCGGGCCTTGTGGCAGAGTGGATCGGTGGCTGAGCGTCAGGTGTCGTTGGCGTTCATGACCGACGGCGAGTGGCGGAAGAATTGCTCAACGTCGTGTTCGTACGTGTACGACATCGGCTCCCGGCCGGACTGCCGCCGCAGCCGCATCGCCCTGATGAAGGTGCGCACTGCACCGGCGCTCGTGGCGTTGTAAGTGAAACCCGTCGCGGCAAACCGTCGCGTGTCGACGCCCCGACCGTAGCGGAGCAAGTCCACCAGCTCCTCGGGGAGGTCGAACAGTCTGGCGAGAGGGCGGATCTTCAGGGGGCTGAAGGGCGAGAGGGGGATCAGCCGCGTCCCGCAGATACCTGCCACCTCGCTCCAGGGGAGCCTGCCGTCCCCGGCCACGTTGTAGAGACCGGGGATGCTGCCCCGGGTGACATGGACGAGTGCCCGCACGACGTCGTCCTCCTCTACGAACTGCAGGAGCGGGTCGAAGCCGAAGATGGCCGGACAGAGGGGCCCCGACAGATTGCGGCTGATCGGCGTGGTCAGGTGCGTGCCGAGGACGTTGGCGAAACGGAGGACGGTCACCCGGGTGGCGGGGTTGTCCTCCGAGAAGTCCCGTACGAGGCCTTCGGCCTCGACGAGCGCCCGCTCCACGCTGTTCTTGACCGGACTGGTGCGCGGCGTGTCCTCGTGGAAGGTGTTCGGGTCGCTTGCCGCGGAGCCGTAGACCAGCGTCGACGACTTGACCACGATGTGGCGGACCGACGAGCCCGCGGTTCCCGCCGCCGCCAGGAGGTTCATCGTCCCGATCACGTTGATCTCGTGCATGGCCCGACTCGGTACCGTGGTCGAGTTCGTGATCATGAACGTGTGGAGGATCGTGTCGACCTGGGTCGCCTTCACGATCCGATTGAGGATGGAGTATGTCTGGTCCGCCCGGACGAACTCGGCCCGCTCGAACGGCACCGACGGCGCGTGGGTGCCCATGCCCAGGATCACGTCCATGCTGGGGTCGTTCTCGAGGGCCTGGACCATCCGGCCACCCCAAAAGGTGTCGGCACCCGTGACGAGGACGCGCCGACTCATGCCGGGTTCACCCGAACCATACGCTGCGCCGGTCACGCAGCATGTCGTACACGGCCTCCTGGAGCTGTGAGCGGATCCGCTCCGACTCCTCCATGATCCGGCTCTTCGAGTACCGGTCCTGGTCCGCCGGCACGTCGAAGTGAACCGGATCGAGCACCCGAAGTTTGAACTTGGCGGGGAAGGGGGTCACGATGCCGAGCGGTCCGAAGGCCAGCACGTTCGCGGTGATCGGGAAGTAAGGGACGCCGAGCGCCTTGGCCAGCGTGGGCACACGCATGATCACGGGCATCGCCTCCTCCGACCCGATGACTGCGATGGGGATGACGGGGACGCCGGCCCGCATGGCGATCTCGACGAAGCCTCCTCGCCCGAATCGACGCAGCTGGTAGCGGTCCGTGAAGGACTTCGACGGGCCCTTCGTCCCCTCGGGGAAGACGAGTGCAAGCTGGTGTTGCTCCTTCAGAAGGCGATATGCGTTGGCGGGTCGGGCCGACACCCCGCCGGCGCGGGCCCACAGGGTCCCCACGACCGGGACCGTCCTGAAGAAGTAGTCGGCCAGTCCGTAGACGGGGCGACCGAGCTCCTTCTCAATTCCGTGCATGATCACCGGCGCGTCGGAGGGGATCGCCCCGGCGTGATTGGCCACGAGCAGGGCACCGCCCTCGGTCGGGATCCGCTCCAGCCCCTCCCACTCGGCGCGGAACCATTTCGAGTAGATGGGCTCGTAAATCGCTCGCGTCAGGGCTCGCGTCCGTTCGGATCGACCCCACTCGTCGACGTCGGACAAACGGGGATCTTCCAGCTCGTCGTCGTCCTCAGCGGGCATGCGGATCGGGACGATGGCCGTTGATCGGTTCTTCTCGCCGACAACCGGGCGCCCGCTGGCCATCGGACCATCGTACCGACCGCACGGGTTGGTGGATCCTGGGGTCGCGACCGCCGACGGCGCTTAGGGTCGCGCCGCCCCGATGAGGCCCTCGGTGAAGATGGGTGAGTACGAAACCGTCGAGCCGGTGAACGGGGCCTGAATGACCGTGTCGGTCCCGTAGGGCCCCGAGCCGGTGTACATCACGACGTGGTCCACCTGGTTGTCGCCATCGAGATTGTAATAGAAGAGCAGGTCACCGGGCTCGAGGGCATCGAGCGACACGTGCTGCAGGGCCGGCCACTGCGTCTCGGTGGTCCTCGGAATGGACTCACCGGCCTGCCCCCAGGCCCACTGCACCAGACCCGAGCAGTCGAAGCCCGTACCGGCCTGCTCGCCGCCGAAGACGTACGGCACGCCCAGTTGCGAGACCGCAGCCTGCACCGCGGCCTCCCCTGCCCCGCTACCGGACGCCGACCCGCTCACCGGCCCCGTCGTACCCGTCGTCCCGGAGGCCTGGTTCGCCGCGTCGGTCGCCGCCGCCCCGCTCGAGGATCCACCGACCGCGCCTGCAACCGTCGCCGCTGCCTCCGCGGCGGCGGCGGCTTGCTGTTGCTGCGCCTGGCTGGCGGCCTTGGCCGCTGCCGCGGCTTCCAGCTGGGCCTCTTGAATTGCGGCCTGTGCGACCTCCTGGGCCAGCTGGCCCTGCACCTGGCCCAGCGTGGCCTTCGTCGCCGCAGCCTCCTGCTCGTTGGCCTGCGCCAAGGACTTGGACTGCGCGGCTTCCTGCTGGGCCTGAGCCGCCTCGGTCTGTTGCTGGGCCTCTTCGGTCTGCAGGCGCGCCTCGGAGCTCTCCAGCGCGGCTTCGTCCCTCGTGAGATTGCCGACGATCTGATTGGTGTACTGGTTGCGGGCCTCGTTGTCCGTCGCCGACGACGAGAAGTAGGAGGCGAAGCCTGTCTCGGGCGTCCCGTAGACATACGCAGCGACGGCGTCGGTCGAGACGAGTCGCTTGTCCACGTCGACCGCCGATCTCGCGTGGAGGAGGCCGGTCGCGATCGTCCGGAGCGCACTCTGCGCGTTCTGGAGGTTCTGAACAGCAGTGTTGTACTTGTCGTCGAGGATCGACGTCTGCTGCTCTTCCTGCGTCAGTGTCCCCTCTATCTGGGCGACCTGCGACTGCGTCGCGTTGATCTGCGACTGGTTCGGCGCCGCCCCGGGAAGGGTGGTGGAGGTCGACGTGCCAGTGGCGCCGGCCGTGGTGGCGGTCGAGAACCAGGCGCCAAGGAGCCCGGCGATGACGGCCGCTCGGGCGACACGGGTCCGCCTGCGGACAGTGCCCCGACAATTCACTGCACCCACGTCGCAAGCGTAACGGCTGCGTGGTTGCAGATTCGGCACCCGGGCGTTTCAGTCGGGTTGCGGCCCGTGTTCGCCTGCCGTTCACCTTCGTCACGATTGACCCTGTGGGCCACCGTCCCTAGGGTGCCGTACGTGGAGGGAGTCGTGTCCATCGCTCAGGGGCGGCTGAGGGGTGTGTGGCGCGGCGACCTGTGGTCGTTCTCCGGCATCCCCTATGCGCGGGCACCGGTCGGCGAGCTGCGCTGGCGACCACCCCAGTCGCCCGAGCCGTGGGACGAGGTCCGCGATGCGTCGACCTTCGGGCCGATCGCGCCGCAACCGGCCTCCGTACCGGGTATCACGAGCCCTTCGGACCCCGAGGCGTCCGAGCCGCACAGCGAGGACTGCCTCTCGCTCAACGTCTGGACGCCCGACCTACCGGAGACGCCAACGCTCCAGCCCGGTGAGGGCAGGCCCGTCATGGTGTTCATTCACGGGGGCGGCTTCACGTCGGGCAGCGGGTCCGTGTTCCTCTACCGGGGTGGCAACCTCGTGCGCAACGGCAACGCCGTGGTGGTGACCATCAATTACCGGCTCGGCGCACTCGGCTTTCTCGGGCACCGCGACCTGGCCGACCCGGACGGTCTGGTCGGCAATTGGGGCATCCACGACCAACTGGCCGCGCTGGCGTGGGTCCGCGACAACATCGCGACCTTCGGCGGCGATGCCGACAACGTCACGATCTTCGGCGAGTCGGCCGGTGGGTTCAGCGTGGCCACGCTGCTCGGTACGCCGGCCGCGTCGGGTCTGTTCCGCCGAGCCGTGGTGCAGAGCGGGGGCGTGCACGTGCTCTCCGTGGAGGAGTCGGAGCGTTCGGCGGAGCGCCTCGCAGCCGTGCTGGGGATCGCGTCCTGCGACAGGGCGTCGCTGGAGCGGATCCCGGCCTCCGAGCTCGTCGCCGCTACGGAGGAGATCGGGAGGCGGCGTCCTGACCCCGGCATGATCCCGCTGCCGTTCCTGCCCGTCGTCGACGGGGTCCTCCTGCCCGACGATCCACTGGCCGCCGTGGCCAACGGCGCGTCGGCCGGGATCGACCTGTTGATCGGCACCAACCGGGACGAGCTGACCCTCTTCGGCCTCGGGAACCCGGCGCTCATGGCGCTGGACGAGGAAGGGGTCCAGCGCTGGGTCGCCAATGCCGTACCCGACATGCCCGCCGGCGAGGTGATCGACGCGTACAGGGCGGCCCGGGGCATCCGCGAGGAGCCGGTAGACGCCAGGGACATCTGGGTGGCTGTCGGGACCGACATCGTCTTCCGCTGGCCCAGCCTCCAGCTCGCCGCGACACACGCGGCACGCGGCTCACGGACTTTCGTCTACCTGTTCGACTGGGAGTCCCCTGCGTTCGGCGGGATGCTCGGAGCGTGTCACGCCTTGGAGCTCCCCTTCGTCTTCGGAGCCGTGCACCTCCCGGTGGTGCAGATGTTCTCCGGCGCAGGCCCGGCCGTCCAGTCGCTCTCCGACCAGATGCAGAGGGCGTGGCTCGCGTTCGCCGGCAGTGGGAGCCCCTCGCACGAAGGCATCGGTGAATGGCGTCCCTGGGAACCCGAGGGTCGCGCCACCATGATCTTCGGAGCGCACACCGAGCTGGTCGACGGACCGCGCGACGCCGAATTGGCGGTCCTGGAGCTGCATCGCCCTCTCGTCTCCGCCGTGCCCGGCTGATCGCCGTCCCGAGCGCGACGAGGCGCGGGGCGTCCGCGAGGCGGGGCCGACCCGCGACCGAGATGGGTCAGTCCGCTCAAACGTGAGTGTGCAGCCGCCGACCTGTCGAACGATTCGCGCAAGGCGCTTGCGCTTGCGCTGAGGCCCGATTCCTTTCCGGAATCGGAGGATCTAACCACCGCGTGACCCGACCCGCCTGAGCCGGGCTGAACACGGGCGGTGCCCAATCCGAGTGCTCAACGCAGGTGTACCCTCCACGGGGCTCGCCCGGAACGCGCGCCGAGCAGGTCGAAAGAGCCGCCCGCAGGCCCATCCTCATGGGTGTGCCCGGGTCGGTCAAGAATGGTGTTCCGGGGGGCGTAGCCCAACTGGCAGAGGCAGGGCGCTTAAACCGTCCCCAGTGAGGGTTCGAATCCCTCCGCCCCCACGGATGACTGGGTATTTGGCGAGGTGCCGGCAAACGGTGCCATCCTTCATCAACCGAGATCGACGTGACAGACCCTAATTCGCGACAGCGCCCGTACCGAGGTGCGGAGTGCGGAGTAATCGCTGCTCCGCGCTCTGTCGCTCGTCACCGGGTTCCTGGTTGATACGGCCCCGGAAGCTCGCCGGCGTCCTGGCGCGGCTCGCGATCGTGGTGGGTGCGTCGATCGGGCTGCTCGCCGCGGCGCACACGTCGCTCGAGACCACCGCCTCCCTCGTGACGCCGTCGTCCATCAGCGGATGGAACTCGACCTACGTGCAGCACTCGTGCCTGCGGGCGGTGTTCCGCCATGCCGTGCCGAAGGGAACATCCGTCTATGTCGGGGGTGAGACGACCCCGGCCAGCCAGCTATTGCTCGAGGCGGCCGCGCTCTGGGCCAACCCGGTGCTCAACGAGTCCTCAGCCCGCTGGATCGTCTCGCTGCAACCGGGCAACGAGTGTGTCGGGTACACGCTCCACGCCCAGCGCCGACGACCATGATCGCTCACGTCATCGAGGCTCTTGCGGTCCTCATCGTGCCCGCGGTGCTCCCCTCGGTGACTGCCCTGGGGGCCCGGCCGATCACCGTCTTCCTTATCCCCCTCGTCGGCGCGGTCTTTGCCGCCGTGGCAGCAGAGCTCGAGCTCGTAATTGGAGGAACGATCCTCGAGTGGTTCGTGATCCTCGTTGTCTCGGCCAATGTCGTCTCGCTGATCCGACAGCGCGATCTCATCGTCGCGCCTCGCGGACGAGGTCGACGCGTGCACGCCGCGCACGAGAACCATCGTCAGGGTTTGATGTGGCGATGGCCGTCCGCATGGCCCATCTTCACGGTCACCGTCATCGGTCTCGCGTTGCTCTGGCCGCTTCAGGCGCTCCGGGCGCCTGTCATCGCGTACGACGGGTACGGGATCTGGACGCTGCACTCACTTTTCATCTACGGCGGGCACAGCTCGTTCCTCAACGACCTCACAAACCCTGCGTACCGCTTCTCGAACCCGAACTACCCGCCCCTGGTGCCGGCCAGCGGCGCGCTGGGCTTCGCGGTGACCGGCGACAGCAGTTTCAGGCTGGCTGTGGTCATCACGTCCGTGCTCAACGCATGCGCTCTCGGTGCGGCAGCATGCGGGATCGTTGCGATAAGCGAGGACGATGCGCGAGTCGTCCCACGACTCGCTGCCCTCGCTGCCGGTGTGGTCGTCTGCCTCATCGGCTTCGGTCTGAGCGGTCCTTACGGAGTGGGTGGGTATGCCGACCTGCTCTGGGCCGCCAGCGCCGTCGCAGCGATCATCATCGGGCTGCTGCTGCCGCCGTCCGGCAAGAGGCTGGTGGCCGCGTGGGTCTGCGCGACAGTGGCCGGCCTGTCCAAGAACGAGGGGTTCATCACGGCGCTCGTCATCCTGGCACTCCTGGCCGTGCGCTACATCCCCGCCCAATCCCGGCACCGGCCCGCGGCGAGGGCAGAGCGAGCCGGTCGGGGAGTGTTCAGCTCCCTGTCCTTCTGGCGGACGTGGGCCCTCCGGGTCGCATTCGTGGTCATTGCTGCCCTGCCGGGGATCTTCTGGACGATGTACGTGAAGTATCGGGGCATCGGGAGCGACTTTGTCGGAAGCTCGAGCCAATCGGTGAGCCTGCGATTCCACGCGACGGCCTCGGCGGTATGGGAGAACTTCCACGTCCTGCCCCTGGCGGCGGCCGTTGCCCTGCTCGGCGCCCTCGTCCTGCGACCCACCCGTCGCCGCCTCCAGGTTGGGAACGACGGGTGGATGTGGGTCGTTGTTGCGGCGTCCCTGGCAGCCCTATTCATCACGTATGTGTTCGGCGCGCTCGAGATCCATTGGTGGCTGTCGACGTCGGCGAACCGGACGACAATCTTCGCCCAGCTGGCGCTCTACAGCGACATGGCGGTGTGGCTGGCCGTCGCGGCCTCGGCCCACCCCGTGGAATTGGACGCTGGTGCCGGGCCCCCTGCCCTCACCCGCCGGTCGAGGAGCCCTTCTCTCGAGGCGCCTCCATACGCAGGGGAGGGCGTGGCGTAGCCCGCGGTGGACCCAGGGCACCGTGACCGTTCCAATACATTGGTAGGGGTGAGCGTGTTGCCAGACCGATCGGACGAGAACTGGGCTCCGCCGGACGAGCCGTCACTCTGGGTCCAGACTGTGCTGTACCGACCGGGGCCAGGTCAGTTGGAGGGCCTCGTGCGTGGACTGCGGGCTGCCGCGTCGTTCGCTCGTCGTCGGGGCTCGTATCGCTCCATCAAGGTGGCCCTCGGGGATTCGTCCCCACGGCCGTCGATCGACCGCACGACGGAGCAGGAGCTCGCCGCGTCATTGCAGAGCCACGGCATCGACAGCCTCCATTACGTGTTCTACGACGAAAACCGCGGCTCCGCCGGGGGTCAGAACACACTGTTTGACCTGCGGGACCCTGACACGGACTACGTGTTCGTCATGAACCCCGACGTCTATCTGTGCCCCGATGTGTTCTGCGAGCTCCTCGGGGGGTTCAGTCGCCCCGAGGTCGGGATCGTCGAAGCACGGCAGCTTCCTCTGGAGCACCCGAAGCAATTCGATAGCTTCGACGGCTCCACCAGCTGGGCCTCGGGTGCCTGCATGATGGTCCGGTCCGATGTGCTGGACAAGGTGCGCGGATTCGACGGGGATTCTTTCTTCCTCTACTGCGACGACGTCGACTTCAGCTGGCGTACGCGGCTGGCCGGTTACGAGATCATCCTCCAGCAGTCGGCCCGCGTGTACCACGACAAACGGCTCCAACCCGACGGCAGGATGGTGGTCAGCGACTCGGAGCGGTACTACTCGGCCGAAGCAGCCCTCCTCATGGCCTGGAAGTACTCCAGACCGGACCTTGTCGAGCTCTGGGCGGAGGAGCTGATGGCCACGGGGGAACCCCCGCATCTGAAGGCCGTGAAGACGTTCCGCCAACGGCAGGACGCCGGCACGCTGCCAGCCCCCATCGATCCGGAGGGGCTGGTGGCGGAATTCGTCGGGCACTATTACGGCGAGCATCGGTTTGACGTCCGTGTCTGACCCGTACCGCTTTCCCTACGTCAACGATTCCGTCTATTCGCGCGTGGTGGAGCTTGTTCGCAGGCACCGCACATCGAGCGGGAAGGTGGTCCTCGACCTTGGCTGCGGATTCGGCGCTATCGCCGAGCCGATTCGCGCCCTGGGGCTCTCGTACGTCGGGCTCGACAACGACCGTCAAAGCGTGCACGATCTGGTCGATCGCGGTTTTGAGGCCATTGAGGTGAACCTCTCAGATCCGACTCGCGTCCTGGCGCTGATCGAATCGGCTCTCGACAACCGCCCTCTCGCGGCGATCACGGCACTGGACTTCGTCGAGCACATCACCAGTGGTCCGGCGCTTCTCCGAATTCTCCACGAACTGTCGACATCGAACGGTCGCCCCCCGCTACTGGTATCAGTCCCGAACGCAACCCACATCGACATCGCCGCCAAGATGCTCATCGGAAGGTTCGACTACACCCCGACCGGGCTGCTCGACGAGACGCACGTCGCCTTCTACTCCCCGGCCCATCTGGCTGATGTCATGGCCAGATCGGGTTGGACAGAAGTGGGGCGCAATGACTTCGAGCTGAATCGATCGGATCAGAACTTCCCGCCGAACGTTCCCGTTCTCACTCGCGGTACCCCTATCAACCGCCTGCTGCTCCAGATCAGGGACCAAGCGGCGGAGGGAGCAATCGTCAATCAATTCGTCAGGGCGTACGCGCCGCTGGAGGACACCATCTTCGTGGCTCCTGAGGATCCCGGCGTGAGCCCGTTCCTCAGCGTGCTCGTGCGGACCCAGGGACGGCGCAGATCGACCCTCATCGAAACCCTGCTCTCGCTGGCCGCCCAGACGGTGAGCGACTTCGAAGTGCTCATCCTGGCGCACAATATGGACTCACGCGCGATCGAAGAGCTGCACGAACTCGTCGAATGGTTCGACAGCGAGTTCGCCGAACGGGTCCGGATCGTGCGTGTCGAGGGAGGTGGAAGAGCCCGACCGTTGAACCTCGGAGTGCGCGAAGCCCGGGGTACGTACGTGGCCGTGCTCGATGATGACGACATTGCTTTTGCAAACTGGGTCGAAGAGTTCCAGCGGACCGCATCGGCGAATCCGGGCACCGCGATCCGGGCCGCGGTGGCCGAGCAGCCCATTGAGGCCGTGTCCTGGGGCACCTCGTCCGGCTATACGACACGCGGATGTACGAGCATTCCATTTCCGACGGAGTTCGACCTCTGGGAGCACATGTTCCAGAACGAATCGCCGTTCTGCGGCTACGCGTTCCCAAGCTCTTGTTTCACTGATATGGGGATCCGCTTCGACGAGACGCTGGCGGTAGTCGAGGACTGGGACGTCATTCTTCAGACGGCCCTTCTCTGTGGTGTGACGAGCTGCACGGACGTGACGTCCCTCTATCGCCGCTGGGAGAGCGCTCAGGGCTCCCTGGCCATCCACAGCGGAGACGAATGGAACAGGGCTCGGGACAAGGTCCTTGCCCGGATCGACCAACGGACCTTGCCGATGCCTCCGGGGACGCTGAGCGACTATCACCGCCAGTATGAAGAATTGAGGATGCGGCGTGAGATGGTCGACCACCTCGTGTTCGAACGAAATGTCGCGAGGGGTGAACGTGATGACGCGATGGACGAGTCGAGCGGGAGGGCCGAGGAGATCGTGGAGCTCTCCAAACGCCTCCACACGACGGCGATCGCGCGTAACCAGGCCATTGAACAGGCCGAACGGACCCAAGTCGAGATCGATCGCATCCACGAGAGCGTGAGCTGGAAGCTCACGAGACCGGTAAGAGGTCTGAGGCGAGGTGTCGGCCGGCTGACGGGGCGAAACCGCTCAGATCCTTGACGCCTCCTCTGCGACGGGTTGCTCGTGCTCACTTGCGGGATCGGGCAGCTCACTCGAGTCGCTGCCAGCCCGTTGTGCCCTGTAGAGACGCAGTCGGTCGATGAACACGGTCGTTCCGATCGCACCTGCTATCCCAAGGAGCGGCAGAGTGGGAACGATGAAGCGGTAGTCGAAGACTACGGTGGCGACCGGGACCACGAGCAGCAGCGTCGCGCAGGAGCTGAACAACACGCCCTCTGCCCCCAGTCGACGCGCAAAGCCCCGCGTCCTCCCAATGGCCGCTCCGAAACCGCCAAGGAGAGCCAGCGCGAGCACCGGCCCAGGGAAGTAGAAGTGTCTTTGCCAAAAGATCAGTGCGCTCGCCAGTGGGCGCACGATCTCGGCATGCGCGGAGGGAGACGCGTCGGCCTTTTGGATCCAGGCGGTGATCGCCGGTGTCGGGTAGGCCGTGAGCTGATCGGCACGGAAGACGAAGTCGACCCCCACCGGGTCGGCGTCGGCACCCGTCGATCGGGTGGGCTTGAAGAAGTCGAGAAAGTCCTTCGACACCGCCGAGAGGTAGTTCACGGGCTGATGTTCGATGACGGTGATCGCGAAGCTCTGGGCGACCTGATTGGCCGCTGGGTCCGAAGCAAGTGGCTCCCGCAGGAAGGGCGACGGCGGGCCGAACACGTACCACGTCGGCCACGGGCTCCGCTTGTGACCCGTCGGGCACAGGTTCCTCTGGATCCGGGGAAGGTCGAGGGCCTTGCAATTCGCAAAGGGCGCGACCCGACCGTATAGGAAGCGACCGCTGAAGTTCTGCAGTGCGAAATGACCGTTCGTCGTGTCGAACCAGCCCGCGTATCCCAGGAGCGGCACGGTGAACGCCATGGCGAGCGTCAATGTCCGCCAGCCTCCGAAACGCTTGGCCAGGGCGTATCCAAGGGCCGGGACAATGAGGACCAGGCCGACATTTCGCGTCAGCGTCGCCGTAGCGAGGAGCAGTCCGACCACAGCGCACTGCCAACTCGTCGGCCGGCAGCTCCAGACGAGCGTTGCGAGCGCGACGACGATCAGGATCTGGAAGAGGCTCTCGCTGAGGATGTTCTCCTCGAGGACCAGCTGGAGAGGATCGAAGAGAACGAACAACGTCCCGAGCACGGCGATCCCCTTTGTGACGCCGAGGTGTCTGAGTAGGACGTACGCCACGGTCGCCGTGGCCAGGCCGAAGATGTGTTGGAGCACGGGCACCAGGATCAGGTTGTGCGCCGTGAGGACGATGCGCAGCAATACCGCGTACAGGATGGGTCTGGCCTCACCCGGTGTCAGATGCGCCGAGTTATTGAGATAGACGACGGAGTCACCGGTGAAGAAGAAGGCGGGCCGGAATGTGAAGGAGACGACGGCTCGTAGGAGGGCGGCGACGCCCAAGACCCACAAGAAGAGACGGTGCTCGTGGAGGGCGGCCCGAACCGGGAATCGACCCGAAACAGGGTTTTCCGCTTCCATGCCCAAGTGTGCCATCTTGAGTTCGGTCCCTACGGAACGGTCCAACGGATCCGTGCCTCGAGTGCGCCCATCGTCGACACGTGGAGAGCCGCGCCGAATCCGTGGGGGACGGACCGTTTTCCTCCGTGGAGAACGCGGACGTCGAGGTGGCGATCCTGGGCCCTGTCGAGGTCCGGGGCGCCGCCGGGCCGTTCCACCGCTCGGCCGCCCTCGAGCTCGTTGTGTACCTGGCCTTCCACCGGGGCGGGGTCCGTCACGCGGAGTGGGCGCTGGCGATCTGGCCCGACCGGCCCGTCGCCCTGCCCACGGTGCACTCGACCTCGTCTGACGCCCGGCGGGCACTGGGCCGGGCCCCCGACGGCACCCCCCACCTTCACCGTGGGTGTGACCTTCGACTCGGCGACTCGGTCACCACCGACGTCGAACGCTTCACTTCGTTGTCCGCCTCGGACCACCCGGACCGGCTCTTCGAGGCCATGCAGTTGGTCCGGGGCCCCCTCTTTGCCGGTCTGCACCGCGCCGACTGGGCCGTGTTCGACGGCACCCAGTCGAGCCTCGAATCGCTGGTGGTGCGCACCGCGTTGCGCGGGGCCGATGCGTGCATGGGGCGCGGACTCGGGAACCAGGCCGCATGGATGGTCCGCCAGGCGCTCCGGGTGAGCCCCTACGACGAACGCCTGTACCGCGCGTTGTTGCGCGCCACCGCGGCCCAGGGCAACCGGGTCGGGTTGCGCTCGACGATGGCCGAGCTGCTCATCCTGGCGGGGGAGGCGGGCGGTGGCCACGCCGAGTCGTCCCAGGTGGGACGGTCGGACTCCGTACGGCTGGACTGCCTCCATCCTGAGACGACGGCCCTCTACCGTGGCCTGCTGGACTGGTCGCCCGTCCCCGAAGGGCGCCCCGCGAGGCTGTAGGGTGGCGTCCCGCCATGGCGAGAAGCTCCTCTGGGAAATCGGTCGCCCGCGCCGCCGCAACAGGAGGCGGCGCGACCTATCGCGGGCAGATGCCGGTGAACTGGTACGCCGCGCTCGTGGTCATTGTCCTGGTCGGACTCGGTTCGATCGCCGTCGCCAAGTACCACTACGACCAGACCCCTGCGGTGGTCGAGCCGACGACGACCACGACGTGGCACGCCGCCCTGGCCTTCGACATCTGCGGGACGATGGAGCCGGCCTTGGCCGCCTCGCCGACCAGCGCGACCACGGGCCTGACGAGTTCGGGGAACGGCGTCCTGCAGATCGCGCCCAAGAGCGCCAGCGAGGCCGGCAACAACGCAACCCTGGGAAAGTTCGCCGAGGGGTACACGGGCCTGACCCTGACGAACACCTCCCTGAAGTACCCGTCCGACAAGGTGCCCCTGTACACGAACGGCGAGAAGTGCGGGACGGGTACCCCCGACGCCGGCAAGGCCGGTGAGGTGGAGGCCCGTTGGTGGGTGCTGACGACCAAGACCGGGAAGAACGGCGAGCTGGAGCAGGCCGGCGGCCTGACGACCGTGAAGTCCGCGGACCTGAAATTCGCCAACCGCCAGCTCATCACCGTCGGCTTCGTGCCGGCCAACACCTCGTTGCCCAAGCCGCCGACATCGAGCATCACTGCGCTGCTCCAGGTCCTCTCCGGTTCCCAGCCCGTCGCCACGACGACCACCACGCCGGGCGTCACGACGTCGACGGCGCACATGGTGACGTCGACGACGGCGCCAGGGTCGACGGTGACGCCCGCCACCCCGGCCTCGACCACGACGACGAAGCCCTCGTCGACCACGTCGAGCGCCCCGGCGGCCACCACGACGACGAAACCCTCGTCAACAACGACGACGAAGTAATGAAAGCGGTCGTCCTCGTCGGCGGCGAGGGTACGAGGTTGCGTCCCCTGACGCTCTCCTCGCCCAAGCAGATGCTCCCCATCGTCGGGGTCCCGATGATCGAGCGCGTGCTCGGCCAGCTCGCCCTGCACGGCGTCGACGAGGCGGTTCTGTCTCTGGGCTACCTGCCCGACGCCTTCATGCAGGCCTATCCCGACGGGCGTGCCTCCGGGGTGCGGCTCATCTACGCCGTCGAGCCCGAACCGCTCGACACGGCCGGGGCCGTCCGCTTCGCCGCGAAGTTCGCCGGCATCGCCGAGACCTTCGTCGTGGTGAACGGCGACGTGCTCACCGACCTCGACCTGACGAGCCTGGTGGCGTTCCACCGCGAGCGGGGGGCCGAGGGCACGATCGCCCTGCACCCCGTCGCCGACCCCTCTGCGTTCGGCGTCGTGCCCACTGATGACGAGGGCAGGGTGATCGCCTTCGTGGAGAAGCCACCCCGCGACGAGGCGCCTACCAACGAAATCAACGCCGGGACCTACGTACTCGAGACCTCGGTCCTGGACAGGATCCCCGAGGGCGGTCGGGTGTCGATCGAACGGGAGACCTTCCCCGCCATGGTGCGCGACGGGGGGCTCTACGCACGCTCCGACGATGGCTACTGGCTCGACACGGGCACCCCCTCGGCCTATCTGGAGGCCAATTTCGACTACGTCAACGGCAAGCGCGGTCCCGTGGTGGCCCCCGGGCTAGGGGACCGGGGCAAGGGTGTCCTCGCGGAGGGAGAGAGCGACATCGAGGGCGAGGTGGTGGGCCCGGCGGTCGTCTTCGCCGGATGCGTCGTCGAGGTCGGCGCCCGGGTCGAGCGCAGCATCCTCGGACCCGGTTCGGTCGTCTCCGCCGGCGCGCTGGTCGTGGACTCGGTCCTCATGGAGGGCTGTCACGTCGCCGCGGACGCCAAAGTGGCCGGCTCCGTGATGGGCCCCCGGTCCATCGTCGGCCAGCGGGGCGACGTGCGGCCGGTCTCCGTGCTCGGGGCCGACGCGGTGGTCTCCTCGGGGACAGTGGTCGACGGCGAGCGGGTCGCGGGCTAAGAAGTCTCATGCGCACGCTCGTGACGGGAGGCGCCGGGTTCATCGGCTCCAACCTGGTCGATCGCCTGCTCGTCGAGGGGCACGAGGTCGATGTCGTCGACGATTTCTCGACGGGGTCCTTGTCGAACCTCGCCGAGGCGCGGGGCAGCGCGGGCCGGGCACTGACCATCCACCATCTCGACATCACCGCGCCGGGTGTCGTGGAGCTCATGGCCCGCCGGCGCCCGGAGCTCGTGTTCCATCTGGCTGCGCAGGCCGATGTCCGGGTCTCGGTGGCCCGGCCGGCCTTCGATGCCACGGTCAACATCGTCGGCTCGCTCAATATCCTGGAGGGCGCGCGCCAGGCGGAGACCGAGCGCGTCGTCTTCGCCGCCAGCGGCGGCACGCTCTACGGCGAGCCGACCCCCGAGGATCTCCCCGTGCGTGAGGCGCACGCCCATCAGCCGCTGTCGCCCTACGGCGTCTCCAAGAAGGCGGTGATCGACTACCTGGTGGCCTACCGGGAGCTGCACGCGCTCGAGTTCTGCGCGCTGGCCCTCAGCAACGTCTACGGGCCCCGCCAGAACCCCCACGGCGAGGCGGGCGTTGTCGCCATCTTCGCCGAGCGCATCCTGCAGGGCGAGCCCGTGACCGTTTTCGGCGACGGTGAGCAGACGAGGGACTTCGTCTTCGTCGACGACGTCGTCGACGCGTTCGTGCGGGCCGCCACCCGCGGGGGAGGCCTCGTCTGCAACATCGGGACGGGGCGCGAGACGTCGGTCAACGAGGTACTCGACACCATGACTCGGCAGTCCGGTGTCGAGGTGACGCGGGTGACGGCGCCACCGCGCCCGGGCGAGGTGCAGCGCTCCAGCCTCGACATCGAGCGGGCCGCCATCCAGCTCGGGTGGCGTCCATGGACCGACCTGGCCGACGGGACGCGCGCCGTGCTCGAGTTCGTGGGCGCACACCTGGGCTGAGCCGGCTCAGCGGAACAGGTCCTCCTTCGGCGGCCGGATGATCTCGGCCCGGACCGAGGCGGGGCGGAGCCACTCGGTCGGGACGCCGCGCACGATGGCGACCGGGATGCCGCGGTCCTTGCCCATGACGAGCTCGGCGGCGGAGGCCAGTTCGTCGGCGACGCAGATCTCGGTGGCGACGAGCTCGCGGCCGCCTGCATCGCGGGTGCCCTTCAGGTCGAGCACGGCGGCCACCCCAGCGCACCCGATGGCCACGTCGGTGACGCCGCGCCGCCAGGCTCGGCCGAACGTGTCGGAGACGATGATCCCCACGTCGACGCCGAGGGCGTTGCGCAGGCCCGCCCGGACCCCCCGCGCCGAGCGATCGGCGTCGTCGGGGAGGAGCGCAGCCGTCCCGTCGGCCACGTTGGACAGGTCGACCCCGGCATTGGCGCAGATGAAGCCGTGCCTGGTCTCGGTGATCACGAGGTCGCCCCGGCGCCGCAGAACACGCACCGACTCCCGTTCCACCAGCGCCAATTTGGCGCTCGCGTCAGCCTGGTTGATCGGGACCAGCTTTCCCTCGGCCTTCGACACGATCTTCTGGGTGACCACGACGACGTCGCCGGCGAGCAGCGCCGGCCCCTCCGGCCGCGCCGGCGCCACGGCACCCGCGATGAGCCCCGCCAGGTCGGTGCCGGGCACCACCTCGCCGATGCCGGGCACCGGGAGCACGAGCACGCCGTCAGACTGCGGCATCGACGACCACCCGGGCGAGGTCGGCCGCCCGCTCCGATGAGCTCATCACGGTGGGGGTCACGATGCAGCGGACCCCCTCGGCCTCCACGTCGGCGGCACGCTCCGCGTCGGCGGTGTCCACGACGAGCGTGCCGGCCCACGTCGCGTACAGGCGGGCCAGGCCCACCACGGACGCCTCGGTACCGAGCTCGGCCATGAGGCGGTCGGCGGGGCCCTTGAGGGCGGCGCCGGCGATGATCGGTGAAACGGCCACGACCCGTGCCCGCCGGGTGGCCAGGATCTCGCGCACACCGGGCACGGCGAGCACGGGCCCGATGGACACGACCGGGTTGGAGGGGCACACGACGATCGTGTCCGCCTGTTCGAGGGACTCCATGACGCCCGGGGAGGGACGGGCGGCGCCGGCTCCCTCGAACCGCACGCCGTTGACCGCCACGTCGTGGTGGAGGCGGACGAAGTAGTCCTGGAAGCCGACCTCGGTCCCGGCTGGGCCCAGTGGGCTCGCCTCGGCCAGGGTGACCCGGGTGCGCAGCGGGTCGTCGGTCACGGGCAGCAACCGCACCGCGATGCCGCGCCGGCGGCACAGCTCCGCCGTCACCGAGCTCAGCGTCTCGCCCCCGCGCAGCCGGCCGGTCCGGAACAGATGCGTCGCCAGGTCGCGGTCGCCGAGCCGGAACCAGTCCTCGCCACCGAGTCGGCCCAGCTCGTCCATGACCGCCCAGCTCTCACCGGCCACGCCCCAGCCGGTGTCGCGGTTGTCCATGCCGGCCAGGGTGTAGGTGACGGTGTCCAGGTCGGGGCTGATGTGCAGGCCGTGCAGGACCAGGTCGTCGCCGACGTTGACGATGGCGGTGATGTCGTCCGGTGGCACGACGCGCGCCAGCCCCGAGAGCATCCGGGCGGCCCCGACGCCGCCGCACAGGGCCACCAGCACGGTGCGAGCATAGGAGCGTCGGGCCGGGGGTCCTTCCGGCGGCCCCTGGTACCATCGCCGCCCGCCATGCCAGAGCGCATCCCATCGGATCGGCACGGGACCGTCGTGACGGTTCTGCGGGAGGCGGCCCGGGTCAACGGCCAGGTCGAGGCCTACGTGGAGCCCGCCGGGCGCGCCGAGCGTCGCTCCCTCACCTTCGCGGAGTGGGACCGTGCCGCCGACGGGGTGGCGGGCTACCTGGCTCGTCGCGGCGTCGCCAAGGGGGACGTCGTGTGCCTGCTCCTGCCGTCGTGCATCGAGTACGCCGTGCTCTACGCCGCACTGCTGCGGCTGGGCGCCATCACCTCGGGGATCAACCCCCGCATGGGCGCCGGCGAGGTGGTCTCCATCGTGGAGCGGGCGGCGCCGGTGCTCCTGGTGGCGGACCGCGAGGCGGCGCCCATGCCCGATGCCGTGGCCGTGGCCGTGGCCGTGGCGGAGCGCGCCGAGGTCCGGTCGTCGTGGGGGGGCGAACCGCCGCGGGAGTGGCCCGAGCTCGCTCCCCACGACCCGGTGGCGGTGGTCTGGACCAGCGGGACCACGGGCAAGCCCAAGGGGGCCGTCTTCGACCACGCCAACCTGGCCGCGGTGGCCCGGGGTACCGACGTGCTGAGCCAGCCGGGTGACCGCCGGCTGTCGCCGCTCCCGTTCGCGCACGTCGGCTACATGACGCGGGCGTGGGACGAAATCGCCAATGCCGTGACGACGATCATCACGCCCACTCCGTGGCGGGCCGACGATGCCGTTCGTATCTTGGCGGACGAGCGGGTGACCGTGGCCCAGGGCGTGCCCACGCAGTGGGCGCTCATGCTGGCCAGCGAGGAGCTCGAGCGCGCCGACCTGGGTGCGCTGCGCTTTGCCGGGACCGGCGCGGCGCGCATGACGGCGTCCATGGTCGCCGAGGTCCGCCGTCGTTTCGGCGTCCCCGTCGTGGTGCGCTACACCTCGACCGAGTCGTCTCTCGGGACCGGCACCACGCTGGCGTCGTCCGACGAGGAGGTGGCGACCACCGTCGGGCGGCCGGTCGCCGGGGTCGAGCTCGCGATCGTCGACGGCGAGGGCCGGCCCGTCCCCGCCGGGTCGGTCGGCCGGGTGAGGCTGCGCTCCGCGGCGACGATGCGCGGGTACTGGGGGCGCGGACCGGGCCGGGGGCGCACCGTTGACGAGCTGCTCGACGCGGAGGCCACCGCGTCAGTCCTGGCGCCCGACGGCTGGCTGACCACGGGTGACTTCGGGCGGCTCACCCCTGAGGGGAACCTCGTGTTGTCGGGCCGGGCCCACGAGCGCTACATCCGGGGTGGCTACAACGTGTACCCGGCCGAGGTGGAGGAGGCCCTTTCGTCGCATCCCGGGGTCGCCCGGGCCGCGGTCGTCGGCGTGCCCGACGAGGTCCTCGGCGAGATCGGTGTGGCTGTCGTGGTGGCCGAGGCCGGCGCGGCGCCGGAGCTGGACGCGTTGCGCGAGCACTGCTCCCGGACGCTGTCGGACTACAAGGCTCCTGACGCACTGGTGGTCGTCGACGAGCTGCCGCTGACCCCGATGATGAAGGTCGACCCGGGCCGGCTCGCCGCCGCGGCCGCACAGGGGGCCGAGGAGCGGCGCTCGCGCCTGGGGCGGAATCGTCGCCCGGCCTCCGGGGTGCTAGGCAGTGGCCCCATCGGAGAGGCCGATAAGAAGGAGCGCGCATGAGCCCCACTACGAGAGTCGGGGAGTCCGACCCCAACCGGGGGACCGCCCCTGAGGCGATCACACCCGGCCGCTACACCGGGCACGTGGCGGTG
>Ga0116217_10001691_pt1 | contig 20983 bp, 20 predicted proteins | sample Sb_taG_6_FD_89697 | JGI IMG/M metagenome (GOLD analysis project Ga0116217, IMG submission 89697) | Peat soil microbial communities from Weissenstadt, Germany - Sb_50d_4_PS metaG | ecosystem: Environmental > Terrestrial > Soil > Wetlands > Peat | place: Germany: Weissenstadt | collected 2010-09-21 | reverse complement strand
CTAGAAGCTCTTTACAAAATTCTTCCCTGGCAACTGCTTCACCTTTCCTGCCAGCTCCAATTCAAACAACGCCGCGAATATCTCGGAGGATGACAGCGCGGGCTCCAGTCGTTCCACAATTTCATCGATGTGGGTGGATTCGTCCGCCTTGAGGAGCGCGAAAATCTTTTTTTCGTGGGGCGACAGCTCGGCTTCCCCGAATAGAGATGCGGTTTGACCCACCTGCGATTCATTGCCGCCCTCGGGTTGGAGCGTAAGTCGTACTTGTGTCGGAAGTTCTTCCCAAACATCCTCCCAGGTTGCCACCAGCTTCGCGCCCTGTTTAATCAGGGTATTCGGCGTCCACGAGCCTTTGTTGGTGACATTGCCCGGTACAGCGAAAACCTCGCGGTTCTGCTCCAATGCGCAGCGTGCGGTGATGCGGGTGCCGCTGTATTCAGCGGCCTCCACGACTAAAACTCCTAGGGAGATGCCGCTGATGATGCGATTGCGGATGGGAAAGTTTTGTGGCGCGGGGAAAGTTCCGATCGGAAATTCCGAGATCACGGCACCACCTAGAGCGAGAATCTGTTCTGCCAACCGCTTGTTCTCCTTCGGATATACCTCATCGACGCCCGTGCCCCACACGGCTACTGTTTTCCCCTTTGCCGCAATCGCGCCGCGGTGCCCGGCAGTATCGATACCTCGTGCCATACCGCTGAAAATTACCAATCCACGGGCCGCGAGATCGCAGGCCAACCGCTCCGCCATACCTGATCCGTACGGCGTGGGATGTCGCGTGCCAACCAGCGCGATCCCCGGCTGCGAGATCACGGTTTCATCTCCCCGCACGTAGAGAATGAGCGGCGGATCGTAAATCTGTTTCAACTGCGTCGGGTAGCCGGGATCATCTAGACCAACGATTCGCGCGTCGGCAGCAGCGGCTTTTCCCAGTTCATCCTGTGCCAATTCCATGGAGCGCCCTGTGCCGAGGGATTGCGCCGAAACCGCGCGCAGGCCGGCTGCTTCGAGTTCGGTGAGAGAAGCCTGGAACAACGCTTGCACGCTGCCGAAAAATTCAATGACCCGGCGAGCTTTGGTAGGTCCGAGACCGGGCGTAAGAGCCAACGCCAGCCACTGCATGGACGTTTCGCTGGTTTTGCAAATTGCCGCAACGGCTTCGGACACTGCGACCTCCGAGCTCTCTGGGGCATCTATACACGTCCCGAAAGTCGTGTCAAGGTAAGATGAACATCGGGTTTGTTAGAATCGATGTATTCCCGTGATGAAACGCCTTCGAATTTCCGCCATTTCCTACCTTAATACTGCGCCTCTGATGTGGGATTTTGAGCACGGAAGCACCGATGCTCGCTCAGCTTTCGAGATTTCTTACACTATTCCGTCGCAATGTGCCGCCAGTTTGCGCGAGGGGTCGGCGGATATTGGCATCATTCCAGTTGCGGCTTACGCCAGCATCCCTGATCTTGCAATTCTTCCGGGCGTGGCCATCGCTTCACGGCGGGCAGTTCGTTCCATCCTGCTGGTAAGCAAAGTTCCGCTAGAGAAGATTCAGACCGTCGCTTTGGATACATCCTCCATGACTTCGGTTGCGCTGATTAAGGTTCTTTTTGCGAAGTGGTGGGGAGGTGGTAGAACATTTACCGCGATGGCTCCGGACATCGAACAGATGCTGATGACGAATGATGCCGGCCTGGTAATTGGAGATCCTGCGCTGAAGATCGATCGCTCGCGATATCTGACTTTCGATCTCGCCGAGGAATGGATTCGCTTCACAGGCAAGCCATTTGTCTTCGCCTTCTGGGCAGTACGACAGGCGGCTCTGACGGATGCGCCTCGCGACTTGGATCTCGCCACAGTTTTCCAGGAATCGCGTGATCACGGGCTACAGCCGGAGAGCCTTGATCGTATAGCCCGGGAATGGTCGCCGCGCTTAGGTCTGGATGAAGGCAGGATCAAACGCTATCTCACCGAGAATATTCATTACTCTCTCGACCCGGCCTGCCTTGATGGCATGCGACTCTTCTATCAATTTGCTTGCGAATGCGGGGCGCTGCCGTCAGTACCGTCCCTATGTTTTCTCGATCTGGCGAAAGCAGCGGTGATTTAGTCTTATTTTTCTACCCTACAACTCAGCCCTGTAAACTACCTGCACACCAATCGAATGCTGCCTCATCTCCAGTTGCTGCTCGCGGTCTCCACCTGGGTTCGATTACGCCGGTTGGGTGGGCCGGGGCTGGTTTTGTTAGGAATCGCGGACAACTCCGTCATTCCGCTGACCGGCAGCATGGACGTGCTGACCATCTGGCTAGCTGCCCGACATCACGAACCGTGGCCATATTACGCACTGATGGCAACCGTTGGCGCAGTGCTCGGCGGCTACATCACTTACAGTCTGGCTCGAAAGGGCGGCAAGGAAGCGATGGAGCGCAGGCTCTCGAAAAGAAGAGCCGCTAAAGTTTACAAGCGATTCGAACGATGGGGATTCGGAGGGATCGCGATACCAGCCCTGATGCCTCCGCCGTTTCCTTTTGTGCCTTTCCTGCTGGCGGCGGGCGCCATGCAGTACTCCCGAAAGAAATTCTTGGGGGCACTTGCTCTCGGTCGCGGAGTTCGCTATAGCGTAGCCGCGTGGCTCGGATTCCACTACGGAAACCACGTCCTGCGTTTCTTTTCTCGCTATTACAAACCGACACTGGCCATACTGATTGGATTGGCCGTCATCGGTGGAATCCTTTCGTTGATCCAGTATCTTCGCTACAGATGAGGATTTCGACGCCCTCAGGAGTGCTCTCTTTCGCGTCTCCGCGAACTAGCCCCCAATTTGGAACAAGCGCGGCGGCTCCGCTACAATTGTTATTGCTTTCTTGACTGCCCATGACCCTGACCAAGCAGCAAGCTCTCGACCTGTTTCGCTCCGATGACTTGATTGGTATCGGCATGGATGCGAATGCTCTGCGCCGAAAGCTCCATCCCGAAGGCGTGGCGACTTACATCATTGATCGCAATATTAATTACACCAATTACTGCACCGAGTACTGCACCTTCTGTGCTTTCTACCGTCCGCTAAAGGGACCCAAGGCCAAAGAGGGATACATTCTCGACTTCGAAACCATTTACGAAAAGATTCGCGAGACTGTCGAGCTGGGCGGAACGGGAGTGCTGATGCAAGGAGGTCTGCATCCTGACCTGAAAATTGACTGGCATGAGCAGATGCTGTGCGGCATCAAGCAGCGGTTCCCCAGGATTCATCTGCATTGCTACTCCGCTTCGGAAATTATTGCAATCGCTGAATACAGCGAACTGAGTATCCGGGACACGATTGCGCGGCTCAGAGACGCGGGCCTGGATTCGATCCCCGGCGGCGGCGCAGAGATTCTCGACGACGAAGTTCGCTACAAGATCGCACGCCTCAAGTGCTTGACTGACGATTGGCTCAACGTGCATCGCACAGCGCATCAGTTGGGGATGAGAACCACTGCGACCATGATGTTCGGCGTGGGCGAAACGTATGAGAACCGCGTGAACCATTTCCAGCGGCTCTACGAGTTGCAGGAAGAAACGGGCGGGTTCACCGCGTTTATCCCATGGAGCTTCCAGCCGACGAATACCGCTCTGGGAGGACGCCACTGGGACGAAGCCACGGCGGTTGAGTATCTGAAAGTGCTGGCGATCTCCCGGCTTTATCTTTCGAATTTCCTGAACGTCCAATCCAGTTGGGTGACGCAAGGACTGAAAGTATGCCAACTCGGCCTGCAGTTCGGCGGCAACGACGTTGGCTCAGTGATGCTCGAAGAGAATGTGGTGCGGGCAGCGGGCGTGACCAACTGCACAACCGAAGAAGAGTTGCGGCGAATTATCCGCGATGCCGGGTTCAAGCCGGTCCAGCGTGACACGCTCTACCGGACATATTTCCTCAACTAACCTGCGGGAAATGAAAACGGCCTCTAAAATAGAGGCCGCCTTCAAAATTACAGTACCCCGTCAAGGTCACTTAAATTATCGACCTCGGGAGAGTGGAAAGCTAGTTACTTCTGAAGAGAGCCTGACACTCCGTCTTGCCGGCTCTCCCGTTTTGGCACTTGAAGCCAACCCTCATTAAACCTGGGGGAGTAGACCTGGCGGGATTCGAACCCACACCTGATACTTTGACGGAGTACTGTGCTGCCGTTACACCACAGGCCCACTGCATCGCAAGCTATCCTCAATGCAATGCAAAAGCATGGTCATCCATCACATGAAGGCTGCCGCATTCCCGCTTCGGGAGCCTTCGATCAGGTAGAATGGAGGTTTCAGATTAGCTCGCCACGAGTCACTGAGGAGCTATACCCCGAACTGCATGCTCTTTCCCTGTCAACTGTTAGCCGTGTTCGTCGCCCCGAAAGGGATTGGGCAGTATATCCGCCAGCACTTTCTCGATAAGACTTTCCAGGGTTTGTATCACGCCAACGCTTTTGACACGGCGTTGTTGATTCCCTATTTCATCGTGTTGATCCTGCTGGCGTCGTATGGCGCGCACCGGTACGTTCTGGTTTATCTTTATTATAAGAACAAGAAGAACCGTACTACCGACCCGCCTGCACATTTTCCGGAACTGCCGCGCGTTACGATTCAGCTGCCTATTTTCAACGAGCAGTTCGTGATCGAGCGACTGCTGGACGCCATTTGCCGCATGGACTATCCGCTGGAGAAACTCGACATTCAGGTGCTCGACGACTCGACCGACGAGACCGTCGCCGTGGCACGCGGGCTGGTCAATCACTATGCCGCTAAGGGATTCCCTGTCAGCTACCATCATCGATCCAATCGCGAGGGATTCAAGGCAGGGGCGCTAAGTGAGGGTCTGAAGACGGCGAAAGGCGAGTTCGTCGCGATCTTCGACGCCGATTTCGTTCCGCCAGAAGATTTCTTGCTCCGCACCATTCACCACTTCACCGATCCCAAGATCGCAATGGTGCAAACCCGCTGGACCCACATCAATCGCAACTATTCGTTTCTGACTGAGGTGGAAGCCATTTTGCTGGACGGGCATTTCGTACTCGAGCACTCCGGCCGGGCGCGCAGCAACGTCTTTTTCAACTTCAACGGAACCGCCGGGGTCTGGCGGCGGAACGCGATTGACGACGCCGGCGGCTGGCAGCACGACACCCTCACCGAGGACACCGATCTCTCGTACCGGGCCCAACTGAAAGGCTGGAAATTTGTTTATCTGCAGGATGTGGAATGCCCGGCCGAACTGCCAGTGGAAATGACAGCCTTCAAGACCCAGCAAGCTCGCTGGGCGAAAGGGCTGATCCAGACCAGCAAAAAGATTCTGCCCCAGGTTCTCAAGAGCGATCAGAGATTCCACGTGAAGCTCGAGGCCTGGTATCACCTGACAGCAAATCTCAGCTATCCGTTGATGATTGTGCTCTCGGTATTGCTGCTGCCGGCCATGATCATTCGCTTCTACCAGGGCTGGTTCCAGATGATGTATATCGACCTGCCGCTATTCATGGCGTCGACCTTTTCGATCTCGAGTTTTTATCTGGTCTCGCAGCGCGAGTTATTTCCCGGCAAGTGGTTTCGCGCCCTGCTCTATCTCCCATTTCTGATGGCTCTGGGCATCGGCCTCACCGTCACCAATACGCGAGCCGTGCTGGAAGCGCTGCTGGGAAAGCAGTCCGAGTTCACCCGTACTCCGAAATATCACGTCGAGTCCAAAAAGGACAAAGTACGCGCCAACAACTATCGCCGCGGTCTGGGCTGGGTGCCATGGGTAGAACTGCTGATCGGCTGCTACTTCGCCGTTACGGTCTACTACGCGATCGACAACGAAAACTACATCACCGTGCCGTTTCTGGTTTTGTTCGTCCTGGGCTATTGGTACACGGGATTAATGTCTCTGCTGCAGGGACGATTTGCGGGCATCTCGCTGAGTGCGGAGACCCATACCAAACCGTTTCCGGTCGGGGTTTGAAATCAATTCGATGCTTCAAGGAAACTTAATGCGCAAGCTCCTCGTCTTCGCGATTCTTCTCGAAATCTTATTTCTCACGCAACTCGGCTCGGCACTCGATCGCCAGCCCAATGCCGACTACCGTGCCCGGCGCCAAGCTCTGGCCAGCAAGACCAACGGAGGACTGGTCTTACTCTTCGCTCCCACCGAAGCTGAAGGTCCGAATGCAGTGTATGGGTATCGTCCCGACAGCAACTTCTTTTATCTCGCCGGCTGGACGCAACCCGGTGCTGCTCTGCTCATTGCGCCTGCAGTCGAAGCCAAGGGCCAGGACCCCGCGCGTCCCTATACGGAGATTCTCTTCTTACCCGCGCACAATTACACAGAAGAGAAATGGACTGGACCCAAGCTGGGCCCGGAGAATCCCCAGGCCACCAGCATCACCGGATTCGACCACGTGGAAGTGCTCGACAGCATGCGCGACGAACTCGTCCGCATCCTGCCCCAACCCAGGGCCACAATTTATACCGATGTCCCTGCTCCCGGCGAAAAATCGAACTCTAAAACGCCAATGGAATGGCTGAGCCGTGCCAACGCGTTTCCTGTGGGACTCGCTCAGCAGGATGTTCGCCCGCTGCTGGCTTCGCTGCGCACTTACAAAGATGCGGGAGAGATGGATCTCATCCGCAAAGCTGTCAATGCGTCGATCGCTGCGCATTTTGCAGCCATGCATACCATGAAACCGGGCATTAGCGAACGCGAGATCTCTGCCCTGATGCAGTACGAGTGGGGCAAGCGCGGCTGCGAACGTCCGGCCTATGTTCCCATCGTCGGCTCAGGATTCAACTCGACCGTTCTCCATTATTCCGACGATTCGGGAGTAATTCAGTCAGGAGATGTCGTCGTGATCGATGCCGCCGGCGAATACTCCCTCTATGCGTCGGACATTACGCGCACCCTGCCAGCCACGGGAAAGTTCACCGCGCGTCAGCGCGAAATCTACGAGATTGTCCTCGGAGCGCAGCGCGCAGCCATAGCCGCATTTCAATCGGGGAAGTCGCATCTGCGCCGCGATCAGCCCAATTCCATCCACAACGTCGCATACGACTACATCAACACGCATGGCAAAGATCTTCACGGCGAACCTCTAGGCAAGTATTTCATCCACGGCCTCGGCCACTACGTCGGCCTGGATGTCCACGACTCCGGCGACTACGACGTCCCACTTGCTCCGGGGATGGTCTTCACCATCGAACCCGGCATTTATATTCCAGAAGAAAAGCTCGGAGTCCGAATCGAAGACATGTATTACGTCGACGCTAGCGGCAAGCTGATCGAACTGACCGCGGCACTCCCTCACACCGCCGACGAAGTGGAACACGCCATGGCCGCCAGATGATATCGGCACGCACCCCTTCGTTTTGATATCCTAGGGCATTGTGCGGATGATGTGGTTATTTCTGATTCTCGCCTGCAGCGGCGGAGCCGTGCTGTGGGCGGGCATAGCAGCTTATTTTCGTGTGCGCCGCCACATGAAGATTACGGCCGAGTTAAGAAAAAGTGGCGTCCACCGTGAAGTGGACAGCCTCTAGCACGAGCTTTCCTCTCGCAGCAGATCGGAGAACCGCAGCCATGGCCAAACCAGCAACTGTAACCATCGGAACTCAAGATCGCGTTTTCGACGCCGCAAGCCAGGTCGCAATCGTGATTGGCGCCAGCCTGTTTGTGGCGCTATGCGCCCGCGTCTCCGTGCCTTTGCCGTTCACGCCTGTTCCTTTGACCCTGCAGAATTTCGGCGTTCTGCTCGTGGGACTTGCACTCGGTCCCCGTCGCGCCTTTGCCGCGCTCTTTCTTTACCTCGCGGAAGGCCTCATGGGCATGCCGGTATTCAGTCCGACGGGCCCTGGTGGCGTGGCTCAATTACTAGGTCCCACCGGCGGCTTTCTGCTAGCCTATCCTTTCGTCGCGGGCATAGCCGGTTGGGTTTTCGAAGGATGGTCCGAAGCAAAGAACAAAAAAAAGAGCTTCGCGCGCGCCGTCTTGGCCTGTGTTCTGGCCGAGATTTATCTGTTTGCCGGCGGCCTGTCCTGGCTGGCCATACTCACCCATTCTTTCGCTCAAGCAATCCGCTTCGGCCTCTATTGGTTCATCTTCGCCGAAGTCATCAAGATAATGTCCGCCGCCGCTCTGGCCAGCGGCTGGCAGCGTTTCCACAAGGTTCAATCATGACTTCCATCACCGCCACTTCCGAACACTCGCCTACTCCCATCACTGAAGGCAAACGCGAAATCACAGTAGCTCACAGTCCCGACTCCGACGATGCCTTCATGTTCTACGGCCTGGCCACTAACAAGGTTCGCGTGCCCGGCCTGCGCTTCACGCACACTCTTTGTGACATCGAAACCCTGAACCGCAAGGCTATGGAAGGCGTCTACGATGTCACCGCGATTTCCTTTCACGCCTATCCCTACATTCAGGATCACTACGCCCTGCTCCCGAGCGGCGGCAGCGTGGGAGATGGTTACGGCCCGATGATCGTAGCCCCGCGCGCATACTCGGTCAGCGATATCAAACACAAGCGCATCGCTGTTCCCGGAACCTTAACTACTGCATACCTCGTGCTGAAGCTGTTCGCCCCCGGGATCGAAACCGACGTCGTCCCTTTCGATCAGATCATTCCGCAGGTGCTCGAAGGAAAGCAGGAGGCCGGCCTCATCATTCACGAAGGCCAGTTGACCTACGACAAGTCCGGCCTGCATCGCATCGTCGATCTCGGAAAGTGGTGGCAGAAAGTCACCGGGCTGCCGTTGCCCTTGGGAGGGAATGCTATTCGCCGCAGCCTGGGACCCGAACTGATGTCCAGCGTTGCCACGGCATTACGCGAGAGCATCCAGTACGCGCTCGATCACCGCGAAGAAGCGCTCGCCTACGCCATGCAGTTCGCTCGCGACCTCGACTCCCAACTCGCCGACAAGTTCGTCGGCATGTACGTCAACGAGCGCACCCTCGACTACGGTCCCGATGGCCGGGAAGCCGTGCGCCGTCTGCTCGACATGGGCCACGCTGCGGGAATCATCCCGCAAGAATCCAGAGTGGATTTCGCAGCTTAAAGGCCACTAGCTTCCGGTTTAGCGCAGTTTCAGACCAGAATTGGCTGGCCACATCGCGCACTGTTGCGCCCGTACAGAGATGAAACCGCAATCAACACCCGCGCTGAGACCCGTGAAAGGCTATGCTCAGATACGCGAGCGCCGATCGGACGGAGATTGGTTCTCAGCGGAGTTCTTGGTTTATTACGATAGGAATCAAGTCAGGGCCTTCGCGTACGTTCGACGGGAAGACGGTAGCGAGATACCGGACGGCGAATATGACGTGGTGGACGAATTGGGCGAACACCGCCGGAGGTGGAAGAAGCAGGACGGGAAGTGGCAGGTGAAGTGGCGTCACAGATGGAGCAAGCAATCCTAAGTGTCATGAAATCTGATCACGCGGCAAAAATCTACCTCGCCGAAGGTGCTTGCTCCAACAACTTCACCAAACTGTAAAGAGTTTGGTTCACCGGCGTGGGAACGCCCAGCTCCGCGCCTTTGCGCACCAGAAAGCCGTTCAGAGAATCAATCTCGGTGGGTTTTCCGCGAGCAATATCCTGCGCGGTTGAAGAGAGGGCTTCTGGCATTGCCTCGCTGCCGAGCTTCAGCGCTGCCGCGATCATCGAATCCGCGGACAAAGGAACTCCAGCTGCGTTGCCCACCGCCACGGCCTCGATGACTAAACGCTTGATGACCTCAATCGAGCCGGCATCGCTGGCGATGCGCCCATATTTCATGCGCGCGAGCGCCGATATCGCGTTGTAGGCGCAATTCATGATGAGTTTTTCCCACAGGTCGACCGCAATGTTTTTTGAAATTCGACAAGGAACGCCAGCCCGCGTGAAGGTCGCCGCTACCTCCACGAGCTCCGATTCACTCTCATCGTGGTCCGGCAGAGGATTGCCAACGATGAGATCGCCGCGGCCCGAGTGCTTGACCTGCCCCGCTCCGGTCATCGCCACCGCGATGTAGACCACTGCTGGAATCACTTGGATGCCCGCCGCGAAATCGATTCGCTCGGCATTGTCCACGCCATTCTGAAGAGAAACCACGATGGTGTCGGGTGCGAGGTATGGCGCCAACAGTTTCGCGGCGGCTTCCGTGTCCACGGTCTTCACCGAAAAAAGAACGAGCTGCGCATCGCGCACATCTTCCAACTCGGTAGACGCGGAAACTGAAATCCGCTCCTTGAAATCAATGCTGTCGATAAGAAGCCCGTCACGATTGATTGCTTCGACATGCGGTGCGCGGCCGATAAGAGTAACCGGCGCCCCAGCACGCGCCAGCATTCCACCGAAATAACTTCCCACAGCACCCGCACCGGCCACGGCAATCCGCGGCCACGGTTTTCCCTTCATGTTGCCTCCCAGCCAAACTATTCCAAGATCAGTGGATTGCACTACGCGAGTGACAGGTCAAGCCAAAAGCTAGAAGCCAGAAGCTAGAAGCTCTCCTTAAACGAAAACACCGGATCAATATCCACCGGCACACCGACTGCCGACTTCAAGGAAGAACGCAACTCCCCTGGCATCGCCCCATATTTCTGGAACCAGTTCTCGGCACGTGCCCGGTCGCCGGTCGCTTCGATCTGCAGAAACTCTTTCGCCAAATCTTTTATGGCGCCCGGCATGCGCCCATAGTTGATCGCGTATCGGCTCGAAGCTTCGCGAGCGATTGCGCCATGCTCGACGAGGTAGTTGAACTCCATCATTTCCGCCTGTCCATGAGCTTCGGCGACGCCAAAGCGAACCGTGCGAAAAATGCCCGCGACATACGACGCGTAGTATTCTTCCAGTTCGTCCTTGGGCAGAACGTCGTGGTCGACCAGCCATTTCAAACCAAACATCCCGACCACATCCGCTTTGGCTTCCTCAAGAGCACTGTAGATTGGCCCGATGGATTCGCGAATGTCCATCTTGCCCGCAGGTGTCCGCGCAAACGCCGGTCCCAGACCGTGCGCCATCTCATGCATAATCGTCGCCAGAAGATAACCCTCGCCCGATGCTTGAGCGGCCTGCGCCGGCAACATGACATTCTGTGCCACCGGCAGAACCACGTAATTCACCCGCGCATCCATGAAGTTCTTGAAGAAGAGCTTCTTACTTCCCTTTTGCTCGTGCACGCGGGGATCGTTGGGCAGGTTGTCAGCGACCGCCTGATAACCGTGTGTCAGATCGCCCGCCCGGAATGGAGTGTCCATCACTTCCATTGGAGTCTCAAGGCCATGCTTGGAAGGCCGATCCTCCGGCGCGAGCGGAAGCGCATCCTGAATATCCGCCACATACTTTCGGAACATTTCGAGCCTGGGGCTCTCTTCCCCGTTGCGAATCATCACCGCCGCACCGTATGTTGCTTTAACGCCCAGCAGGCCGTCGTCATAGGTCTCGTCAGGAGCAAAAGCCACATCAAACTTGGGATTCTTCAAATCAAGCCACGCCAGGTTGCTCTTGAAATAATCGTCCGTAAGCAGCGCGTCAGCACGCAGACGGAGAAAATTCGCGAAAGCCGGATCATCGCTCAAGTCGGCCGCATCACGCAGGTCCTTCGCCGCGGGCTCGAGAAATGAACGGTAGGCAACGTGGTACGGTAACCCTTGAAGCTGATCACCGTTCCATCGCACCACGGTGAACGAACTGTAAATCTCGTCCTTCTTTTCTGGATGAGCTTTCACGTACTGCTCAATTTGTTCACGGGTCAGATTTTGCGGATAAAATCCTCGTCCAGGCGGCACCAGAGTCGTGCCAACGAAAGGCTTGTTATCGTCGAGAAGATCGAATCGCGAGGCGTTGATCCAGAGGTAGCGGCGCAGCGTTTCATCCTGTGGATTGTTGCTTGCGGCGAGCGACTCGTACAGCGTCAAACCGTCAGGATCGATCTGTCGCCAGTAGATTTCCTCGAGACAACGCGAAGCGTCCACCAGCTTCTCCACCAGCTTCACCTCGCGAGCGGTCAGACCGGCGGGGTGGAACGGCATCTCTACGCGGCGGAACTTGGCGAGCCGCTGATCCAGGTCAGGAACAACTTGCACGTTGGCTGACACTGACCCTTTAGCAGCGGAAGCCGTCATCGGTAGATGGCCTTTCTGTGCTGAAATAGTAGCGGGAAGGATAAATAAAGCGAACAGCAGTGAAAACCTGGCCCCCATTTTTGTGAACATGAATGATTTATTTTAACAGAGCGTCGCGCAGTTAATCGTTTTACATCTCGCGGATCAACACTAACACCGCTATCATGTTGAATGATGTCCCAGAAGTTTAATTCGGACCCGCAGACGTTGCTCATCGATGCCGATGACACGCTTTGGGAAAACAACATTTATTTCGAACGCGCGATTGCGAATTTCATTTCGTTTCTGAATCATCACGAGTACTCGCCTGAACAGGTGCGAGAGGTCCTGAACGACGTTGAGCGCGAGTGCATTGTCAGTCACGGATACGGGCTGCACAGCTTCAGTCACGCGTTGGTGCAAACTTTCGAGCGGCTGGCAGTCGAGCCGCTCACGCCCGCGCTGCATGAAACGATCAGCGGCTTCGCCCACACCATCGCCGAACACCCGGTCGAGATTCTCCGCGGTGTTCCCGAGACGCTTCAATACTTGTCCGAACGCCATCATCTGATGCTGCTGACCAAGGGCGCTATCACCGAACAGTCTGGCAAAGTCGAGCGCTCCGGCCTGAAGGATTATTTTTCTGTGGTAGAGATCGTCGCCGAGAAGGATGTGTCCACCTATCGCACGATCGTATCGAAGTACGATCTGCCCAGCGATTCCACATGGATGGTAGGAAACAGCCCAAAGTCCGACGTTAATCCAGCCCTGGCAGCTGGACTAAATGCCGTCTTCGTCCCCCACGGCAGCACCTGGATTCTTGAGCACGAAGAAGTCGCGCAGGCCCAGCCGCCGACTCGCCTGCTGATCGTCGAGACCTTCGCAGGATTAAAAGAACACTTCTGAACTATTTGCTCGCTGGAACCGCGCAGAATTTGTCGAACGCTTTCTTCAGCTCGGCCGCGATATCCACGGCTTCCCGATGTTCGATATCGCTACGCTGGATCATATGAATCAGCTTTCCGTCGCGGAGCAACGCGATCGAGGGCGACGACGGAGGATATCCCGTAAAGTGGCTGCGAGCACGGTCGGTGGCTTCTTTGTCTTGTCCAGCGAACACGGAGAACATCTTCTCGGGGCGCGCAGCATTCTGCAGCGCAATCCGGACAGCAGGACGCATACGGCCCGCTGCGCATCCGCAGATAGAATTCACCACTACCATAGTCGTCCCAGCTTGGCTGGCAATGGCACGATCCACTTCTTCAGCGCTACGCAGTTCTTGCACTCCCATGCGGGTTAACTCTTCACGCATAGGAATAACCATAATCTCTGGGTACATTTTTTCTCCTTGAGAGGTTTCTAATAGCCTAACAGAAGGCTCCAGCAACTGCTGATATCGAGCCTCCGTATCCGTCGCACGAACGTAATACCGCCAGCCTAAGCGCTTTTTTTATTCGTATATAGTGGAGGTAACCGCTGATGGTCATCACCGAAAACGTTTCGCTGGCTCCGCTCACGACTATCAAAGTCGGTGGCGCAGCCCGCTATTTCATTGAGGCGACGAGTACTGCCGAGGTTTCCCAGGCCGTCGAATTCTCGAAATCCGCTGATCTTCCGTTGTTTATTCTCGGCGGAGGCAGCAACCTCGTCATTTCCGACGCCGGCTGGCCCGGCCTCGTGCTCAAGGTCGGAATCACGGGGATCAATCATCGGCACGGTCACGACGAAGTCATATTTGAAGCTGGCGCGGGCGAAGACTGGGACAAATTCGTGGGCATGGTTGTGGCCCACAACATTGCCGGCATCGAATGCTTAAGCGGCATCCCCGGAAGTGTGGGAGCTTCGCCGGTGCAGAACGTTGGGGCTTATGGGCAGGAGGTTTCGAATACGATTGAGTCGGTGGTTGCGCTGGATCTTCGAGATGGGCAAGTGCACGAACTCAGCAACGAGGATTGTGGCTTCAGCTATCGCACCAGTATCTTCAACTCTACCGAGCGGGGACGTTACATCATCTTGCAGGTAAATTTTTCATTGAAGCACGGCGCCGAGGCGTACGTCGCGTATGCCGACCTCAAGAAATACTTTGCGGGATGGAGCGAGAAGCCAACCTTGGCCAACGTTCGAGACGCGGTAAGAAAAATCAGAGCCGGGAAAGGGATGCTCATTACTGCCGGCGACGATGACTGTCGCAGCGCCGGATCTTTCTTCAAGAATCCAATTCTTTCGGCGGACCAGTATCAAGCTCTAGCGTTGCGAGCCGCCGCCAAGAATCTGCAGATCCCGAGTTATCCGGCCCTCGACGCTCAGAGGAAAGTTTCAGCCGCCTGGCTGGTTGAGCACTCCGGTTTCAGCCGAGGATACGGCAACGGCTCCGTCGGCATTTCCCGCAAGCACGCGCTGGCCATCGTGAATCGTGGGAACGCGACTGCGGCGGATATTGTGGCTTTCAAGGAGGATATTCAGCAGCGCGTGGAAGAAATATGGGGCATCCTTTTGGAGCCGGAGCCAGTCTTCGTAGGATTCTAGATTTTACGCAGCCGCGAGCATCTTCGCTCGTGATCCCTCGCAAGAACATCGGCAGCCGCCACCCCAGATCGCGCCCTTTTTTGGTATTTCCCCTACATTGGGGAGGGTGAGCTTTCCGGCCCCGGCGGCGGCCGCCTCTCTTTACTCATCGGCAATTCTTGCCGCCTCTTTAAAGATTCCCACGAACATCTGGCGGGTCAGCTTTCCGGTTTGGGTGTTCTGATTGGAGGGATGGTACGAGGCCAGTAAGGTCTTTCCGTCCGCCATTTTGTATTTAGCCCCGTGCTTGAAAACGTAGTCTTTCCGGCTGGTGAGATGGCCTTGCCGTTTTAGGTAATTAAGATAAGCATCAAAGCCAATCCGGCCAAGCGCGACAACGACCCTTGCATTCTTGAGGCCCGCCATTTCGCGGTCCAGGTACGGAGCGCAGTTCGCCAGCTCTTGCGGAAGCGGCTTGTTATCGGGCGGAGCACAGCGTACCGCGGCCGTGATGTAAAGGCCTTTCAGCTTCAGCCCGTCGTCGCGATCGGTCGCGTTGGGTTGGTTGGCAAAGCCGGTCTCATACAACACCGGGAACATGAATTTGCCCGACGCATCTCCGGTGAACGGCCGGCCGGTGCGGTTGGAGCCGTGGGCTCCGGGAGCCAAGCCGAGGACAAGGACCCGCGCATTGGGATCGCCGAACCCGGGCACGGGCTTTCCCCAGTACTCGCAATCGCGATAAGCGACGCCTCTCGCGAGCAATCTTTTCGCGATATTCCACGAGGCGCGGACAACGGGTGCAGGCGACGATCTCGGCATTGAGTTCCGTAAGCCACTTGCTGTTGATTGAAACATGAGCCATCGTTATCACTCTACAACGACGCCTCGGGCCGCGCCGAGGCCGGGAACAGATCTTCACCACGGAGACACGGAGGCACAGAGAAATTCCTTGCTGTCTCGAAAACCGCAATACGTCGGCCGCTCGGTTACAAGATATTGCTATCACGGGACTTACGATGGACGAGTCCAAAAATCGCGGTAATGGCTCTTCCGGGTTCGATATTGTAGTTAGCTGGTTGAAACGCGATGGGTGGACGGACCACTATCGAACATTGAACTTGACTTGTGCGCAGAACCTTGCAATAACTATGCAGTCCCATTGGACGAGTTTGGGGGTGTAGTTCCGTTGGCAGAAGTCAGACTGCAAGAAGGCGAGTCCCTTGAGAATGCACTGCGCCGGTTCAAGCGCAAGGTGCAACAGGAGGACATAATTAAGGAGGTTAAGCGCCACTCCTTTTATTTGAAGCCGGGCGAGAAGAAGCGCGTGAAGGAAGCATTGGCGCGCAAACGCAGCCGGAAAAAAGCTCGGAAAGAGCAGGACTAATCGAAACAGGGCCGCTCCTCCCCGGGTGGCGGCCCTCTTCCCTTTTTTGCAGCGCATACCCGAGTCTGGGATATGCGTAACCACGGGGTCTCCGCAGTTTTTGCATCAGCAGTAATCCATGTCCGGTCAGGGCATGGCGGGCCGAATCCAGGGGTAGTTCAACTGAGGGGGATGAATCGAAAATCCTGCGCACTCGTGCGCCGGGTGAGAGGTTTGATTTTCTCATCTGGTGGGCGAGTGGGGGCGGGAATGGGCCGAAGGAGCATCCTCAATGGAATTCCGGGACAAGATGTTGAAGTGCATTGACTGCGGCGCGGATTTCGTATTTACGTCCGGGGAGCAGTTGTTTTTCCACGACAAGCAATTCAGGAACGAACCCAAGCGGTGCAAGAGCTGCAAAGCGAAGCGGGTTGCGGTGCTGGGAGCCGCAAACACGGGGCATCACGGTTCGTCGAGAACCGAGACCCGCGCCGTGTGTTCGCAGTGCGGTAAAGAGACTACGGTTCCGTTCAGGCCCACGCAAGGACGTCCCGTGTTGTGCCGGGAATGTTTCCAGCAGAGGCGGCCAGCGGCGTCGGCCTGATTTTGACAGCGGCGTCACCCGGGGCAACCGGGAGGTTACCGCGATGGCTGCCGAGTCGTCGGGCTAGCTGATCTTCCTCCTGCCTTCCCGATTCAAACCGGCAGTGTGTCGGCCTAGAGGAGGAGTGGGCGTCAAGAGGGGCAGTCCGCCTGCTTGCGGCGCATTCTCGCGCAATGCGTCTTCACGCTGTATCAAGAGAACCTCAATTTGACGCAGCAAATCCTGAGTGCCTACGGGCTTCACCAACAATGACTGCGCTCCATCCTGCTTCCAATCGGAGTTTTCAGGAGGGTAAGCGGTGAGCAGTGCAGTAGCGGGATTGTAGGACTGACGTCGCGCGGCTCGAATTACCTCAAAGCCGGCATTCTCGTTCTCCATGCGCGCATCGGTGATGACCATCTGGTAGACGCCTGACGTCAATTTCTCCATGGCTTCCGCCGCCGAGCTCGCGGTGTCAACCGAGAACTGGTGCAGTTCGAGCACCGCCTTCAAGGTAAGTAGAACCGCAACGTCGTCATCGACCAGCAGGATTCGCCGCTTCATTGGAGCACCTCGCACAAAGCTCTCGAAGCCGCAAGTTGTACGGCCGCGCATCGAACCGGAAGAACCGCCTTGGCGGAGATCCGCTTCAGCTCGCTGCAGCCAAGTATAGAATACGACCGGGCGGTAATGATGAATATGTACCCATCTCAGAGTATGCGGCGGGGAAATAGCCGGCGTCACAATTAGTGTCACGATCGATGACAAATTTGTTTCGACAATGCGCACTCAAAGTAAACGTTCTTGCGGGCGGCGCGACGCGTGGCTGGCTAAAAAGAGCATAACATTGCGTTCATACTGCAAATACTTGCATGTTCTTCGTGGATTTATTTTTATTACGCAGTTTGTGGTGGATAAATCGAGAATTTCGTTGAATCAGCTGTCTGCTTCGTGATACCTTGCGCTCCCATTATGTTTTGCACGCCGAGTTAACAGCAAGAAGAAATCAGATCCCAAAAACAAACGAGGAGAAACTAAATGAGGGGTTTCATGAAGTTGATTTTGACATTGACCTTGGTAGCGCTGTGTGCGGCGAGCACATTTGCGGCAACCAAATATGTTGTAACCAATGATGACATTCCTAGCGCCAACACCGCTACTTTCTATACCGTAGGCGCAGGCGGAAAACTGACACTGAAAAAGACCGTAGCCACCGGCGGTACGGGATTGGGCGGAGGATTTTTCGCAGACGCCAGGGTTAACGTCTCCCACAGCAAAACGCAACCCTGCGTGTATGTCTCTAACGCGACGTCGAACAACATTTCGGCGATCAATGAAGCAACTTTGAAGAACAATGGACCCTACAATGCCGGCGCGAACGATCACGGCAGCGCGGGCGGCATTACCGTGGTTTCAACCAAAGCGTGGGTCTACGCAGGCTTCAGTGGCGCCTCGGGCGGAGACGGCACCGGCAGCATCGCGACCTATAAGGAACTGGCTGGTTGCAAACTGAAGTATGTGAAGTCGGTACCTGCACATGGCTTGGGCCAGGGCATTTTCGGCATCGGGCAACCGACTGGCATGGGCGTTACTCCCGATGGCAAGACCATGGTTGTGGGGTACGATGACGGCTCGGTCCAGTCGTTCAACATTTCTTTGGGCGTGCCGAAACCGATCGGAAAAGCAGTGAACACGACTGGTTTCGCTTCGGGCGATTACCCGGGTAGCGTCGATATTACTGCGGATGGCAAATATGCGATCTTCGGTGACATTCCGACCACGACCACTTCCGGCGCCGTCGTCGAGGTTGGTCTGATCTCCACCCTGAAGACTGGGAAGACCAAGATCTACGGTCCCATCCAGAGTGGCTTCAATTCCAACTTCATCACGCTTAGCCCTGACGAGTCGCTGCTCTACATCAGCAACAACCAGGGTGGCACAATCACCGCCGCTCATTTCACCAAGACAACAGGTGTGGTTTCCACAACCAAGTCTTGCATGTCTGCGGCGTTGAAGAACTTTAACAGCACGTGGTTTTATGTCGGCGGCCTTACCACGGAAAACACTCAGTCTGGTCCCGGCGTGGCGGTGTATCTTGCCGAACTGGGCTTCGGAACAGGCTCGGGAGTTGGGCAGGTCAATGTGAAATACAGTGCGTCTGGCTGCACCTTGACCGAATCAACAAGTTCACCGTACGCCGGCTCCAGCGGCAGCTACGTGTTTTCGGTTGGGTCGTATCCTCCGCGCCCGTTCTAACAGCAGTTGTAGACGGACAAAAAAAATGGGGGCATGGCCATCCGGGCCGTGCCCTTTTTTTGCAGAAATCTTCCTTGCGAATCACTTAACGCTGCCGTTCCGCATGTCGATTGCGGAATCAAGAATGAGCAGTTCAAGGTTGGGGTGCAGGAGACGGAACCGACGTCGATTCCGGATCTGGTTTGCAGGAACACGCGCCCAACTCCTGATTCGAACGCCAAACGGCGCCCATCTGAAGACGCATGGCGAGTTCATCGTAGTCGTCCCAGATTTCTGCAATCTTGCCGTCTCGGATCTGAAACATGAGCATTTCAAGCGCGTGGATTTTTCTCGGCATGGCCTCAGGGGCGGCAGTGTCCGCGAACAAACGCTCCTTATAAGACCCGGTGAAAGTCAACCGCATGGCCACGCGATCTCCCTGCACGATCGTATCTTCAATCTTGAAATTAAGATCCGGCATCGACTTGCGCCACGACATAATCACTTTTGCTAACGTGCCGGTGTCGAGAAACTTCTTTTGCCCATGAAAAGTTATGAAGACCGGATGCGTGAACATGGTAGCGATCGGGTGCAGATCGCCAGTGTTCCACATTTCGACATACTTGCGCGGCATGGCGTCCATCGGCTGGCTTTCGGAAGATTGGTTCTCAGCGACCTCACCCTTCGATTGGGACAGTGGCGCTGCTCCAATGGCTTGCCCAGTGGGCTCTGTCGTAGCATTTGGTGGCTTGGCTGGGGTGGATGGTTGCGCCGGATCCTGTGCCACCACCAAGTATTGCGAGAGCATTGTCAACGCGAGAACTGCAGGTGCCAGTTTCACAAATTTCACTTTTTGAAGACCTCCTCAAACCAATTGAGAATATCTTAATTTCTCTATTCCATGCAGCGTTGCCTATTTCTGGCGAAGGTCGCCGCTCACCGCCTTTCGATTACGAGTGAACGTTCCGCTGGGGCCGGGTTACTATAGAAGCGTGGACGGCGAATCCCTCCGTTCGCAGAATCAAGCGAGAGGAACCTTGACGAGTTTCTACGTAGAGAACTTTGGATGCCGGGCTACGCAAGCCGATGGCGCTGCTATCGCGCGCCAGTTCGAGGAGCTCGGCTTGGCGCGGGCCGACGCACCTACGCGATCGGAAATCGTAGTATTGAACACGTGCACAGTAACGGCGTCGGCTGATCAGGATGCCCGCGCAGCCATCCGCCGCATCCGTCGCGACAATCCGGACTGCCACATCGTGGTGACGGGTTGCTACGCGCAGCGTGCGCCGGAAGAAGTCGCCTCGCTTCCGGGGGTAAGCCGTGTGATTGGCAATTCGCACAAACATCAACTCGCGGAAATCGTTATTGCTTCCCGTTCGAGCGACCAAGTCTCGAGCACTGCTGGACACGCTGCCTTTTTCCCTCTGTCAAGTTTGGGGCGAGAATCGCAAGATCAGATTTTCGTCTCTGACATCTTCGCTCACACCGAATTGCTGGCCGCACCAGTTTTCGACGCCGCTGGGCCGGGGATGAACGACCGCACTCGCCCCAACCTCAAGGTGCAGGACGGCTGCGACAATCGCTGCTCATTCTGTGTGATTCCGTACGTGCGCGGCCATAGCCGGTCTTTGCCCTTGAATCGAATCCTTAACGAAGTGAACTCTCTGGTCTACTCGGGCTATCGCGAGGTCGTGATCTCCGGAATCAACCTGGGTCGCTGGGGGCGGGATTTCGACAGGCCGTTGCGATTCGAAAACGTGGTTCAAGAGATTCTGGATCAGACGGTTTTGGAAAAGCTGCGCATCTCCTCGGTTGAGCCAATGGACTGGAGCGACGAACTGATTGGCATGATGGCCAGTTCTCCTCGCATCGCCAAGCATGCTCATGTTCCGATGCAATCGGGCAGCGACCGACTGCTGCGAGCCATGCATCGAAAGTATCGTCCATGGCACTATCGCGAGAGGCTCGAGAAGATTCGAGCGGCAATGCCTACGGCTGCCATCGGGGCCGACGTGATGGTGGGATTTCCCGGGGAAAGCGAAACTGATTTCGAACAAACCCGGCGGCTGATCGAAGAACTGCCTTTCACTTACTTGCACGTTTTCACCTATTCCTCGCGTCCGGGAACCCCGGCAGCGGCTATGCGAGATCAAGTACCGGTGCAGATCGCGCGCGAACGCAATCGGATTCTGCGTGACCTGGCCGCGGAGAAAAAACTGGCCTT
>Ga0116217_10001686_pt1 | contig 21000 bp, 15 predicted proteins | sample Sb_taG_6_FD_89697 | JGI IMG/M metagenome (GOLD analysis project Ga0116217, IMG submission 89697) | Peat soil microbial communities from Weissenstadt, Germany - Sb_50d_4_PS metaG | ecosystem: Environmental > Terrestrial > Soil > Wetlands > Peat | place: Germany: Weissenstadt | collected 2010-09-21 | reverse complement strand
GTTCGTCGGCCGGCCGAGTGAGCCGGCTCATGAAAAGCACCGCAGCGCGAGCGCAACTGCCCTTGAAGACCGCGGTTCACGCAGGGGGCGCCGCTGCGACCGCGAGGAACGGATTGACGACGCACACGCCGTCGTAATCCTGGCCATGATTCATGTCCTCGCTATAGACGGTATGACAGCCGAGGCGCTTGGCCGCGGCGAGAATGGCCGCGTCCCAGTAGCTGACCTGAAAACGCCGCTGAATGTTCATCGCGTCGCGAACGAGATCGGGAGTACCTGGCAACGTGGGCTAAGCGAGCCAAGTCTCGACCAAGGCGGCGGCGTCGGTGCTGGAGAGCCGGAACGGCCGCTTCGGCGAAGTGGCATTCACGAAGAACTCCGCCGCGACCTGCCTTCCCTCGCCATCGGCCCGCCCTTCCACCCCTCGCCCTGCCCCCTCATTTCCCTGAAGCCGGCAGTCCGTTCGTGCCGATCAAGCCGTCTGTAGCGGCGCGGATTACTTATGGGAATGACTGTTGTCTTGCCTCGCGGGGACCGGCCACCCAGTCTCGGACACTTGCTAGCCACCCTCCCCACCAGCGGCTGGGCCCCGGCGGACAAAGAACCATCGCCGCCCCCGGCGTCGGGAATGCCCTTGGCCGCGCGAGAGACCCCGGCCACAATGAACGGCGGGAACAGGCCCCGACCGTGGAGGTGCAAGGCGATGAAACCTCGTAGCGAGCAGCTGCCCGACAGAGAACCAACCCCACCCGGCATCACGTCCCCCCGAGAGGGGCTGAGCGGTCAACCTGCCGCCGGACGCGCGTGGGCCGGCTCGCCCCAGAGCCAGGCCTGGGAAGCCTTCGCGCGTGACCTCGACGAACTCCTCCGCACCCACCGCGGGAAATGGGTGGCCTACCGTGGACCGCAGAGGGTGTGTGTCTGCGACAGCGAACCTGACGTTTACCGGGAGTGCCTCAAGCGCGGCTTGCCGGTGGACGAACTGTTTATCGACAGGATCTACCCCGCCGCCACCGAGGTCCCCGAGGTCTTCCTCCCTCCGTCTGAAGGCCCCCTCCCGGACCAGTCTTCCTAGACCGACACGACCTCCGTCACCCCACGCCCGTCGCAGTCCGGAGTATGCCGTGCCTGTGTACGTCCGCGACATGCCGTTCTCCGACCGACCGCGTGACTTGACGGTCCTGGGGGTGAAGGTAAGGGCCTTTGCCTACGAGCCGATCGTCTGGGTGAGCCTTACCCCCCACGAAGTCACCGTGTTGCCCCCCGACGCGCCGCGCTTCCCCGCCGTCGTAGATACCGGGAACACTCTCGCCCTCAACATCCGGGAAAGCCATCTCACGGCCTGGACCCGGCCTGGTCTCCGGGCGGCCGACCTGCCCCTGGCCGAGCCGCCCGCTCCCGTCCACGATGCCAGCGGCCGCGTCGTCCCCCTGCCGCGCTGCCGGGCCCGGGTATGGCTCTACCCCTACCCCGAAGGTTCTGATCTTGCCCCGCTGGACCTCCAGCCGGACGGCGGCATTCTCGTCTACGAGAGCCCGCCAACGCCTCGAGAGCAACCGGCTGGGTCGCCGCCGGTCGGCCCGCACTTGCCGCTCCTGGGGGCGCGGGGGCTCATCCCGAAGGGCCTCGCCGTGTGCGTCGATTACAAACGCCTCCGGGTCACGGTCAGGAGCGATGACCCGCCGCCGACGGGCGGTTGGCTCCGCAAGGTCTGGCGGAGGATGTGGCCGCGAGGGGTCACATAGCCGGCCCGAAGCGGCCGCTTCCGTGACCGACCCTGGAAAACAAAGAGGACGCAGCTCGTTAAGACAAGTTGTCTTAACGAGCTGCGTCCTCTTTCTTCGTTGGGAAAAGGTATGGGACCAATCCTCATGCGATTGTCCGATATCCTACGGGCGCGGTAAAGATTTTCGCGAATAGCAGTGCGGTAGGTGCCGCACGGCGGTTGGATGGATTATTTTCCTCCGCACTTGCCGGCTGCGGGTACTAATAGGAAGAGAGTAGACCCGTTGCGGAGAACCGGCTCATGGCGACAACACACGGCGCAATCCTGCTACGGCACATTCGCAAGCTGGCATCGGCCCCGGATGCGGACCGGCAGCTCGATGGCCAACTGCTCCAGCGATACATCGGCTACGGCGATGAAGCCGCGTTCGCCGCCCTGGTCGAGCGGCATGGGCCGATGGTGCGCAGCGTCTGCCGCTCGGTGCTGCGCCACGAACAAGAGGCCGAGGACGTGTTCCAGGCGACGTTCCTGGTTCTGGCGAGAACGGCGCCCTCCATCCGCAAGCCGCAAGCCGTCAGCAGCTGGCTGCACGGCGTCGCCTACCGCCTGGCCCTCAAGGTGAAACGGCGGACCGAACGGCAGCGCCGCCACGAACAGCAAGTGCCTCCGCCTGCCTCGGCAGGCGCGATGGACGATGTCACCTGGCGCGAGCTGCGCGCGATTCTGCATGAGGAGCTGCACCGGCTCGCCGAGAAATATCGGCTGCCGCTGCTGCTCTGCTACTGGGAAGGCAAGACGCGCGATGAGGCGGCGGCCCAGCTCGGCTGGACGTGCGGCACTCTCAAGGAACGGCTGCAGCGCGGCCGCAATTTGCTGCGCGGCCGCTTGACGCGGCGCGGCCTGGTGCCGTCGGCCGCGCTCTTTGCCGCGTTTCTAGCGGAGCGTGCGGCGGCGGCCCTGTCCGCTGCGCTGGTTCAGCAAACTGCTCGGGCGGCGCTGTGCTTCGCCGCCGGTAAGACGGCTTCGGCCGGACTTCCCACGGCCGCAGTGGCTTCCCTCGCCCAGGAAGCTCTTCCCGCCGCGCGGCTGACATGGTGGGCGCTGACCCTGCTCATCCTGGTCGGCCTGGGTGCATCGGGGATCGTGATCTATCACGGCCTGCGCGCCGGCGCCCCGGATACGGTGGAAGCGGCCCAACCCGAGGCCGGCCCCACGGACACCAAGCCGGAGAGCGCCGTGCTGGCCGCAGGCTTGCCGCTGAAGGCGGGACCGGCGCCGGCTCAACCGCGACCGGACTTTCCCACCGATCCGCTGCCGGCCGGCGCCGTTGCCCAGTTCGGCAGCCCTCGGTTTCAGGACGGCGACATGAACCGCTGCGCCAGCTTTTCGCCCGACGGCAAATGGCTCGCGACGGCGGGGAATAATGGTCCCATCACCATCTGGGACGCCGCTACCGGCAAACGGGTTGAAACGCATCAGAATCGCGGCTCTGTGTTCGACCTGCGCTGGAAGGCCGACGGCAAGCTCGCCGCGCTGGTCGCTTTTGGCCACGACAACTTCCTGATGCAGGAGTTCGTTGCCGGCCAGAAGCCCGATCCGAAAGAGGACGAGCGACTCGACGAAGAGGCCCGCGAGCTGGCACGCCGTCCCCCGGCGGAGGTTCAAGAGCGCGGCCGCCTTTACGGTTGTTCCCTTTCGCCCGACGGCCAGTCGGTCGTGGCCATTCGCAACCGTGCCGACAAGCCGGTGCAATGGACCGAGGTGTGCCGCTTCACACCGGGCCAGACGTCGCAGACCGTCAAGCCCGTGGCCCGCATCGACAAGGCGACCGGTTACGCTGCCTGGCTCAGCGGCGATGGCAAGGTCCTGCTGAGCCAGGTCGCGGCAACGATGAATCAGCCGGCCCAGCTCCTGGCCTTCGACCTGGCCGCCAAGGACAAAGACAAGCCGGCCTGGGCACTGCCTTTGCCCGGCGGCAACGATCGTAAGCCGGTCGCTTGCTTCAGCCCGCACGGCAAGGAAGTCGTAATGCACTTCGTTGAGGGCAGCGTCGAGTTGTGGGACGGACCGCTCGGCAAGCGTATCCGCGCGTTTCCCAAGGTGGCGATGTTTTACCACCACAACAACGGCGAGTGGGGTGGCGTCGATCTGACCGCGGACGGCAAGCGCCTGGCCCTCTTGCACCGCGGCGCCGACGGGGCTGTCGGCGGCCGAATCGTCGATGTCCAGACCGGCAAGGATCTCTGCACGCTCGTGCCGCTGCCGATGCCGCGCATCAACTTCGGCATCTGTTTCAGTGCCGATGGCAGCCGCGTGGCTCGTGTGGCCTTCGGCGTGGTGCGGATCTGGAATGCCGACACGGGAGCGGATGCGTGTCCCCTGCCCGGTCATCGCGGCGCGGTGACGTCGATCGCGGTCGTCGGCAACGGCAAGACCGTCGTGACCACGGGGGAGGACTTTACCGTTCGCGCCTGGGACCCCAAGTCGGGCGACGAACTTTGGCGAACGGTATTGCCGGATTTTACTACGATCAAGTTCGCAACCGCCGATGCCGTGGTGGTCGCCCAGGACGAAAACTGGGGCTTGGACTCTCCCAAGCCGGGGCTGCGCATCGAGCTGGCAACCGGTCAAAGCAAGCCGCTGCCCGGTCAGCTCGGCAAAGCGAAGCGGACCCTGCCTCTGGCGGTGTCGCCCGACGGCAAGAAAGTCGTAACCCTCGCGTTCGACGCCAAGAAGCCCGCTTTCGAGGTGTGGTCCTGGCCCGCTGGCGAGCGCCTGGCCCAGGTGCCGCTCGAGCCGCCGGGAAAATTCGGGCTGCGCTACTGTGCCGCGGCTTACTTCACGCCAGATGGCCAGCAGCTCGTCGCCTTGCTGTATTACGACGATCCCGCCGAGCAGGAGGCGATGCGCCGGGTCCCCGCTCACCCTTTCATCGAGCGGTGGGACCTCGCGGCCGGCAAGCTGCTCGATCGTTCCAAACCGGGCAAGGGAAATGAGCCGCAACTGCTGCCCTGCGGCAAAGGTCTATGGTCGTGGACCGCGGAGAACGAGATCCGTGACGCCATCACCGGTGCGCTCCTCGTGAAACTGCAGTTTCCCGAGGACGAAGCGATCGACGTTTATAGGTCCCGCGCAGCAGCACTATCGGCGGACGGCAAGTCGCTCGCCATCGCCGAGAACGTCCCTGGCCGGAGTTCGGGCAATCGGATTGTGGTTTTCGACCTCGGTACTGGAAAACTCGCTCGAACGTTCCCCGCAAATTCTTCGATTCATGCACTCCATTACCTGCCCGACGGCCGGCTCGTCTCTCTGGGGGACACCGCCATCCTCTGGAGCGTCACGGCTGGTAAGCCATGACGGTGCCGCATATTCAACGCGGTAGGCCCCGCGAGCCGAGCGGGGCCTGGGGGAAAGGCCCCGCTCGGCTCGCGGGGCCTACTGGAGTGTCACCCGGATTTGAACCATGCCGGATACGGCCGGGCAGGCTTACCGCCCGCCGCCTTATTCGTGCCCGCGCCTCAGCGCCTCCTGCACTTCGGGCAGCGGGTATTCCAGAAGGGTCAGCCCCAGCCGCGGCAACTCCTGCAAGCGCCGCCAGCCGCGCGTCACCCGCGCCTCCTCGTCGGCGACGTGGGCCGGGTCGAGTGTCCCCTTGGCGAACGAACCGTCGCAGTGTACCGCGTCGAACGACGGATCGACGATGAACTGGGCCAGCACCGGGTTGCAGCGGACGTGGCGCTCGGGCAGCCGATGCAGCATCTCCGGCGGCACCTCGCCCAGAACGTAGCGCAGGTAAAGGTCCGAGACCGTGATCTCGGCGACCTCCTGCCCGCACACCTCGCAGAGGTAACCGCGCTCGCACTTGGCCATCGCAGACCTCCTGGCCGCTTGCGGCTTAGCGTTCGCGCTATCGAGGGATAGCGCGAACGCTAAGCCGCAAGCGGCCAAGCGTCGATGTTACCGGATCGTCACTCGGCACGGCAGCACCACCCACACCGGCTCGCCGCGCAGCCGCAGCAGGGCATCGACCCCCCGCAGCGACCCCGCCAGCTCCGGGAACTCGCGCAGCAGCGGCGCCAGCAGCCGCGCCTCGGTGTCGGAGTCACTCCGCGATTCCAGCAGCGCGTCGAGGAACGACCGGCTCTCCGGCAGCTCCAGGATTTCCAGCGCGTCCCCCTCGGGTACGCCGGCCATCTTCCGCGCCGCCAGGATCGCGTCGCCGACGGTGCCCACCTCGTCCACCAGGCCGTTGGCCTTGGCCTGCCGGCCGGTCCAGACGCGGCCGCCGGCCAGTTCCAGCAACTGCTCGCGCGTCATGGCGTGGCCGGCACGTTTGCGGCCTTCGAGGGCCTTGTTCACGAAGCCGTCGTAGGTGTCCTTCATCAGCCCCGTCATCGCCTTGCGCTCCGAGTCGCTGAACGGCGTCGTCGTCGAGAAGATGCCGGCGTTGGCGCCGCGGGTGATGACGTCGGTGGTCAGGCCGACCTTCTTCTCCAGGCCGCCGAGGACGATCTTGCCGCCGACCACGCCGATCGACCCTGTCAGGGTGCCCGGCTCGGCGTAGATCTTCTTCGCCGCCATGCTGATGTAGTAGCCGCCGCTCGCCGCCGTGTCCGACATGCTCGCCACCACCGGCTTCTTGCACTTGACCAGCTCGTTCCACATCAGGTCGCTGGCCAACGCGGAGCCGCCGGGGCTATCGACGCGCAGCACGATCGCCTTGACCGTCTTGTCGTTGTCGGCCTTGCGGATGGCCTCGATCATGGTCGTCGAGCCGCACGTCTCGCCGCCGAACAGGCTGCCGCTGCTCTTGCCGCTGGTGATGACGCCGGTCGCGTAGATGACCGCCACCTTGGCGTTCTTCGACTCCTTGGCCTTCGTGGGGCTGAGCAGCTTCAGCAGCTCGAAGGGGTTGGACAGGTTGACGTCCTTCGATTTGGACTTCTCGTAGTCCTTGACGATTTTGACCTCGTCAGCCTTCAAGGTCGCCTTGAAGGACGCCTTGAAGTCGGCGGCGTAGGCGACGCGGTCGATGAGGCCGACGGCCGCCGCCGACTTCGCGCCGTACGGGCCCTCGTCGATCAGCTTTTTCACCTTGTCGGCGGTGAGCCCCTTGCCCTTGCGCGCCTCGGCGATGGCGCCGACGAGGCTCTTGTCGAAGTAGTCGTCGAGGACGCTTTCGAGCTGCTTCTTGAACTGCGGGCTCATCTCGCTGCGCGTGTACGGCTCGGCGGCCCCCTTGAACTCGCCCATCTGGAGCATGTCGGCCTTGACGCCGAGCTTGTCGAACAACCCCTTGTAGAACGACACCTCGGCGCGCATGCCGGTGAGCATCAGCCACGCCGACTCGGGCATCGCCACCTCGTCGCACGACACGGCCAGCAGGTAGTCCTTGCTTTCGCCGCCTTCCAGGTAGGCGAACACCTTCTTGCCCGACTTGCGGAAGTCGGCGAGGGCGTGGCGCAGCTCGTCGAGCTTACCCCAGCCGGTGCCGATGCCCTCGATTTCGAGGTAGAGCGCCTGGACGGACTTGTCGTCGCGGGCCTTCTTGATGCGGTCGAGCTTCATCTTGAGGTTCTCGGCGCTGTGTCCGAAGATCGGGTCCTCGGCGGCAGGCGCCTCATCCAGCCCGCCGGAAAGGCGGATGTGGGCCACGGTGACGGCGGGCTCGGCGGCGCGCAGCCGGGCTCCGGCCGGGACGAGCAGGGCCAGCGCGGTCAGTGCGACGATGCGACGGAACGGCATGAGTGTCTCCCTGACGAAAGCAGATCGGTGCGGGACAGGCACGGGAAGCTGCGACGAACGAGGCGGATCGACAGTACCTGACAACGGCAGCGAGTCTAGGCCAAGCAGGCGCGGGTGTCAAGAAGAGCCGAGGCTTGCGCCGAACAAACGCGATCGGCGGCAGGAATTGGCATGGTTCAAATGCGGGCGCGCCATGCCCGTGCCCGTGCCCATGCCCGTGCCCGTGCCCGGTCTGGAATCGGGCACGGGCACGGGCACGGGCACGGGCACGGACCCGCGCCACCTGAAATGGCCTGTTTTTGAACCAGGCTCAGGAATATCCTTGCTTTTCGGGACGTGATCGATTACGTCTGATTGCTACTGGTTGCTTCGTGTCCCGTTACCACGGTCTGGATCGTTTCGTGCCTGGGCAGCCTTCTCCCTTCCGCCGGACTCACCGGCTCTGGTTGACAATCCCCCTCGCGATCGCGGGGATGCTGTTGCTCGCCCCGGGTTCGGTTCGGGCGTCTTGCGGCGACTACGTCCAGGTCGGCGGACGTAAGGTCGCTGACGTTGACCACCCGACCCCGCCGACCCCCGCCCGGCCGTCCGTCCCGTGCAAAGGCCCGCACTGCTCGCAGGGGTCCGAGCGCGTTCCGTTCGCCCCCATCGCCCGGCCCCTCCCCGGCATCGAGCAGTGGGCCACGCCGCTGTCCCGGGTCAGCCTGCCCGACCCGGACGACAGCCAGCTCGCCGCCCCCCCGGGCATGGTCCGCGGGATCCGGCCCACGTCGCCCCCCGTCCCACCGCCTCGACTCCTCTTCGCGTAGCACGCGGCAGCACCGCTCTCGCTACCCCCACGGTCTCCGGGGCCCTCGTTGCGGCAGCGGGGCTCGACGGCGGTTCGTCCGCGTTGCCCTGCGCACCGATCCTCGCCCCTTCCTCGTCTGGTGAATCATGGCTCTCCCCGCGCCGTTACGGCGTCCGATCGTACACGTTCTCCTTGTCGCCGTCCTCGCCGGCGCCGGCACGGGGTTGTACTTCGTCTTGCGGAGGCCGCCGTCGCCGCCTCCGCCGTTGCCCGGCCCGGACACCCCTCAGTACCAGGACTACGTCGAGGCGTTCCAGGTCGGCGTTGCGGCGCTGGACGCGGGCGAGTTCGGCCTCGCCCTGGAGCGGCTCACACGGGCCATCGAGACGATCCCCGAAGAGCCGGCGGGCTGGGCCAACCGCGGCTTGCTCCACCTTCGCCAGAACGAGCTGAAGGAGGCGGCCGCGGACCTGCGGCGGGCGCACGAACTGGCGCCCGAGAACAGCGAGGTCGAGAACCTGCTGGGTCGGCTCGACGAGAAGCACGGGCGCTTTGCGGAGGCGGCGGCCCACTACCGAAAGGCTTTGGCGGACGACCCCGATGACCTTCAGACGCGCTTCGCCCTGGCGAAGGCCATCGAGGAGCAAGGCGGGCCGGACAGTGACGCGGAATACGAAAAACAGATGGAGGAGATCCTCCGCGCTCAGCCGAACAACCTTTTCGTGCTCAAAGAACTGGCCGGCGTGGCCGCGCGCCGGGGCGACGCGGAGGCCCTGCGGCGCGTCCTCGACCGCTTCCGCACCCTCGCCCCATCCTGGACGCCGGACACCCAGCGGCGGCTGCGCGAGCTGGAGGCGGCCGCCGCGGGTCCGCTCCCCGGCCAGGTGCCGTTCGCCCTCAACTTGTTCGACATTCTGTTGCGCAGCGAGCGGGGTTACGCCCGCAGCAAGAGCGCCGTCGAAGGGCGGAGCGACCTCAACCTGATCGGGACGTCGGTGCAGCGCTTCCTCCGCCTCCAGCCGATGCGGGCAACGCCGGCCCCGCCGGACACGGGGCTGACGTTTGACACGGAGCCGCTGCCCGGCGGCGCTCGCGGGGACACCGTCCGGACCGTGTGGCTGACGGACCTTCCCGGCGCACGCGACCCCGGCCCACCCCGGCGGGCGTGGAGCCCGATCGGGAAGGAGTGGGTGCCGGACGGCCCGGGCCCGGCCGTCCTGGTGGCGAATGGGCGCAAGGTGTTGCAGGTGGGCAATGACGCCTTCGCCCTGGAGTTTCCCGGCGGGCCGGCGGCCAAGCCGCCGGCCGCCGCCGGCGTCGTCGCCATCGACTGGAACAACGACCACCGGACCGACCTGCTCCTCGCGGGCGCCGGGGGGCTGCGCTTCTACCAACAGGGGGAGGACGGCAGTTTCCTCGACGTTACGGCCAGGACGGGCCTCGGGAAAGAGATATTACAGGGCGACTACTTCGGCGGCTGGGCCGCCGACGTCGAGATGGACGGCGACGTCGATCTCATCGTGGCCCCGCGCGAGGGGGCGCCCGTGGTCCTCCGCAACAACCGTGACGGTACGTTCACGGCCCTGCGCCTGTTCCCCGGCGTGGAAGCGGCCCGGGACTTCGTCTGGGCTGACCTCGACAACGACGGCGCCGCGGACGCCGCCTTCCTCGACGCCAAGGGGCAGGTCCACGTCTTCGCCAACGAGCGCCTCGGACAGTTCCGCAAGCGCGAGGGGCCGTCCGGGGTCGGCAAGGGACTGGCCCTGGCCGTCGCCGACGTCACGGACGACGGGGCGCTCGACCTGCTGGTGTTGCAAGCGGGCGGCGGAGTCGTGCGGATTTCGGACCGAGACAAGGGGAAATCCTGGGACGTCGCCCCCGTGGCCGCGGGGCCGGCGTTCACCCCGCCCCCGGAGCCCGGCTCGGCCGTCCTGCTGGCCGCGGACCTCGACAACAACGGCGGCCTCGACCTGGTCGCCTCCACGCCGAAGGAGACCCTGGTCTGGCTCAGCGACAGCGAGGGCAAGTTCCAGCCCCGGCCGGCCCTCCCCCCCCGCGTGGCCGCGGCCGTGGATCTGACCGACGACGGCCGCCTCGATCTGCTGGCCCTGTCCGACGACGGCAAGCCGGTGCGCCTGACCAACCGCGGCACCAAGGAGTATCACTGGCAGACGATCCGCCCTTCCGCCAGCCGCAAGGAGAAGCCCAAGCCCGACGAGCGCGTCAACTCGTACGCCGTCGGCAGCGAGATCGAAGTGCGGACCGGCCTCGTCGTCCAGAGGCAGGTGACCACCGGGCCGGTCGTCCATTTCGGGCTGGGCGAGCGGCGCCAGGCCGACGTCGTCCGCATCGTCTGGCCCCACGGCATCTTCCAGGCCGAGTTCGAGCAGCCCGGCAACGCGGTCATTGCGGCGGAACAGCGGCTGAGTGGCTCGTGCCCCTTCCTGTTCACCTGGGACGGCACGGGCATGCAGTTCGTCACCGACTTCATGTGGGGCGCCCCCCTGGGCGTCGTCATCGACGGCCAGGACACGACGACCTCGCTCCAGACGACCAGCTGGGTCAAGGTCCGCGGCGACCAACTCGTGCCGCGCGACGGCTTCTACGACGTGCGCGTCCTCGCCAACCTCTGGGAGACGCACTTCTACGACCACCTGGCGCTGCTCGTCGTCGATCACCCGCCGGGGACGGAGATTTCTGTCGATGAGCGCTCGGCCGACGCGCCGCTGGTGCCCGAGGTGATCGTGACGGCGCCTCCCCGGCCGGTCGCCCGCGCGTGGGACCAGGACGGCCGGGACGTCACCGACCTCGTGCGCTCCGCCGACGGCCGCTACCTCGACGGCTTCCGTCCCGGGCGCTTCCGGGGCATCGCTGAAGACCACTGGGTCGAGGTGGACCTGGGCGCCGACGTGCCGGCCGGGGGGCCGGTGTGGCTGCTGGCCCGCGGCTGGGTCTACCCGCCCAGCAGCACCGTCTACGCCGCCATCGCCCAGGGCAAACACGATCAGCCGCAGGGCGTCGTCCTCGAGGTGCCGGACGGCAAGGGGGGCTGGAAAGTCGGCCGGCCGGCGCTGGGCTGCCCCGCCGGCAAGAACAAGACGATCCTGATCCGGCTCGACGGTATCCCGGGCGAGGGTGTCCCGCGCCGCTTCCGACTCCGCACCAACATGGAAATCTACTGGGACTCCCTCGCCTACGCCGCCGGCCTCGACGCCAGCCGGGCCGCGCGGAAGCGACTGCTCCCCGACACGGCGGAGCTGCGCCGCCACGGCACCGTGGAGATGACACAGGCCAACGACAGCTCGCCGGAGCTGCCGCATTACGACCGGGTCGAGGCGATCGGGCAGGGCTGGCGCGACCTCATCGGTTACCACACGCGCTACGGCGACGTCCGCGAACTGCTCGCGGCCGTGGACGACCGCTACGTCATCATGACCGCGGGCGACGAGATCGCCCTGCGGTTCCGCGCCCCGGCCGACCCGCCCCCCGGCTGGAAGCGCGACTTCGTTTGGATCGCGGACGGCTGGGCCAAGGACGGCGATCTGAACACGCGCTTCTCCAAGACCGTATTGCCCTTACCGGCTCACAACCTAAAGTCCTACGTCACCCCGCCGGGCCGGCTGGAGGACGACCCGGTCTACCGGCTCTTCCCGCAGGACTGGCAGAAGTACCACACGCGCTACGTCACCCCTGAAGTATTCGAGCAGGGGCTGCGCTCCTTCCGCCGCCCTCGATTTATCGATTCGCGAAACGATGAATCCGCGCCGCTCAACGAATGAAAATGAGGTTCCCATGTCCGGTTTCGTGAAACAGGTCCTCGCCGCCCTGCTCCTCGTCGCCCTTGTCGGCGTCGTCCTCCTCCTGCGGCACCAACCCGCAGGGCCGTCCGAGAAGGACGAGGGCGTCAGCGAGGAGGAGGCGCTGAAGCGCTACGGCTTCTGCCTGCGCGAAGGGGCGAAGGAGGCCGGCATCGACTTCACGCACCAGGCGCCGACCCTCGACGCCAAGCTCGACCACATCATGCCCATCATCGCCTCGATGGGCGCCGCGGTGTCGATCGTGGACTTCGACCGCGACGGCCTGCTCGACATCTACGTCGTCAACAGCGGCGAGGGGAGCAAGAACCGCCTGTACAAGAACATGGGCGACGGCACCTTCAAGGACGTGGCCGAGGAGTTGGGCGTCGCCGACCTGAACCAGCCCGGCACCGGCGTCTGCATGGGCGCCGTCTGGGGCGACTTCGACAACGACGGCTACGAAGACCTGCTCGTCTACAAGTGGGGCCGGCCGGAATTGTTCCACAACGACCGGGGCAAGGGCTTCACGCGCGTGACCGACAAGGCCGGCCTGCCGCGGCACGTCAACGCCAACAGCGCCGTCTGGCTCGACTTCGACCGCGACGGCAAGCTGGACCTGTTCATCGCTGGCTACTGGCCGGACGACATCGACCTCTGGCACCTGCAAACGACGAAGATGATGCCGGAGAGCTTCGAGTACGCCAACAACGGCGGCCGCAAGTACCTGCTCCGCAACAAGGGCGACGGCACCTTCGAGGACGTCACCGAAAAGATGGGCATCTCCAGCACGCGCTGGACGCTGGCCGTGGCCGCGGGCGACCTGTGCGGCAGCGGCTACCCCGACCTGTTCCTGGCCAACGACTACGGCGTCTCCGAATTGTACGCCAACCAGGGCGGCAAGAAGTTCGTCGAGATCGGCAAGCCGTCCGGCGTCGCCGCGGCCCCCAAGAGCGGCATGAACGCCAGCTTCGGCGACGTCTTCAACTCGGGCCGGCTGTCCGTCTACGTCAGCAACATCACCGAGCCGAAAACGCTGCCGCAGGGCAACAACCTGTGGGTACACGAAGGCGCCCCCGCCGGCGAGAAGACGCGCTTCCTCAACCACGCGACCGCGCTGGGCATCGATCTCGGCGGCTGGAGCTGGGGGGCCCAGTTCGGCGACCTGAACAACGACGGCTGGCTCGACCTGTACCTGACCAACGGCTACATCTCCGCCGCCCGCGGTAAGGATAATTACTGGTACGATTACTCCCAGATCGCCGGCGCCAACAAGGCGATCATCTCCGACGCGCAGAACTGGCCGCCCATGAAGGGCCGCAGCCTGGCCGGCTACGAGCAGAAATGCGTCTGGCTCAACAGGGGCGGCAAGTTCGTGGACGTCGCCCCGGCGGTCGGCGTCACCGACACCTTCGACGGCCGCTCGGTCGCCCTGGCCGACCTGTGGAACCGCGGGGTCCTCGACGTCGTCGTGGCCAACCAGAAGGGGCCGCTCTTGATTTACAAGAACACCGTCGCCAGAGATCATCAGTGGATCCAGTTCGAGCTGGAGGGGACGAAGAGCAACAAGAGCGCCATCGGGGCGCGCGTGCGGCTCTTCTGGGACGGCCGCGAGCAGGTGCAGGAGGTGTCCGGCGGCAACGGCTACGCCGCGCAGAACCAGCGGCGCCTGCACTTCGGACTGGGCAAGGACCCACACGTCGAGAAAGCAATCATCGAATGGCCGTCGGGGCAGACGCAAGAGCTGATCGCCCCCGAGGCCGGCATCTGTCATAAGAAAAAGGAGCCCGAATGAGCACCTCGCCTCCCCCCACCCTCGACAGGCCGCCCGGCCCGCCGTCGGCGCCGAAGAAGAAGGGGTTGCTGAGCTTCGACAACCGCTACCTCGCCCCCGGGCTGATCACGGCGATCCTGGTGGTGGGCCAGCTGACCTACGGCATCATCGAGGTCCACTCCAGCCCGCTGCTGTCGCGGCTGACGGGCGGCCTGTTAAGCACCTACTCGCCGACGTTTGTGGCCATCCTGGTCTGCATCGTCATGGAGCTGGTCCTGGGGCGGTTGTTCGGCGGCCGCTGGCCGCACTTGGCCAGCGCCTACATCTCCGGCATCAGCGTCGGCATCCTGATCCGCTCGCCCGAGCTGTGGCCTTACATCCTGTGCGGCGCCCTCACCATCGTCTCCAAGTACGCGATCCGCTTCCGCGGCCGGCACCTGTGGAACCCGTCCAACTTCGGCGTCAGTCTGATGCTGTTCCTGGCGCCGTTGAGCGTGGCCAGTCTCAGCCAGCAGTGGGGCAGCGAAATCTGGCCGATACTCGTCATCTGGTGCCTCGGCGCGCTGATCCTGTGGCGCCTGGGCAAGCTGCACATCACGGCCACCTACGCCGTCACCTTCGTCCTGCTGGCCCTGCTGCGCAGCCAGGTCACCGGCCAGAAGTTCCTCACGGCGCTGGGGCCGATCACCGGGCCGATGTACCAGCTGTTCATTTTCTTCATGATCACCGACCCGAAAACGACGACGCGCACGAAGGCGCGGCAGTGCGTCGTGGCCGTGCTGGTGGCCGTCGCGGAAACGCTCTTCCGGCTGACGGAGGAGCTGCACGCGCCGTACTACGCCCTGTTCACGGTCGGGCCGATCACGAACCTGATCGAAATCCTCTGGGACGGCCGGCGCGGCGCCGCGAAACAACACGAGGCGCGGAAGGCCGCGGGCCCGGCCGTAGCCGAGCCCTGCGGCAACGGCACGACCGCGATGGCCGCTGCGTGTCCCGCCGTCCCCAGCGCGGCGCCGCCGGCGGACGAGTCCGCGGGAAGTCATTGCTAACATTCGCGAGACTCGAGCAGGGCGAGTGTGCCGGATCAGCTCCGTAGGAATCGGGGAAAGAAAGTTACGCCCGGGTTTGACAAGTGTGCGGGGTGAGCTAAATTTTCCACGGAAGGAAGTCGGTCCGTGACGGCCCGGCGTCCTACAGATCCCAGGGCAAAGCCGACCCCGCAACTCCTGTCCAACCGCGGGGGCGATTTTGTTCGGTCCGCACACACTTCTCTCTTGCCCGGAATCCGGCCATGATTACCGCAATCCCTGCCCTCACCGTCTCGACGATTTACCTCGCCTGGGACGTCTGTCGCCGCGAACAGGAGCGCCGCGATCGGGTGCTCCGCGAACGCGTCGCCTACATGCTCTGGGTCGCCGCCAACGGCGGAGACAGCGGAGACGACGACGACGACGAGCCGCCGGACGACGACCCGGAACCGCGGGGGATACCGCGCCCGCACTCCGACCGCAGCTAAGAGTCTGTTCGGAAAGCCGCTTGCGGCTTAGCGGAAGCCTGGAATCCGCTAAGCCGCAAGCGGCTTGCACAACAGACTCTAGGCAGGTGTCCCGGCGCCCTGCCGCGCCAGCTCGCGCAGGCACTGTTCCTCCAGCAGCGCGCGCGTCCCCGCCAGGTGGGGGTGCCGTGCCAGCACCGCTTGGCGGATCGCCTCGCGCTGGTCGTCGGGTAGCGCCTGCCACACCGGCGCCCACGCGGCCCGGAACTGCTGCTGCTCCGCGCGCCGCCGCGCCTCGTCTTCGAGCTCCTGGCGGCGGCGGGCCTGTTCGTCCTCGCGACGGGTCTGCCGCTGCTGCTCGTGCGCCAGCAGCTTCAGCGCGTCGGGCAGGTACTTCTGGGCCGCCCCGCTGAAGGAACGGCACTCCGGCCACTCCTTCCGCACCACCGCGGCCAGGTGCGGCAGCAGCGCCTGCGCCTTGTCCTCGCCGTACTCGCGCAGCAGTGCCTGCGCCTGTTCCAGGTCGCGCGCCCCCGGCAGGGCCGACCCGCCGAGCCCGCGCAGGCGGTAGAACTCCGTCACCAAACTCGTGGGGCAGGCGGCCCGCCTGCCGTCCGGCTCGACAGGCTGGCAGCTTGCCCCACGAGCCTCCGACTCCTTCTTCCCACTGGCCTTTTCAAAGTGGACCCGCCACACGCCCGCCCTCACCTTCTGGTAGCGCGCCTCGACGTCGGCCCGCTCGAGGAAGCCGATCTCCTCCAATTCGGTGATCGCGGGGGCCAAACGGCGCTTGAGGATCGCGACATTATCGCTCTCCGTCAGGCCGACGTGGCCGCAGGCGAACTCCACCAGGTCCAGCGACAGGCGCGGTGTGTTGTAGAAGCGCTTGTCGAGGAAGCGGTACATGCGCTGGGCCGTCGGCGAGCGCAGCGAGAAGAACAGCTCCAGGTCGAGGCGCTTGATGTTGCCCTTCTGCAAGGAGTCGTGAAACTGCGGCGTCCACGTCACCCAGCTTTGCAGCTCGGTGTCGTCGCGGCGCGGGCCGCTGACCTGGCGGGCGATGCGGTAGGCGGCGATGATGCCGGTCGCGACCTCCTCCTCATAGGCGCGGCCGGCGGCGTCCCACCAGGCGTTCTCGTAGCGGATGTTCAGCGACTTGAGCCGCCGCAGTACGCCGCGCAGCCGCCGGTAGCTGCGGCCGTTCGGCGACCAGCCCATGATCTCGAAGAGCTGCCCCGGCGCGAAATGCACCGTGGCGTCGGCAAAGTTGGTGCTGTGCTTGGCCACGTAGAGCAGGGCCAGGATGACGTGCTCGTCGGCCGGCGTCGGCAGCCCCTCGCGCGACGACGATTGCAGGGTAACGCGCTGGGTGACGCGCTGGCGGCTGGCGGGGTCGAGGCGGCTCGATTCGTAGACGATGGTGTCGAGCTTCTGGCCGTCGGCGTCGCTCGGCTGCTGCCGCTGGAGGACGGAGATGGGGAAGTCGGCGAGGTTCATTTCGTCGCGGCCGTCCTGGTAGCGCCGCCGTAGCTCGGGTGCCGCCATGTCGCTGTCGCCTTCGCTGTGGAAATCCTGATGACAAGCCACACACGTCTCTTCCACTGAGCCAGAAACGCCGCCTGTTCGCAAGGGCTCCCGGCCGGTTTGTGTGAAGTTGGTCTTCGAGGTTTTCGTCATGGTTTGCCGCGGACGGCAGGCGCCGGGAAGACGAATGCCGGTAAGGAGTTGCGCCTGGCGCGACTGGGGCGAATGTGCGCGGCGGCACGCGGACCGCGCGCGCGACGGCCCGTTGATTCGCGTCGAAAGGTGCGCCGTGGCACGCGGAGGATGTGCGCGGCCGCACGGAGACTTGTTGCCGAATGTGCGCCGCCGCCCGTCAATTCCGTTGCGACCGGCACGACCGGGCCGGCTCAGCTGCACTCATGCAGCTGCGCAGCTGCTAGCGCCAGCTGACGGGACGAGGGGTGGGACGATTTCCGGGTAGCGGCGCATATTTAGGCGGGGGTTGGCGTGCGGCGGCGCACAGTTTCGGCGAGCCGGCGGGCTTGTCCCCGCGGTCAGGACGGGAACAGGAGGGAAGTTGACGTGCGGCGGCGCACATTTTCGGGGCGACGGTGACGATTCGTTATCACCTGTACCCCGTCAACCGCCTGACAAATGTCCTTGCCGGCGCGTAACCTCCGCGCGACGGCGGTGTCATCAACAGGGAGGCGAGGCGCATGAGCGACGCCGCGGCCGACGACCACAATCCGTGAAGTGTGGATTCAACGGGATGCCCTGATCCTCGAGGCGATGAAGGAGAGAAGCCGTGTCGAGCCTGATCGTGGAAGTCTGCAAGATCGACCGGGTGGAGCAGCACCCGAAGGCCGATCGGATGGCCATTGCGGTCATCAAGGGCTGGCGGACGTGCATTCAGCGCGACGAGAAGACGGGGGCCACGCAATTCAACGAGGGGGATCGGTGCGTTTACATTCCCCCGGACACGGTGCTGCCGCTCCCGTTGGCCGACCGGCTGAACGTCACCCGGTATTGCTCGCCGGTCAAGGACGCGGCGGGCAACGTGCTGGGCGTGCGCGGACGCGTGGCCCGGCTGCGGGGCGAGCCGTCCTACGGCTTCCCGATGGCCGTGGAAGACCCGGCCTGGCCGGTGGGCTTCAGCGTGGTCGGGCACTACGGCCTGGGCAAGTGGGAGCCGCCGCTCGATTCGACCGACGGCGACGCCGAGCGCGACCACCCGGCCTTCCACAAGTATTTCGCGCTGGAGAACATCAACAACTTCCCCGACGTACTCAAGGACGGCGAGGAAGTGGTGTTTACGGAGAAGATTCACGGCAAGAATTGCCGGGTCGGTCTGATCCGGGACACCCGGGAGGACGGCAGCCCGGTCTGGCGGTTCATGGCCGGTTCGCACGACGTGCGCCGCAAGGAGATGCAGACGCAGCGGAAGCGCCGCCCGGTTTATCACCCGGACGGGAGGATCGCCACGGTCAAGGTCACGGACGAGCAGACCGGCGAGGAGAAGGAGAAGGACGTCGAGTGGTTCTACGAGGTCACGAAGCGCTCGCAGTTCTTCGAGGCCCTGGACAGGCCCGGCGTCCGTGAGCTGCTGCTGTCCCTGTCGAACGGCCGGCACAACGTCGTGGTCTTCGGGGAGATTTACGGCTCCGGCGTGCAGGACATGGCCTACGGCCACGCCAACGGCCAGTGGGACTTCCGGGTCTTCGACGTCACCGTGGACGGCAAGTACCTGGACGTGGATGAGAAGCTGACGGTCTGCAAGCGGCACCTGGTCGCGACCGTGCCACTGCTCTACCGCGGCCCGTTCTCCCGGGCCAGGGTCGATGAATTCGTGGGCGGTGCCACGACCGTCTGCGACCCGGAGAACGCCGGTTCCTTCAAGGAGCGTGAGGGCATCGTCATCACGACCGTGAAGGAGCGGACGGAAAGCCATCCGAGCAAGTTCTTCGAGCGCGCCGCGCTGAAGGCGATCAACTTCGCCTACCTGGAACGGAAGGGCGGGACTGAGTACCATTGAGCGGCATGCGGACGGCGTGGCTGGGCCACTCGGCGCTTCATTGCCAGCGGTCTGCGACGGCCAATAACTGGGCCAACGGCAGCTCAAACCCGGGCAGGAGGGGACTGCGGTAGGTCTCGCCTTCCCGCACGACCAGTTCTTCAGGTGCTTCCGGCGTCCCCCGACATACGGTCAGCGTCCGGCGGAATCGGTCGAGAATCCAGTATTCGGCGATGCCGAGATCCCGGTATTCCTGGCTTTTCTCCACGTAGTCCCGGCGCCAGTCGCGCTTGGACTCAGAAACCCATTCGACCACGATGCTCGGCAGATCCTGCGGGGGGTGGGGTTGGCGCCCCAGCCCGGTCCAGATGACTCGATCCGCGCGCCGGCGGTTGGTTCGGGTGACGACAGTTTGCTCGGGGAGCGTGGCGTCCAGGGCGGCGCCTTGAGGATGAGCGCGGCGATAATCGCGAAGCCAGTGGCCGAGTTCTTCGTTCGGATCACGTTCCGCTTCCAGGGGTGGCGGGGTCACGATCAGCCTCCCGTTGATGAGTTCGTACCGGTAGTCCCGATCCGCCTCTTCAATGGCATCAAACTCCTCCGGCGTGAGGAAGATCCCCGCGAGTTTCGGACCCAGCACGATGCGAGGGGGCGCGATTGTGCTCATGTGAAGCCTCCGTCTGGTACCAGGACCATTATCGTCGATTTCAGGATCGCGGGCAACGGCTGTGATCACGAGAACGGTCGATCTCATGACCCGCGTCGCCACCGACCGGCGCTAAACGCATCTCTCATCCCGTTCCCTTCTCCTGTATCGTGGAGGCCGTCCACCGTCGAGAAAAAATCTTGCCCCGGCGCGCACACGCGGCGCGGCGGCGGTGCCTGGGAGAGATAGGCGACGCGCATGACTCCCGATGGGCTCAACCTGGAGGGGTTCCGCGATTACCTGCGGCTGCTGGCGCGGGCGCGGCTCGACCCGCGCCTCCTGGCCAAGCTCGACCCGTCGGACGTGGTGCAGCAGACGCTGCTCGAAGCGCACAAGGAACGGGCCGCCTTCCGCGGCGGCACACGCGCCGAGTTGGCGGCGTGGCTGCGGCAGATCCTGGCGCGGAACCTGGCCAACGCCCTGCGCGACTTCCGCCGCGAGAAGCGCGACCTGGCCCGCGAGCGAGCGCTGGAAGCCATCGTCGAGGACTCGTCGGCCCGGGTCGAGGCGTGGCTGGCGGCGGAGCAGTCGTCGCCGAGCGACCGCGCCGAGCGCCAGGAAGAGGCGGCGCGATTGGCGGCGGCGCTGGAGGCGTTGCCGGAACCGCAGCGCGAGGTCGTGGTGCTGCGCCACCTGCACGGCTGGTCCTTGCACGACATTGCCCGGCACGTCGGCCGCAGCCGGGGAGCGGTCGCCGGGTTGCTGCATCGCGGCTTGCGGCAGGTGCGGAGCGAATTGCAACGGGAGGGCGAGCGATGAACGAGACACCGGACGATCTGCTGGGCGACGTGCTGGCCGCGTACCTGGAGGCGGTCGATGCCGGCTGGGCGCCGGAACGACGCGCGTTCCTCGATCGCTACCCCGTGTTGCGCTCCGAGTTGGAGTCGTTCTTCGCGGCGCAGGATCAGGTGCAGACGCTCAGCGCCTCGATCCGCACTGATCCGCCGTCCGCGAACGGGGCCGTGGCTGTTGCCCCATCGGCGGCACCACGTTCGTTCGGCGATTACGAATTGCTGGAGGAGATTGCCCGCGGAGGGATGGGCGTCGTCTTCCGGGCGCGGCAGGTGTCGCTCAATCGCACCGTGGCCCTCAAGATGGTCCTGGCCGGCGACCTGGCGTCGTCGAGCGACGTGCAGCGCTTCCGCAACGAGGCCGAGGCCGCCGCCCTGATGGACCACCCGAACATCGTCCCCGTCTACGACGTCGGCGAATTGGGCGGCTGGCATTACTTCAGCATGAAGCTGATCGAGGGCGGCAGCCTGGCGCAGCTGATCGGTCGCGGGGACTGGACGCTGGGGACGAAGGACGACTGCCGGCGGGCGGCGCGGCTGGTGGCGGCGGTGGCGCGGGCGGTCCACTACGCGCACCAGCGCGGCATCCTGCACCGTGATCTGAAGCCGGGCAACGTGCTGCTTGAAGCCGACGGCGCGCCGCTGGTGACCGACTTCGGCCTGGC
>Ga0116217_10001683_pt1 | contig 21031 bp, 24 predicted proteins | sample Sb_taG_6_FD_89697 | JGI IMG/M metagenome (GOLD analysis project Ga0116217, IMG submission 89697) | Peat soil microbial communities from Weissenstadt, Germany - Sb_50d_4_PS metaG | ecosystem: Environmental > Terrestrial > Soil > Wetlands > Peat | place: Germany: Weissenstadt | collected 2010-09-21 | reverse complement strand
GGGCCGCATCATCAACATCGCGTCCGCCCACGGCCTGGTCGCGAGCGAGGACAAGGTGGCCTATGTCTCCGCCAAGCATGGCCTGGTCGGCATGACCAAGGTGGTGGAGACATAGGCCACCTTGTCCTCGCTCGCGACCAGGCCGTGGGCGGACGCGATGTTGATGATGCGGCCCCACTTGCGCTGCTTCATCAGCGGCAGCGCCGCCTTGATGGCGTGAAACGACGCCGAGAGGTTGATCGCGATGATGGCGTTCCACTTGTCCTCGGGAAACTCGTCCACCGGCGCCACGAACTGGATGCCCGCGTTGTTGACGAGCACGTCGACGGAGCCCAGCTCCTTCGCCGCCTGCTGCACCATCTCGCGGATGTCGCCGGATTTCGACATATCGGCGCCGGAGTAGCCGACCTTGACGCCGTGGGTCGTGGCGATCTCCTGGCGCAGCGTCTCGATCTCGGCCTTGTCGCCGAAGCCGTTGAGCATGATCGCGGCACCCTGCGCCGCGAGCGCTTGGGCAATGCCGAGCCCGATGCCGCTGGTGGACCCCGTAACGATCGCCGCCTTGCCGTTCAACATGGGCGCTGCTCCTGCTGTTGGTGGATTGCCTTGGCCAAAGACTTAGGGGACGCACGCGAAGAAGCCAGCCGCTTTTCTACTCGATGCGTGTTACCGCTTGAAGAGCGTCTCGGCGCCGGCTTTTTGCGCGCGTTTGCGGGCGATTTCGGCCTTGGCGCGCTCGATTTCCGTCTCGAGCCCCGCGATGTAGCCCTCGAGCTCGGCGATCGCCATGGGCGCCAAGTCCTTGAGCACCGGCTTCTTGCGCAGAGGTAAGAGATCGTCCTCGTCCATGTGCGCCTCCTCGGCTGTTGCCAGTCTTGCGCGTTCCCGCTATTGACGCAATCCGCCGCCCGGCCGGCTCCATGAAATTCCCGTGAGGATGCGCCCGATGACCAGCTTGCCCGCGACCATCACCGCCATCGAGATCAGCGAGCCCGGCGGGCCCGAGGTGCTGAAGCCCGTGAGCCGGCCGATGCCGCTGCCGGGGATGGGCGAGGTGCTGATCGAGGTGAAGGCCGCCGGCGTCAATCGGCCGGACATGCAGCAGCGCCAGGGCGCCTACGATCCGCCGCCGGGCGCCAGCGACATCCCCGGCCTCGAGATCGCCGGTAAGATCGTGGAAGTCGGGCTTGGCGTGCCGAACCTGAAGGTCGGCGACGAGGTCTGCGCGCTCGTATCGGGCGGCGGTTATGCGACCTACTGCGTGGCGCCCGCGCCGCAGACGCTGCCGGTGCCCAAGGGCCTGACGATGGTGGAGGCGGCGGCGGTGCCGGAGACCTACTTCACGGTCTGGACCAACGTGTTCGAGCGCGCGCGCTTTCAGCCGGGCGAGAGCATCCTGATCCACGGCGGCTCCAGCGGCATCGGCACCACCGCGATCCAGCTCGCCCGCGCGCTCGGCGCTCACCAGATCTTCGCCACCGCCGGGAGCGTCGAGAAGTGCCGTGCCTGCGAGGCGCTCGGCGCCACCCGCGGCATCGACTACAAGATCATGGATTTTCTCAAGGTTGTCCGCGAGATGACCGGCGGCCGCGGCGTCGACGTCATCCTCGACATGGTCGGCGGCGAGTATGTCCAGAAGAACCTGAGCGCGCTCGCCATGGAGGGCCGGCTGGTCAACATCGCCTTCCTCAAGGGCACCAAGGTTGAGGTCAACCTCGCCCCCATCATGATGAAGCGGCTCACCGTCACGGGCTCGACGCTCCGGCCGCGCACGGTCGAGCAAAAGGGCGCCATCGCAGCGGCGCTGCGCCGCAAGGTGTGGCCGCTGCTCGAGAAAAAGACGGTGAAGCCCGTGATCTACCGCACCTTCCCCCTCGCCGAGGCCGCGGCCGCTCACCGCCTGATGGAGACCTCGGAGCACATCGGCAAGATCGTGTTGGTGGCGTGAGGGCGGCTTTCGCGCACGGTCAACCTAGGTTCGAATCGCAGTCTCCCAGCCGGGTGGGTCGGGCCTCGATCGATCCCTGGCGCGGAACAAGATGGCACGTGGCAACTCGATGCGGCCATGAGCGACGCTAGCGGGACGCGGCTCTCGCGGCGGCACGCGCTCATCTTGACGGTCATCGCCTGTTTGGCGCTGGCGGTGCGGGTTCTGCCGATCTCGCTTCTTCACTATCAGGCGGCACCGGACGAGATCTTTCAGTACTACGAGCAGGCTCATCGCCTGGTCTTCGGCTCCGGCATCGTGCCCTGGGAATATCACGAAGGCACGAGGTCCTGGCTTCTGCCGATCGTTCTCGCGGGCGTGATGTATGTCTGCAGTCTCTTCTCGGATTCGCCGCAGATCTACTTTTTCGCTTGTCGCGCCATTCTCGGCGTGTTGTCGCTGTCGGTCGTCTACGTCGCTTATCAATATGCGCCCCCGCGTTTCTCCGAAGCGGGCCGGTTTGCGGCAGCATTGTTCTGCGCGCTCTTTCCGTACCTGGCGCTGTTCGGCGCCCTTGCGTTGACCGAGGTCGTCGCGACGCATCTGATCTTTATTGCCTTCATCCTCTTCCGCCAGCGGTGGGTCAGGCGTGCGCCGCTTCAGTTCGTGACGATCGGCGTTCTCCTGGCGCTGGCATTCTGGCTGCGCATTCAACTCACCCCGCCGCTCCTCGTGACCGGCGCCTATTTCTGCGGCCTCAACGTCGCGAGATGGTGGCGCGTGGGTGCCGGCTTTGCGGTCGGCATCCTGCTCGTCGGCGTTATTCTCGACGCGATCACGTGGGGCGTGCCCTTTCATAGTCTTTGGGCAAACATTCACGCCAATGTAGTCATGGATGTCAGCTCGTCCTTCGGAACGACCCGTGTCCTCGGCTATCTCTCCGAGTTGCGCGACTACTGGCCGGCGGCGATGCCGCTGGCACTCTTGTTTTTCATCGGGGCGGCCAGACAACCAATCTTCTTTCTTTGCGGGATGGTCGTTCTCCTCAGCCATTCCTTCGTGCCGCACAAGGAATTGCGCTTCCTCTATCCGGCGCTCTGCTTCCTCGTGGTTTCGTTGGGGTATGGCATTGTCGAGATCGCTCTCTGGGTGGCGCGGTTCCGATGGGCGCGGCTTCAGGGCGCTTCCGGCGCGATGGCGCTCGCCGCGGTGAGTGTCTCGATCGTTGTCGCCTTCTCGATACAGGCGAAAACCGGGGATTGGGTGCGCAATTCCGGCAATGTGCTGGCGCTTCTCGATATCCGGACTGATCCTCATCTGTGCGGCGTCGCCGTCCAGGGGATCGGCTGGTGGGAAACCGGCGGCTACGCCACCTTTCACCGCGAGGTTCCGATCTTCTTCGACACGGTGCAGCGCGTCGATTACTTCCCGTCAGGCCTGCCGAGAGTCACCACCGTGATTCTGAACGGGCAGGAGCTCGGCGAGACAGGACCTTACAATGTTCTGATCGCCGAGGCGAAAAGCGTCGATCCTGCATTCCGGAAACGGCAATGCTTCCCGCATGGCGGCGAGTCCGGCCTCGCCGAGACCTGCATCTACGATCGAGTGTCCGGCTGCGCGCCCTGAACCCACGACCTCTACCCCGATCAATCCTCTCGGACGGTGATGTGGTCGACCCAGACTTTCTGCGGGTCGGTCTTGTGCGGGAGCCCGCTGATCTCCGCGATCGCGTAGGGCACCAGCAGATCGAGATTCAAGCCCGCCTTCTGGATCGCCTCGCGGTTCGGCATGTAGGCGCAGTTCTCCCCGTCCACGACGCGCACCACCAGGAGCGTGTAGTCGGCCTCGAACTGGACGCGCACGATCGGGCCGCCCACCGAGACGTTCTTGTCGTCGTCATAGGCCTCGATCGGCTCGAAGGCCTCGTTCTTGCACGCGACGATTTTCGAGGGGTCGATGCCGAAGATCTGGTCGCCGAATGTCCACTGGCCGCCTTCTTTGACGAAATTGAGGGTCAATTCCATGGTCATGATGGTGCCCGGCGGCGGCGCCCCTTTGCTCGCCTTGGCGGGCGCCGTCTTCGTGGCAATCGCCAGGATCGCGGCGCTCTTGCCGTCCTTCGCCAGGCTCGCGTGCTTGACCTCGATCGCGTCGGGAATGCCCTGGTTCAAAATCTTCCCGAGCTCGCGGCGCTTGCCGGCGCTGCCGAGATAGGGCCGCATCGCCTTGCGCGTCTCGCTCGAGCGCAGGGCCACGGCGTCGTCGATCTTTCCCGCCGCCACCGCCTGATTGTGCCGATCGTAGAGTTGCAGCAGCTGGCTCTGGAGCGCCGCGTCGAGCGGTGCCGCCAAGCCGGACGTGGTCGAGAGCGCGGCAACCAACAGCGCCGCAAGCAGCACCGCCGCACGAGCCGTGCCCACGCGAGTCCAGGTCATTTCGCCCTCTCAGTCCCGCTCGATCGGCAAGCTCGCGTCCTTCGCCCACTCGCCCATGGATCCGTCGTAGAGCGCGAGGCGGTCGAAGCCCAGCTGGTGCAACAGGAAGAGATCGAGCGTCGCCGAGATGCCGCCGCCGCAGTAGGCGACGACCTCTTTGTCCTTGGCGACGCCGGCGGCGGCGAATGTCGCGGCGGCGGCTTCGAGCGGCACGAAGGCCTTGGTTTGCGGATCGACCAGGCTCGCCGCCGGCACGTTGACGCTGCCGGGCACCCGGCCGGGCCGGCCATAGCGGCTGGGCTCCAGCCCGTGGTGGAATTGCGGGCCGAGCGCGTTGACGGTGACCGTCGCGGGATTGCCGATCGCCGCGAGCACCGCGTCCTTGTCGACGAAACGGCCGGGCCGCGGTTTCGCGACGAAGCGCGCGGGCGGATAGCCCTTGGCCGGCCCCGCCTCGAGCGGCCGGCCCTCGGCGCGCCATTTGTCGAAGCCACCGTCGAGCACCGCGGCGCCGTCGAAGCCGAGTGCTTTCAGCATCCACCAGAAGCGCGTCGCCCACATCATGCTGCCGATGCCGTGGCGGCCGAACGCGGCCTCGAGCGCGGCGACATCGGGCATCATGAAGCGAAGCCGCGTGGCGGTGTCGGAGAACTCGCCTTGCAGGTCGAGGAAGTCGGCGCCGGGGATGTGCGCGGCCTCGAAACTCGCGCGTCCGGACACCACGACATAGGGATCGTCGCTGCCCGGCGGCGTCGGCTCCAGATAGGTGGTGCAGTCGAAGATCCGGATGGTGCCTTGGCCGAGCTCGCGCGCCAGCGCCTCGGTATCGATGAGTGCGTGGGGTTCGCGCATGATGCCTCCCGTGCCTGCGGCCTATCATGCCAGAAGGTCTGGCCGAGACCGAATCCCCTCTGCTTCGGATTGATCCAAATCAAGGCGGTTCGCCGGTGTCCGTCATGTATGCTTGTTTGAGTTGCCAACCACGAGCGGGCAACGATGCTCATTGTCTGGCGCGATCAAATGTCCGTCGATGGCGGAGTCATCGATAGCGACCACAAGGTCCTGATCGGGATCATCAACGAGTTCTCGGCGGTCGAGGCGACGGCCTCGGCCGTGCCGATGCTGAAGGGAGTCCTGGCCAAGCTCGACCAGTACGCCAAGACGCATTTCGAGCGCGAGGAGAGGCTGCAGAAATCGGTGAGCTTTCCCTTTCACCAAGCGCATGTGCGCGCGCACGAGGGTCTCATCCGGCAGCTCTCCGAGGTCGAGGCCAAACTCAACGCCACGGCCGCGACCACGAACGCGGCTGAATTAGCCGCGCTCCATACCAGGCTGGCTGAGTTCCTCCATCACTGGCTGATCGACCACATCATCGGCACCGATCTCCGCATGAAGCCCTTCACCAAGGCGATGCGCCCCCTCGCGAGCAAGCTGGGCGAATAGCCGGCAGTGCCGTCACGTGTCCTCGCGGCTCACCGCACCGCGCGGTTGATCCCGCCGTCCACCAACACGTTCTGACCGGTCATGTAGCTGGCGCCGTCCGAGGCGAGGAACACGCAAACATTGCCGATCTCGCTGAACCGCGCCGTGCGGCCCATGGGAATGCTGCGCAGCGCCGCCTCCGTCATGGGGACGTTCTCGCAGTAGCCGGGCATCACGTTGTTCATGCGCACCTTCGCCCCCGCGTACTTGTCGGCGAAGAGCTTGGTGAAGCCGTGCAGCGCGCCGCGCAGCACGCTCATCTGCGCGTAGCCGGGGCGCGGCTCCGTCGCGTTCAACGAGGAGATGTTGACGAAGGCGCCGCCGCCCTGAGCCGCCATGATCGGCGTCACCAGCCGCGCCATCCGCACGACGGAGAGCACGTACATGTCGAGCGCGCCGTGCCAATCCTCGTCGGGAAAGGCGAGCGGATCGTGGAACACCGCGGGATCGAAGACCGTGCCGGTGGTGACGCTCGGCGCGGGTCCGCCGCCGTGGCCCATGTTGCTGACCACCGCGTCGATGCGCCCGTAGGCCTTGGCCGTGGCGTCGACCAGCGCCTTCAAATCGGCGGTCTCGAGAGCCGAGCCCTGCCGGCCGATACCGCCGAGCTCCCGGGCCAACGTCACGTTGCGCTCCGAGGGCGACATCAACGACACTTTGTAGCCGGCCGCCGCAAAGCTTCGCGCAACGCCGGCGCCGATGCCCTGCCCCGCGCCCGTGATGATCGCGACTTTCACGTCCGTCATCCTCCGATCCTCCCTGGGTGAGATGTTTCAATTTAGCGCGCGGAAGAGCGTCCGCTCGACCTCATTCTCACGGGATCGTCATGCCCGCGCCGGTTGCGCCGCCGGCGCGAGGGCGGGATGATGGCTCGAGCGCGGCGGCTGTCGACTTTCGCAGGGATAAGGAGCGGCGAGCATGGCCTATGAAGGAATGATCGCGGAGACCCTCTCGATCAACGGCGACAAGGGCGAGCCCATCTCGGCCTATGTCGCGCGGCCCTTGGGTCCGGGCCCCTTTCCCGGCATGGTGCTCCTGCATCATGCGCCCGGCTGGGACGAGTGGTATCGCGAGACCACGCGAAAGTTTGCCCATCACGGCTATGCCGCGATCAGCCACAACCTCTATCACCGCGCCGGCGAGGGCAGATCGGACGACGTCGCCGCCAAGGTGCGCGCCGAGGGTGGCGTTCCCGACGCGCAGGTGATCGGCGACACCGAGGGCGCGGTGGCGTGGCTCCGCGCCCAGCCCTATCTCAACGGCAAGGTCGCGGCGTTCGGCACCTGCTCGGGCGGGCGACACACGTTCTTGTTCGCCTGCCACACCAAGAGCCTCGACGCCGCCTGCGAGCTCTGGGGCGGCCGTGTCGTGATGAGCCGCGAGGAGCTGACGCCGAAGCAACCGACATCTCCGATCGACTTCACGAAGAACCTCGGCTGCCCCTTGCTCGGCCTGTTCGGCAACGAGGACCGCGCCCCCACCCCGGAGCAGGTGAACCAGCACGAGGCCGAGCTCAAGAAGCACGGCAAGCCCTACGAGTTTCACCGCTACGACGGCGCCGGGCACGGTTTCTTCTACTACGACCGGCCCATGTACCGGGTCGAGCAGGCGCTCGACGGCTGGCAAAAGGTGTTCGCGTTTCTGCGGAAACACCTCGCGGCCTGAGGCGCGCCATGTGCACCTCGATCGTCGAGGTCGTCGGCATCGCTGGCTCCGGCAAGGGCGAGCATGGATGGTTCGAGCTCGATCGCGCCGTCGTGTCCTACGATCACCCGCACCACGCTCTCCTGGAGGAGGCCGTCACCATCGATCTCGTAAACTCGGCGCTGGGACCCGCCGCCCGCGTCGCGGTCGAGCTCACGCTCGGCTCGGCCAGGGACCTCTGCGCGGCGCTCGCCAAAGCCATCGCGGCGGCGGAGATCGAGGAACGCGCGCACGAGGCACGCGATCGCTGACGCTCACGATCAGGGCAGTTTCTCGAGCCTGTCCGCGAGTTGGTTCAGCCCCCACTCGCGCGCGAGCGCGGCGGCCTTTGGCCATGTGGGCGTCTGCGCGCGCAGCGGCGGCAGCGGCGCCGAGGCATCCATGGTGGCGATCTTCTTGTAGAGGCGCAGGTCCTTCGCCTGGGTGGGGAAGCGGCCGGCGGCGAGCACCCGCTCGAGGCTCATGTATTTCCGCAGCAGATCCGCGGCGCCGACCGCGCCCACGCCGCGCGCGCCCGGAATCCGGTCGGAAGGGTCGCCGCGGAGCGCGATGAAGTCCGGCACCTGCTTGGGATCGACGCCGTAGCGCTCGCGCACCTCCGCGGGGCCGATGCGCGCCATCTCGCCGCCGCGCAGGGGATAGAGCACCGTCGTGCGCGCGGACGCCAGCTGGAACGCGTCGCGATCGCCGCTGGCGACCAGCACGGTGCCGCCGTTCCGCTCCCCGCGCCTCGCCGCCGCCGCGAGGAAGTCGTCGGCCTCGTAGCCGCGCTTCTTGGCATTCGCGAAACCGCAGGCCGCGACGAACGTCGGCAGCACCTCGAGCTGCTCCACCAGCTCGTCGTCGAACTCTCGGCCGCCCTGATAGGCGGGAAACGCGCGCTGCCGGTACGTCTCCGCCTCCAGCGTGTCCCACCCCACCAGGACAGCCCGCGGCCGCTCGCTCGCGACCAGGCGCAGCAGCATGTTCGCGAAGCCCAGCACCGCGCCGCCCCCGTGATCCCCCGCGCGCCGGATCGATTTCGGCAGCGCGTGATAGGCGCGATGCGCGAAGGAATCGCCGTCGACGACGAGCAGCGGCCGCCGCTCGGCCTTGGCGCGGGCGCGGGGCGGTCTCATCCCGCCTCGACGAGCGCCGCGAGCTTATCGAGCGACATGCGCCATCCGATCTCGTTGTCGACGGGCGAGACTCCGGGCGGCAGCCCGTCATGGACAGCGACGAGATCGGTGCCGCCGCCCGCCGCATCGGCAAGCGTGATCGTGATGGTCATCAGGCCGGCGAGCGCGGGATCGCGTGTCTCGAACTCCACGACCTCCACGACTGCCTCGTTCGGCACCAGCTTGGCGAAATGGCCGTGATAGGTGTCGGCGCGCGCCGTCGTCTTGCCGACTGCGCTCGACTGCTCATAGGTGAGGGAAATCCGAAACAAGCCGCCTTCACGCGCCTCGAAGGAATGCACATAGGCGGTCATGCCCCGCGGCACCTTCCACCGTGCGACCGCAACCGGATCGATCAGCGCCCGATAAACCGCGGCGCGCGGCGCGGCGATATGGCGGCGGATGCGGGTCGAGGTCATGGCAGCAAGATAGCGTACACTCCCCGAGCCTCGCGCTGCGCTGATCGGTCATGCGTGCCGCGAACGAGAGCACCTCTATCCTTTCGCGAGCGTGTAACGGATGACATCGATCTCAGCATCGACTGATTCGGCGAGCGTAATCTCGACCACCTGGTTGACGAGATCGTTATCCTCGTGGAGCTCATCGAGAGCCACTCCGAACAGCTCGAGCTGCTGGTCGAGATCCATGCCGACAGGACCGTTGAGGCAGATAAGGCCGGCATGCAGCGCAGTCTTTCGATATTCGCCTTTCGAGCCCCGAGCATCGGCGGGCCCCCGGAAGTCGATGGCGTTCTTCGTAACGAAAGTCCAGTCGCCATCAAGTATAACGGGCAGCAGCGCCCAATTCTTGGCGCCGGCCTTGCCGATCCAGCGGACATGCGAGCTTTCGGGATAGCCGCGATCTCGGGCAAGTTTGACAAGCTCCTCGCTGAGGCATTCGTCGATCAGCAGCTTCATGCCCGCCCGCGCCGCGCCACCTTGCGCTCGGAAACGAGTCTCGTATCCGGCGCTGGGGTGACGGGGCGTCTGGGGCGGCCGCGCGGCGGCGTCGCCTCCGCGTAGATCGTTGCGAGCTCGATGGCACGGTCGTCGAGCCCGGGGTAGGCTCCACGGATGCGCTCGAACGGCAGCCCGGCCGCGACCGAGGCGGCCACGTCGTAGACGGGAATGCGGGTGCCGCGAAAGACCGGCGTGCCGCCGAGAATGTCGGGGTCCTCGACCACCATCTCGCGGGCTTCAGCGAGTCTGGCGAGCCGCGTCTCGGCGCTGGTCGCAAACTCCCACAGGCTCACCGTCAGGAAACCGTCGTTGATCGTCCAGTCGGCCGGCCGCGAATCCTTCCGCCAGCGCAGCGCGCGATGCGTGTCCGGCCCGATCCGCTCGGAAAGCAGTCGGATCAGCAGGCCGCGCTCCTCCGAGGTCAGAGCTTTCGCCGCGTGGAAGTAGAACCCGACCAGAGGGCAGGCGGCGAGGTGAATGCGCCGACCGCCCTCCAAGCTGTAGAAGCGCTCGGGCAGAATCCTCTCATCGATGACCCGGTTGATGTCGCGCACCGTCACGCTCGCGACGACAGCCGCCTCGGCGAGGGTCAGCAAATCGATCTCGGCCGGCATTGCTGTCTCCATAAATGATCCGATGAACCGGAGCATATATTCTCTTTTAGGCCGAAAGACAAGGAGGCAGATCCGATGGAGCGCTCAAGCCCTCTTTGCCCGCGGCCTGAGAGCAGGTGAAGGCCCTCGGCGAGCTGGTACAAGTTTGAATCACCTCGCTAAGATCCCTCCTTGATGACATACCAACCAGTTGGTATCTTCTCAATCAGACGATATGACCATGAGCGCAGCGACGACCAGAACCGCCACCCAACCCGCCGCCCGCACCCGCCTCCTCGATGCGGCGATGCAGATGGTCCGTGCGCAGGGGTATTCGGCGACGACCGTCGACGACATCTGCCGCGCGGCCGGGCTCACCAAGGGCGCGTTCTTTCATCACTTCAAGAGCAAGGAAGATCTGGCGGTGGCGGCAGCGGCGCACTTCTCGGAGATGGCGGAGCGGCTCTTCGGGGCCGCTCCCTATCGCGAGCTCGCGGATCCGCTCGATCGGCTGCTCGGCTACATCGATTTCCGCGCCGCGATCCTCGCGGGGCCGGTGCCCGAGTTCACCTGCCTCCTCGGCACCATGGTGCAGGAGGCTTACGACACGCACCCCGCGATCCGCCAGGCCTGCGACACCTATATCGGGGTCCACGCCGCCGGCGTCGCCGAGGACATCGCCGCCGCGAAAGCGCTCTACGCGCCCGAGGCCACGTGGTCCGCCGAGAGCCTCGCGCTCTATACGCAGGCGGTGCTGCAAGGCGCCTTCATCCTGGCGAAAGCAAAGAACGGTCCGGAGGTCGCGCGCGATTGCGTGTCACATCTCCGGCGCTATATCGAATTCCTGTTCCAACGGCCCACCAGCAGCAGAGAGGAGTGACGACCATGCCGAGCCCACGCGGAAAATTCATCTGGTACGACGTGATGACGAACGACACCAAGGCGGCGGCGAAGTTCTACAGCGACGTGATCGGCTGGACGACGCAGGAGCATCCGATGGCCGATGGCGGCACCTACACGATCTTCAGCAACGGGCCCGTGATGGTGGCGGGGCTGATGGCGATCCCCGAGCCGATGCGCGCCCAGGGCGTGCCGCCCTGTTGGTCCGGCTACGTCTCGACGGATGACGTCGACGCCGAGGCCCAGCGCGTCACGGCGGCGGGCGGCGCGATCAAGCGCGAGCCCACGGACATCCCGGGCGTCGGCCGCTTCGCCGCGGTCTCCGATCCCGGTGGCGCGGTGTTCCTGCTCTTCAAGCCGAACACGCAGGAAGAGCCCAAGCCCGTGGCGCCGATGACGTCCGGCCACATCGGCTGGCACGAGCTCATGGCCGGCGATCTCGACCGCGAGTTCGCGTTCTACGCGCGGCTCTTCGGCTGGACCAAGGACCGTGCCCATGACATGGGTCCCATGGGCCCCTACCAGACCTTCGCCACGGGCGGCGCGCCTTGCGGCGGCATGATGAAGGCCTGCGCGCAGATGCCCCTGCACGCGTGGAACTACTACATCGCGGTCGACGACGTGGCGGCGGCGGCCGACCGCGCTTTCACACGCGGCGGCTGATCCTGAACGGGCCGATGGAGGTCCCCGGCGGCGCCTGGATCGTCCAAGCCCGCGATCCCCAAGGCGCCCACTTCGCGATGGTAAGCGGGCCGAAGTGAGCGACCCCTCACCCTCCCGCTTCGCGGGCGAGGGGCTATTAAGACCGAGCGCGAGCTTGCCCCTCTCCCGTGAAAACGGGAGAGGGAGGGACCCGCTGCAAAGCAGCGGGAGGGTGAGGGTTCTTTCCGGAACACCAAGGAGAATCCCCATGCAACCCCACCCGATCGCCACCAAAGCGGACTGGATCGCCGCCCGCCGCGCGCTGCTCGCCAAGGAGAAGGCGTTCACGCGCGCTCGCGACCAACTCGCCGAGGAGCGGCGGGCGCTCCCGTGGATCAAGATCGAGAAGCCCTATGTCTTCGAGGGACCCGCGGGCACGGCGACGCTGGCAGAGCTCTTCGACGGCCGCAGCCAGCTCTTCATCAAGCATTTCATGATGAGCCCCGGCGCCACCACCCAATGTGTCGGCTGCTCCTTCGAGGTCGATCACATCGAGGGGATCCTCACCCACCTCAACCATCACGACGTCACCTACGCCGTGGTGGCGCGCGCGCCGATCGCGGAGATCGAGGTCGTGCGCAAGCGCATGGGTTGGAAATTCCCGTGGGTTTCGTCCTATCGCTCGGACTTCAACTACGACTTCGACGTGTCCTTCACGCCCGGGCAGATCGCGGCCGGCCGCGCGCTCTACAATTTCCAGAAAGCGCCCGACTGGGCGGTAGCGCTCGAGGATCTCCCGGGAGAGAGCGTGTTCTCTAGCGACGAAGCCGGCGGGATCTATCTCACCTATTCGACCTTCGGCCGCGGCGGCGAGGATTTCTTGACCGCCTTCCGGATCCTCGACGTCATGCCCAAGGGCCGCAGCGAGACCGGCCCTACCCGCAGCCTCGGCGATTGGGTCCGCCCGCACGACCGCTACGGCCAAGGCGGCATGGTCGAGCCGAACGGCCGCTACCACGCCGCGGGCTGCGGGTGCCGGGTGCACGAGCACGGGTGACATAGGGGCGAGGCACCAGGAACCAGGCCTGGAGCCTGGCTCCTGGTTCCTGCTACGCTGACCCCATGCCTGAGCCATCCGACAAGCGGGAGGAGCTGCCCGCGAGCGAGGAGACACCGAAAGCGCCGGAGGCGCCAGCGGCCTCCGAGCCCGTCCCTCAAGCCGCGGAAATCCCGCAGTCGCAGCCGGAGGGCGCGCCCCTCGCCGAAGCGCCGCCGGGATTACCGAAGCGCCGCCGCCGCCGTCGGCGTCGTCGCCGGCACGGGCCGCCGCCAGGCGTCGACCAGGCCGCGGCGAGCGCCACGCCTGCACCCACACCCGCGCTCGTTGTCGCGACCACGGCCGGCGAGCCCGCGGCTCCCGCGCAGCCCGGCGAGCCGCAAACCCCGCCCTCCGATCCACTGAGCGCCGCGGCGCCGGGCGACCAACCGCGCAAGCGGCGTCGGCGCCGGCGTCGGAAGAAGCCGCCCGCCGGAGCGCAGGCGGGAGCGCCCGGCAGCGAGAGCGTCGAGGGCGTGGCGGCGGCCGCTACTCCGCCCGCGGACGCCGCGCCGAGAGAGGCGCGCCCGCCGGGAAGACCCTGGCGCGCCCGCCCGCCCCGCCCCGGCCGCGAGAGCGAGAACCGCGGCGAGCGCGAGCAAGGGCCGCGCGAACGCGAGCAGGGGCCGCGCGACCGAGGCCCACGCAAGCCGGAGCACCGGGAGAGAGGGCGCGGACCCAAGCGTCCCTTCGGGAAGGACCGCGCCGGACCCCGCGAAAAGCCCGCGCAGAAACTCTACTCGTCCGAGGCCGTGGTCGATCACGGCTTCGAGGAGGTGCCTCCGGCCGAGGAGGGCGGCGAGGCCCGACGCGTCGACTGGACGATCGTCAAGCGCGTGGTCGCGGACCAACGCAGCACGCGGACGATCTCGACCGTCTATATCCTCAAGCGCGAGGGCGCCGAGACCGAGTTCCCCTACCTCGCCGCCGCGCGCGAGGCCGTCAACAAGAAGATCGTGCATCCGGAGAAGCTGACCCGGCCCAAGGCCGATTACGCCGCCCTCTCTCAGAAGAAGTGACCCTCACTCTCCCGATGCCGCACTGAGCAGCGGCCAGGAGAGCGCGACCGAGGCGGTCCAGGAGAAGTGGCCGCCGCCGAGTCCGACGCCGGTTTGCGGATCGAAGTATTCGTGGAAGCCGGCGCGGGAGACCAGCGCGGCGGTATCCGACTTGATGCGCGCCGCGAGATCGCTCGCGCCCGCGGCGCGGAAGCCCTCGGCGATCATCATGTTCATCATGCACCAGACCGGCCCGCGCCAATATCGCCTGGGCTCGAAGCGGGGATCCTCGGGCGAGGTGCTGGGAACGAGGTAGCGGACCTTCTTCGCCCAGCGCTCCAGCGTCGCCGCCATGGTGCTGATACGGGCCGCGTCCGCGATCCCGGCCCAAGCCGGCAGGAACCCCGCCGAGATCGGCGCCTCGATCGGCCGTTTCGCGATCAGGTCGAATGGCAGATAGAGACCGGCGGCCTCGCTCCAGAGGCGATCGATGGCAGAGGCGGTGAGCTCCAGCCGCGATGCGATCTCCTCTCGCTCGGCCGCGGTTCCGAAGCGCTCCGCGAGCGCGAGCAGATCGCGGTTGGCGCGATGGAGGATCGCGTTGATCGCGAGATCGGCCACCTTGAAGGGCGTGCGCGCCCAGAGAGCGCGCGGCTCCCACTGGAGGCTCGCGTAGAGATCGATGAGCGCGATCACGCGCTTGTAGAAATCGTCGCTCGGCCGCATGTCGGCGCCGACATGGCCGGTGTCGCTGCGGCGGATCGGCGTGGCGGGCGTGGGGGCGACGCGCGCGAAGGCCGCGTCCCAGGCCGGGCTGTTGTCCATGCCGGATTCCCAGGGGTGCAGGCAGCCCAGGAGTCCGCCGCGCTCGGGATCGCGCGCCTCGACCCACCACCGGTGCCACGCGAGGATCTTCGGATAAATCGCGGCCGTGCGATCCTCGGCGAGGGTGCCGTCGCGTCCGGCTTCCCAGCAGTGGCGCACGGCCGTCGCCAACACCGGCGGCTGCGAGATCCCGGAAGTCGGCACCGGAGCCCGCGTCTTCCAGACATCGGGGCCTGGGAAATAGTCGCTCTTGGGACCGTGGAAAATGATGTGCGGCACCATGCCATCGGCCCACTGGCCCTCGAGGAGCCGCTCGAACTCGCGCCACGCCCGCGGCTCGTCGAAGGTGATCCAGCCCATGGCGACGAAGGCCGCGTCCCAGTTCCATTGGTAGGGATAAAGGCCGGCGGTCGGCACCGTGTAGCCGCCGCGGTCGTTGTCGCGCAGGATCGCGCGCGCCGCCTCGACGGTGGCGCTCATGCAGCGTGCCCCGCCGCTGCGATCGCTCGGCCGGAACTCGGATCCATCCACACCAGTCGTGAGAGCGCCGGGAGAATGCCGATGCGAGCACCGGCGGCGACCTCGTGGTCGGGCGGCGCGATCACCCGGATCTGCTGGCGCTCGTAGCGGCCGGTGAGCAGCGTGTGGGAGCCGAGCGGCTCGGCCACTACGATCTCTAGGGGCACTCCCTGATCGGGCGGCGCGATCCGGAAATCCTCGGGGCGCACGCCCGCGAGCAGCGTCCCCTGCGCGATCGGCGCGTCGAGCGACAAGGCGCCGAGCCGGCCGCGTCCGCCTTCCACCGCGACGCTCAGAAAATTCATCGGCGGGCTGCCGACGAAGGAACCGACGAAGGTCGTGCCGGGCCGGCGATAGATCTCCATCGGGGTGTCGACCTGCTCGATGCGGCCCAAGTGCATGAGCGCGATGCGATCGGCGAGGCCCATGGCCTCGGTCTGGTCGTGGGTGACGTAGATCGTGGTGGTGCCGGCCTCGCGCAGCACGGATTTGAGCTCGGCGCGCATCTCCAGCCGCAACAGCGCATCCAGGTTCGAGAGCGGCTCGTCCATCAGCAGCACCGGCGGCTCGACCGCGAGCGCGCGGGCCACCGCGACGCGCTGGCGCTGCCCGCCCGAGAGCTTCGCAGGATGGCGGTCGAGATAGCCCTCGATGTGCAGCAGCTCCGCCGCGCGCTGCACCCGGCTCCGGATGCGCTCGGCGGCGGCGCGCTGGGTGCGCAGGCCGAAGGCGATGTTCTCGAACACGGTCATGTGCGGGAAGACCGCGTAATTCTGGAACACCATGGCGAGGCCGCGCTGGCGCGCCGGCAGGTCCGAGACGTCGCGGCCGCCGATCACGATCCGGCCCGCGCTCCGCGTCTCCAGTCCCGCGATGATGCGCAAGAGCGTGGTCTTGCCGCAGCCGGAGGGTCCGAGCAGCGCCACGAACTCGCCGTCGGCGATGTCGAGCGTGATCTCGTCGAGGGCGCGGGTGGCGCCGAAGGACTTGGCGATGCGATCGATGCGGATATCGGCCATGGCGGCCTCCGAGGTCAGCGGTTGGCGATGCCCCACATCGCGAAGAGATAGCGACGCACGGCGAAGATGAAGGCGACGGACGGCACGATCAGCAGCAAGCCGCCGGCCAGCCGGAAATGCACCGGCGATTCCGAGAGCACGGTCAGCAGATAGGCCGTGAGCGTGCGCTCGCGCACGGTCAGCACGGAGGCCGCGAACACCTCGTTCCACGAGATCACGAACGCGAAAATCGCGGCGGCGGCGATGCCCGGCAAGGCGAGCGGCAGCACGATCTTGCGGAAGGCCTCGAGCCTGGAGCAGCCGAACACCCAGGCCGCTTCCTCGAGCTCGCGCGGAATGCCCATGAAGAGGCTCGACGAGATCAGCACCGCGAAGGGCAGCGCCAGCGCCGTGTGCACCAGCGCCACGCCCAGTGGCCGGTCGTAGAGGCCGAGCCGGATGAACGACACCGTCAGCGGCAGCGCCAGCATCGCCAGCGGAAACGCCCGCGTCAGCATGATCAGCAGCCGATAGGCGTTCTGGCCACGGAACTGGAAACGCGCGAGCGCATAGCCGGCGGGTGCCCCGAGCGCGATCGAGAACACCATGCAGAGCGCCGCCGCGATCACGCTGTTGATGGCGGCGTGCCAGATGCCCTCGACCTCGAGGAACGCGCCCAGCGTCGAGAGCGACGCCTCCATCGGCAGGAAGGATTTCGGCCATTGATAGACCGCCGCGCGGCCGCCGAGCGCGCCCAGCGCGATCAGGTAGATCGGCAGCAGCACCCAGACGCAGAGCGCCACCACGCCCGTCGCGAACACCAGGCGGCGCGCGGCGATCACGCCTGCTGCTCCCGCGGCACGCGGAGCGCGCGCAGATACACCACGGTCGCCGCGAGCGAGACCGCCATCACCAGCACGGCATAAGCGGCGGCGACGCCGTAGTCCTGGTTCTCGTGCTGCCAGACGAAGGCCTCGCCCACCAGCACCGGAAAATTCCGGCCGCCGAGCGCATAGACCACCGCGAAGACCTCGAAGGCGAGCACGGTGCGCAGGATCAGCGCGGTCTGCAGGCTCGGCTTCAGCAGCGGCAGCGTGATGCGCGAGAACCGCTGCCAGGATGTCGCGCCGAACACCTCCGCGGCCTCGCCGTATTCCCGCGGGATGAGCTGGACGCCCGCGACCAGGATCATCAGCACGATCGCGGTGGCGCGCCAGACCTCGGCGGCGGCTATGCCGAGGAACAGCGTGCTCGGCGTCTCGTAGGAGAGCCAGGCCTGCTGATCCGGGATCACGCCGACCGCGTAGAGAAAGCTGTTGAGGTAGCCGGAATCCTGCAGGATCGCGAACCACGCCAATCCCGCCGCGAGGTCGGAGACCGCGAGCGGGATGGTCCAGATCCACAGCACGATGTCGCGAGCGACCCGGACCTTCTGCAGCATCATCGCCATGGCGAGCGCGAGCACGAGCTGCACCGGGATCACCGTGAGGACGAGCGCGAAGGTGTTGCGCAGCGCCGGCGCGAAATTGAGATCGCCCGCCATCTTGGCGTAGTTCGCGAGCGAGAGCCGGTCGCCGTCGCTGACCGAGAGCAACAGCGTCTGCGCGAACGGCAGCGCGAAGAGCACGGCGAGGAAGATCAGCGACGGCGCCAGCAGCAGATACGGCAGCGCCTGCGCGCGCAGCGTCCCGGCCGCCTTGCTGTGCGACACGGCGCCCCGCTCGGCGTTGGCGGTCACTTGACCGGGCAGGCGCCGGTGCCGGCGGGATCCGGCGCCCAGCAGGGCGCGCCGGTCGCGGTCATGATCGCCTTCAGCGCCTCGCCCTCGCTGTCGAGCACGGCGCGGATCGGCTCGCCGCGCAGCACGATGCGCTGGAATGTATCCATATAGACCTTGTTGAACTCGCCGCCCTTGTCGCCGAGACCCACCGGCAGGAAGCTCACGAGCGCGTCGGGCGCGCTCTGGGTCTTGTCGACCGCAGCGGCCTCGAGCTTGATGCCGGGGTTCAGGTTCGCGGGCAGGTCGACCTTCACCACCGGGAAGAAGCCGACCTCCGACGCAGTCGTCACCTGCACCTCGGGCTTGGTGAGATACTCGATGAGCCCCTCGGCGCCCGCGCGGTTGGGCGCGCCCTTGGCGATCGAGAGGCCCGCCACCACCGCCATGTAGCCGCGCCCTTTGGGCCCTGCTGGCGCCGGGAACGCGACGAAATCGTCGGGCTTGGCGATCAGCGCCTCCTTGAGGCGCGCCACGTGGTCGAAGGCGAGCCAGACCTCGCCGCCCTGCAGCGGCTCCTGCATGAAGTCGTAATTGGCGGAGTTCGGATTGACCGATTGCCAAAGCGTCTTGAAGGCCGCCCACATGGTCTCCGCCTCCGGCGAGCGGAACGTCGTCACCACGCCGCCGGTGTAGGCGGGATAGAGGTAGCCCTCGAAGAAGCGGGGCATCAGCCCCTTCGGACCCGCGGGAAATCCGAGCCGCCGCTGTCCGGTCTTCTCCTGGATCGCCTTCGCCCAGGCCGCGAGCTGGTCGTAGCTGAGCGCGTTGATGTCGGCGCCCGCCGGCAGAAACGGCAGCGCCCTCTTGTTGGCGACCATGATGTAGGTCGCCTGCATCCAGGGGATATAGAGCTGCTTGTCGGTGCCGAGCTTGCCGAGCGTCATCAGGCTCGCGGGAATGCCGCGATCCCCGAGCTTCGCCGCGACATCATCGATCGGATCGAGCGCGTCGATCGCCTGCAGCGGCTGCAGCTCGCCATGACCGGCGGCGATCAGGCTCACCGTGCGCTTGCCGGCCTCGGCCTCCGCCTTCATGCGGGTCGTGAGCGGCGCCGCGTCCTCGGGCACGAAGGTGACCTTCTGCGCAAAGTCCTTGAGGATGACCTCGCGCAGCTTCTGCGCCTCCTCGAGCGGCCGCAGCTGCGTCGACATGAAGACGATGTCGTCGGCACGCGCGGGCGCGGCGATCGCCGCGGCAGCGATCAGCGCTGCGAAAAGGAGTCTCATTGAATAGGCACCCATGCGTTCCTCCCTGTGCGGGTTCATTGTTTCCATCGCCGTACCCTATAGCCCCTCTCCCGCGCTTGAGCGGGAGAGGGAGGGACCCATCGCAAAGCGATGGGAGGGTGAGGGTCCGGTGGACGCCCGCTCGACCGCCCGCACCGGCCAGACCTCCGCGAGATCGCGCGCATCGGCGCCGCCGATCAAGGCGATCAGCATCTCCGCGAGCCGCGTACCGACTTCCGTGATCGGCAATTCCATGGTGGTGAGCCCGGGCTCGGTGAAGGCCGAGGCCGAGAGGTTGTCGTGGCCGACGATCGACACATCCCGTCCGACGGCGAGACCCGCCTCCTTGATCGCGCGCAAGCCGCCGATCGCGATCCGGTCCGTGGCGCAGAGAAACGCGGTCGGGCGCGGCGTGGATCTCAGGAGCGCACGCATGGCGGCGAGTCCGCCCTGCTCCGTCGCCGCTGTCTCCATGGAAATCGCCGGCGCCAAGTCGGCCGCCGCCATCGCCGCTGCCCAGCCGCGCCGGCGAAGCTCGGAGAACATGAATTCCGGCGCCGCGCCGACATAGGCAATGTCGCGATGGCCGAACGCGAGGAGGCGACGTGTCGCTTGCGCGAAGGCGGCGGTGCCGTCTCCATCGACATGCGCATAGGGCAGCGTGGTCTCGGTGCGGCCCATCACGACGAAAGGGATGCCGCTCTCCGCGAGAGTGCGGATGCGGGGATCGTCGACCCGCGTGCGCGCCAGCACGATCCCGTCGGTGCGCCGACCCTCGACCAGGCGCCGGTAGAGCGCGAGCTCCTCCGTCGGCGAGCGGGCGGCCAAGACCATGAGATCGAGACCCGCAGCGTCGAACCGCGCACCCAGCGCCGCCAGCAACTCCATATAAAGTGGCTCGTCGAAATGGCCGGGATTCCCGGGGAGCACGATGCTCACGGTCTCGGTGGCACCCCGGCGAAGCCGGCGCGCCGCCGCGTTTGGCCGATAGTTCGCGGCCTCGGCTGCGAGCCGCACCCGCTCCCGCGTCGAGGCCGCGACATCCCCATAGCCGTCGAGCGCCCGCGAGACCGTCGTGATCGACAGCCCCAGCGACGACGCCAGCGCGCGCAGCGCACTCATTGAAGACCGTCTCCGGGCGTTTCCCAAAACGTTTTTGTTTTGCCCGAGGATTCACCTCGGCGGCCGCACTTGTCAAGCAAGCGCAGGCACTTGCGAGGCCTCGTGGAGGACCAACAAATTCGCACACGAGCCTTCTCGGCCCTTCCATCGCCGGGGGGCAGAGGCTATATACGTCATATCCATGTCATATCCGCCCTCGCTACTGGCTTCCAGGGAAGCCAGGAAGGCGCGATTATTCAAGTACTTAGGAGGCGTTATGTCGTTGCCCCTCATGCCGAAGGCCACGGCCGTTTGGCTGGTCGAGAACACCGCCCTCACCTTCGATCAGATCGCGGAATTCTGCGGGCTGCACGCGCTGGAGGTGCAGGCGATCGCCGACGGCGAGGTCGCCGCGCAGATGCAGGGGCTCGACCCCGTGGCGAACGGCCAGATCACCGCCGAGGAGATCAAGCGCTGCGAGCAGGACCCGACGGCGCACCTGCAGCTTGCCGAGCAGGCCCAGCCGGTGCCGCTGGTGAAGCACAAGGGCCCGCGTTATACGCCGATCTCCAAGCGCCAGGACAAGCCCGACGCCATCGCCTGGCTCTTGAAGAACCACCCGGAGCTCAGCGACGGCCAGATCTCCAAGCTGGTCGGCACCACCAAGCCGACCATCGGGGCCGTGCGCG
>Ga0116217_10001682_pt1 | contig 21038 bp, 20 predicted proteins | sample Sb_taG_6_FD_89697 | JGI IMG/M metagenome (GOLD analysis project Ga0116217, IMG submission 89697) | Peat soil microbial communities from Weissenstadt, Germany - Sb_50d_4_PS metaG | ecosystem: Environmental > Terrestrial > Soil > Wetlands > Peat | place: Germany: Weissenstadt | collected 2010-09-21 | reverse complement strand
GCAAGCATGGAACCGGAAAATGAATCGTGACCGTGTCGACATCAACTGGAAGTTCACGCGCAAAAAGGCCCGCCAGAAGTTCGGCTACAGAAGGAACAAATTCAGGTTGTCAAAGACCTAGTAGCCGGATCATTCAAATAATTCGTAGTGGATAACTGGCGGCTCGAACTCCAGATGGTATTGCTCGCCCTCCGGGTAGTACTTGACGGCGTTGAGAAAGGCACCGGCGAAGGGTGCAATGGCATCTTGCCTTGCCGCCCGTCCCCGCCAAGTTTTACGATCATTCAAGGACAAGCCAACATGGACGCAATTGAGGCAATCAAGACCCGCCGATGCATTCGTGCATACACGGAACAAAGCGTTGCGCGAGGGATTATCGTGGACGTAATCGACTGCGGTCGTCTTGCCGCGACCGCACGCAATGAACAGCCATGGGAATTCGTGGTTCTGACTGACCCCAACCAGCTACGGAGTATCGCCAACAAAACCGACTACGGGCGCTTTATCGCTCAAGCCCCGGTGTGCATTCTCGTTCTGTGCAAGGATTCGAAATATTACCTTGAGGACGGCTCCGCTGCCACTCAGAACATCTTGGTAGCCGCCAAAGCTCATGGGCTGGGGGCGTGCTGGGTTGCTGGTGACAAGAAGGGATACGCCGATGAAGTCTGTCGTGAAATTGGCGCTCCGAAAGGATACAAGCTGGTCAGCATGGTTCCTATCGGCCACCCGGCAGAGCAGCCGAATAAGGTGAAGCGGCCTCTTCACGAGGTCGTTCACTGGGGCAAGTTTTAGCTGAACTCGTCTCGCGGGTGCGCAGGACGTTCGCGGTGTCCTCAGCCTCCAGTTACCCTGCTACCGCTGCCCTGTTCCCGAGAACTCGACCTCTTGATGGAAAATGTCGGACGAGTCACTGAGGCCATTTCCCTTCTCTGAATCAGAAGAAGCATGGGGCATGGGCAGAGTCCCGGAGATGATGCAAATCACCGAATTCCAAACAAACCTGTTACTAACTTTAGATGGCCCCCTTTATTGGGCCATGCCGAAAGGCGGTACACGCCAGCCGCAGGGGGTAGATTCACTTTTCCGAGACTGGCGCGTTTTTTTGCTGGTCAAGTCCTGTCCTCCTCGAACTGCACTAGCAGCGTTGACCCGGCATTTCCCCTCAGGAGCAGAACAACCCCCGAGCGAATCGGTTCCGAACAGGAGATACCGGCAAAGGTGCTTGTCCTGAGCCGATGAAGTGCGTATACTTTTTTACCTTCCCCGCCGAACCTTTCGGCAGTTGCTTGAACGGCAGAGCCTTTGGGCAGTTGCTGAACGAAGTAGTGTGTACACAGTTCCCAATTCGACGGGTGAACAAGGAGTTTTTATGGGAAAAATCAACATTGGTCGTGTCATTATTGGCGGTCTGGTTGCAGGAATCGTTGCAGATGTCTTGGGATACCTTGTCGATGGCGTCTTGCTGGCGCATCAATGGGCGGATGGGATGAAGGCGCTCGGTCACGGCGGTTTGTCGGTCAATCAGATCATATGGTTCAACCTGCTGGGACTGATCGGTGGCATCGCACTGATCTGGATGTATGCCGCCATCCGGCCTCGCTTTGGCCCCGGAGTAATGACTGCGGTCTGGGCTGGCTTGGCCTTCTGGGTTGTCGGCGTGGTACTTCCTAATGTCAGCTTCATGTGCGTCAGCGGCCTTTTTCCGCACCGTCTTTCGGCGCTGACCACCCTCGGCGGCGTTGTTGAGATCGTCGTTAGCGCGATTGCCGGTGCTGCTCTTTACAAGGAGTCAGCTAGTTAGGGAGCTTCCCGAATTCACATGACTGAGGAAGGTAGCCGGAGGGTAGTGTTTTCCTCCACCCCAGCGACCAACGCCTCTTGCTGGCGATCCCGGCTTATACCACTCAGGGAGAAGCGGCAGACCGTTCCATTAGTGGGTTGAGCGTGGGCGTAGGTGGTCATGGCTTGAACCGCTCAAAGTTGCAGAGAATGGGAACGATTGTGGCCTATGTGGAAACGAAGCCGCCGCGACCTCCGTAGAGTGCAGGGATCACCAGTAGCCACGCGCTACCGACCTCCAGCGCTGGCTACTGGTTCCCTCTTTCTTGGGCAATTTGCAATACGCACGCCTACGAGGCCATGCGTTCCTTCGGAGGCGATTTTTTCTGTTTTGGGAAGGACAGCCGTGCAGCGATGGGGACACTGAGAGGGAAAATCGTCCCGCCAATAAATGGTTCCGTTCTCTCCGAGAAGCGGCGGAAACGACGGGGTCACGAGATTGCTTTATGGACGGATCTCGAAACTGACGGGGTTATCTTTGAAGTCAGTTATGACGAATATTGGGGTGTTCAGAGTTTGAAAGTGGCAATCGAGATTGAAGTCGGACGTTGTAACCCTGCTTCGCACGTTGAGTGGTTATAAGGTGACGACATTCCGGGCGAAGAATTTCGTTTGGCTCGATCAGGAGGTTAAGGAGAATAGCGACAAATATACCCGGCTGAAGAGATGAAGGCGTGGAAGCTGAGCAGAGCGGTCGGCAACGTGCTGGACAATCGACCGAGCCTGTTTGCTCGGGCATCGTTCACCTATTTCGGCCAGCCCTCTGGCGGTTTCTTCTTTTGCAAGGATTGTTTCATGGCATCCGGCCATCTTCCCCAAAATCCTAATACCTCCGGCTTTGGGGCCGCGCTTCGGGTAGGGGTGAAGTTTGAATTGTTGGCGGCTTTCTGGCGGGTCGCCTCTATCGGGAGTTCAATCCGTGCGTTCTAATCCATTCCCAAGCATCTTTCGGCAGCCATCCGTTATAACCATGCTGGAGTGTACCAACGAACAAATGATCCCCCCGCAGGAGATGTGTCCTCAAATCTTCCACAACCTGCTTTGGCGTTTTGGACGTTACCAAAAGCCAAGTAGAAGGCAAGCAGTGCCACCAAGCACCCTGAGCCCTCAGTGCCTCATAGAACGATGTGTACGCTGTGGCTTCCCCTTTGAGATTGTAGGTAACAATAAGCATTTGATCGCCTTGAATTTAAACTGTCATTTCTGGGTTTCCGGTGCTCTGCCGGAAGGTTTTCTAGTTCGCTGAGAAGAAGCGGAGAAGTCCGTTTGCCATTTGACAAACCCCTGCGAGACGCTATCGGAAAACGTTGCAGGACGCTATACACCTTAAATGCGTGGTTCGCCTGCCGAGACGACCCACACCTTTAGAGACGGAATCTCTACGCGCATATTAGCGCCAGAGAGGGTCTGTGTCTAGCAGAACTGTTAAGGCCCCGCGACATCCCCAAACTTGGATCAAGGTCAGCGCACCAGTGGACCAAGGTGTAGCAAGTCTTGTGTCTGCTCTTGGAGAGTTTCGTCTGCTGGTCGCCGCTGTCCGGCTGGCACGAGATGACATCAGCAGTCCGTCGCCCCGGCTGCATTCCGTCATTGCAGACAGCGTGGGGCTGCTCTTCGACATAAATCCGCCCTCTCCAAATACGATTTCATACTCGGTTTCATGCGGATTTCGGGGAGCAGGTCACAGACAACGGCAATTGAAATGACCGGATTGGCAGAAAATTCCGCCGGTTGTCCCATCACAATACAAGTTTGTCTCATCACTACTGGTACAGAATTTGCCGGGCAGTCCACCTGCCGGCTCGACGCACTTTGATCACCGGGCAGGCCACGTGACCCCAACATTAGGGCTAGAGACCAAAGCGCTTCATATTCTTGCGCAACTCCCGTTCACTCTTTGACGGATTTCGTTTCTTCCAAACCGCTAATTGATGCTGAGATGCGTTCTCCACCAATTCGGCAATGGCTTGCATCCATGGCCCCTCAACGAACGCAGTAATCTCTCCTAGGTCTTCCCTGAAGAGCGGCCCTTCGGGCGCAGCTGTAACTGAGTTTTTCATGCTGAACTCAAAGGCTAGTTTGCTATCAACATGAAGTGTCAAGGTGATCGGTGTTGTGATAGTTTTAATTCCCGTTAAACGTGCTTTCCGCGAGTTCCTTTCTTTCTTGCCCTCTCGATAAATCAATTTGTACGAGATATCGCCCAGGGTGAACTGATACACGCCACGTGCAATAGAAAGCGACTCTCTAATAGGCAGATAGATTAGTTCGGCGTCGTTTGCCAAGGCATAGGCGTACCCTCGCAGAACTGAACTGTAAAGCAACCACAACTCCTCACGCAGTTTGAGGTCCCTCGCTCGTTCTCTGCGCCGTTCAATTTCAGCCCAAATTTTGTCGGGTTCCATCGAAAATCCTCAATGGGACAAACGCGTTGATTTGCCAAGGCTTTCCCACCTGCGCGTGAGAAATTTGCCGAGTGCGTGGGCCCGATTCGCGTAAGTATAGCGCGGATTAGGTTCGTGCTGAAAGAGTGGACCGAAGGCTGACGCGGCAATTCAACTGAGCGAACAGCGGCTTTAAGCCGAGGGGTTAATCGGGCGCATCAAATGAATTCGAATAACGCGCCCACTTCTAATGGCCTGCCCGATGTTTTGTGCCAGCGCGAGTGGGGCCGAACAACGGTATGTGATCCTGCGCACAGCAGGTGCTCGCGGTGGGGCACATACTGTTGGGCAACCATTGGTGACGAGGTTCATCGGCTCTTGCCGTAGGCGCTGACACATCTCGGTGTCTCACTCCATGGGGAGGGGAACGACAATTCGTGGAGTTCGGCGAATGAAGGATCTGGTTCAGGTCGTGGTTGTCAGCTTAGTGCTCGTGTTGACGCTCCTGTTGGCTGTCGTCGCATTCTTGCGATAGTAGAAGAATGCGTCTTCCAGACAGCACTTTTCACTTATCGGTGAAGCGAGGGCTCACACAGGTTTTTCCTGGCCTGCCCAACCACCGGCCGGCGGGCGCTTCGAGCGTTAGTGGAGTGGGATCAACAGCAACGGCAGCGGTCGGTTGGAAATGACGGACGCTGAAGCAAGGCACGGCAAGTGTTGAATGGGGTGCTGTGGATTCTCCGCACCCACGTGACCTGTGCAGGATCTGCCGCGACGCCAGGGTTCCTATCAGACCCGTCACTGGCGTTCTTAACAGTGACAGTATTCGGGGGCCGCAGGGGACACCCGACAACAGTGGAAACGACCAAGACTATTTCCTCTCGCACGGAATGCTTCTTAAAGCGTATGCTACCCACCTCTTTGAGATCACGCCAAAGGATCTAGGCGGGGAATAGGTCGCTTCGCGGCTGCGTTGGATAGGTCGGGTCCGATCTTGGTTGGCGACCGCGCGGTCCTTTCTTCAAGCCTTCTGCCGCGCTCGCGCCACGCGCGGCGCCGCAATCAGCGTCAGTGCAACCAGAAAGATTGAAGCGGCAATGTATCCCAGATGCCCGTGGCGCAGGTCTTCGGTGACGAGTTTGACCGCGACCAGGCCCAGCGCCGCGTAGCCCAGCCGCGTCAGCTCCCGGCGACGCCAGTGCGCGCCGCCAGAGACCAGCACGAGCGCGGCCGCGCACAGAGCCACGGTGCGGATCAACGCCAGGTGATGCACCCCGGGAGTCACGCTCAGCGCGGTGAGCGCAAACAGCCCGTCGACCAGCAGCGCCGCTAAGGCGCTGGCCGCCAGCGCGGCAAAGCCGAGATGTAACACCTGCGGTCTCCATCGCTCGCCCTCGCGCGACTGCGCAAGCAGGTAGCACAGGACCGCGCATACCGCAATGAGCCACATGCCCGCTGCCGGTGCGCCGCTAGGAGTCCCGACGAGCGCGCTCACGAGAAAGTCCAACAACCCCGATGCGGCTGCCGCAGCCAGCAGAAACACCATTCCGTAGAACTCGAAGACTGTCCAGTGGGGATGCCGGCTGACTCCCATAGCCGCCAGCGCGGCTGCGCCTAGCAGGATCATCCTCGGCAGCGGCGGCAACCAAAGGACGCTGCCGGAGAGCACCAACGCCGCGGCCCATGCGGCAAAGACTGCGGCATTCCGCTGTGGCGCAAAGACGGTCGTGTTGCGCTCCGCCGAGGAGCGCGCGAAGACCGTGAAGACCGCCGCGTAACACGCCGCAGAGAGAATCAGGCAAGCCACGCCAAGAATCTCTGTGCCGTCCGGCTGACCAAAGTCCGCCAGGCTCACCGCGGCCAGCACAAACGCGATGACCGTCTGAACGGTTTCGAAGGCCGTGATCGGCCGCGCGTGCAGCAACGTCTTAACGCAGACGCTTGCCGTGAACAGGACGAAGACCGCGATGCCGGGCGCAAGCAATGCGCCTCGGCTCAGGGTAGGGTAATCCGCGAGCGCGTTTTCCCTGGCGAAGTAGACGTAAATGAAGACCCAGATGGCAGCATCGGTGGCGAGCGCGACCAGCGCCGCAACCTCCGGCACGCGATCGCATCCCGGCACAAACTCGCAGACGGCCGCAAGGACGAGCAGCGCCACCACAAACGGAAGGAACGCGTGCGAGGCAACGGCAAGCGCCAGCGCAAGCCCGGCCGCGGCGATGCAGGCGACGCGGACCACCGGCTTCAAGTCGTGCTTCCACTGAAGTGCAAAGGTAGCAAGCGCGTAGCCGCAGACCAGAACGGCGGCGACCGGCGCCGGCAACACTTTGAAGCGCAGGGTCAGCTCCCAAAGCATGGGAGCCAGGATGAGCGCCGACGTGGCGGCGTAGATAGAGCTTGTGAATCGCGGACCGCCGCGCACATGCGCCGCCCACGCCAGCCACAGGAACGCATACACGATGCCGGCACCAGCTGCGGCGATACGCGGAAGCGGGCCCGTCTGCTCCAGGGCGCGCAACACATAGGCGCCCGCAATGCCCAGCAGAGCGATACCCATCACAGAAAAGATGCTCTTCGCCGTTGCAGACGCCGTAGCTCCTGCCGTCTGCGGTGCAAAAGCCTTCTTTGGCTCTGTTGCCGGGCGCGGCAAGTGCGCCGCCAGCGGATGTTCCAGCGCGGAGACGCGCCGCTCCAGCGCTTCCAGGCGTTCGATCACGTCGGAATGATTGTTCATAGTTTCCCTCCGCTCGTGCTCGGCCGCTGCCGGTCTCAGTCGCGGCTGCGGCTTGGCGCAGGTTATTCTCAGGCCGCCCCGGGGCAGCAGCTTCCCCAGCACCCAGAGGAAGAGCAGTGATAGGATGGTCAGGCCGATTGCGACCAGCAGACCCTCGCGCGACACCAGCCCTGCCTTGGCCGCCGATCACCACGCGGCGATCTCCGCAGAGCCCTCCGATTACTCTCCTGGGGTTACTGCTCTATCTTCCTGATGTACAACCAAAGCCCAGCTAGCAACATTCCGATCGCGATGAGAGAAATGGCCAGGCCTACACGGCGCCGGTTGCGTTCAACCATGGCTTGCTGACCCGCTTGCAAGTCATTGTTGGCAATTTTCAAGCCTGCCTGAACATCCTCGTCAACGAGCTCTGGCTTGAAGCTATGGATGACGACTCGAGCCTTGGTGAGCGAGTCCTGCGCCTGATTCTGAGCAAGGCGCGCCTCGCTTACCTCCATCCCCGAAGCCTCCGCGACAGCGAGAGTGTAGTCAGCTTTCTTGATGGCTCCGTCCAACTGCGTCAGTTCGCCGAGCATCACCACCCTGGCCTGATCGCAGTTGTCCCCCGGGGTATGACACTGCATGCACACAGCTCCAGGTCCGGAGCCAAGCTTTGCGTCTGTAGGATGGGCGATTGCATGGTTGCCATGACACACCACGCAGCCGGGAAGAGAAGCCGCGTCAAACGCTTGCTTGTGCGAGCTCTTGTCGTACATCTGGGCCTGGAAGACGTGACACGTTGCACATACGTTCTGAACCTTACCCACCCCCGGCGGAGCCGCGCCATGGTTTCCATGACAGGTCGTGCAGGTCGGAGCGCTCAAATCGCCGCGCACCGCCAACGCGTCGTGATGAACGCTTGTGTTGTATTTAGCGAACTGGTCTGTGGGAATCCCGTACGGCCTCATGTAATTCGCGTCGGCGTGGCAGCGTGAGCAGGTTGTGGCCACGTTGACGGGATTCACGGTGGAACGAGGATCGCTCGGCGGGCGGATATCGTGGACGCTGTGGCAGTCGATGCAGACGGCCACCTTGGTGTCGCCAGCGGCCAGGCGCTTGCCGTGCACACTTGTGTGGTATTCGGCCAACTGGTCAGTGCGCAGGCTGGGGTCGTATTGGCGCATGAGGTTGGGATTCGAGTGGCACGATCCGCACAACTCCGGTATCTGCCTGCGATCGATTTTGCCCTTGAAGCCCGCCTTGCGGCCCATCGACTGAGTGGGATCGTAGCTCGAGGCGTCGCCGCCGTGGCAACTTGTACAGGTGAGGCCCTTCTGCGCGTGAATATCCTGGCTGAACTGCTCCTGGGTCACTCCCAAAGGCGCAGGCAATGCGGAGTGGCAATCGAGGCAGGAGTTCACGGCCTGCCCGTAGCCCAGGCAAGCCTCGAGCGCGAGGAAGCCGGAGAGCCAGGCAAAGGCGGTTGCAAGCAAGCGCAGGCGTTTATTTCGCAAGGTAGCCATAAGCAGTCATACCGATCACGTAAGCTAGCGCAAAAATGGCAAGGCCGGTGATCCAGACTCTCGTGCGCACGGGCCGGTCACTCTCAAAGAACGGCAGCAGAAGCCAGAACAGGCCGATCAACGCGCAGCCCACGATGCCCAAAACCTCCCCGTCGACGAACCACACCTTGGCGGGGATGAGCTTGAGCGTTTGGTACATGAACAGGAAGTACCACTCGGGCTTGATGCCCGCCGGAGCCGAGGCAAAAGGGTCGGCCTTGACGCCTAGGTTCCAGGGAAAGAGCGCGGCCAAGGCGCCGAGCGTGCCGATGGCCACATACCAGGCCATCAACTCCCGCAGCAGGAAGTTGGGAAAGAATTTCATCTCCCGGCGCAGAGCAGGATTCGCGGCCCACTTAGCTTCAACTTGTGGTGGGACGCTCATGCCCTGACGTTGAACGAGAAACAGGTGAATGGCGATCAGCACGACCACCAATCCGGGCAGGACGGCAACATGGAAGCCGAAGAAGCGTGTCAGCGTAGCTCCAGTCACCTGCGGGCCGCCGCGGAGAAAAATCATGATGGGATGGCCGATGATGGGAATTTCTCCGGCCATTTGCGTGCCCACCGTGGTGGCGAAGAAGGCCAGCTTGTTCCAGGGCAGCAGATAGCCGCTGAAGCCGAATCCCATGACCAGAAAGAGCAGCACCATGCCGGTGACCCAGGTCAGCTCGCGGGGCTTGCGGTAGGCCTTGAGAAACAGGACGCTGAACATGTGGGCAAAGGCGGTGAAGATCATGAGATTGGCGGCCCAGGAGTGAATGGAACGAATCAGCCAGCCAAACTGCACGCGGGTCATGATGTACTGCACGCTCTCAAAGGCCTCGCTGGCGCCGGGATGGTAATAGAGGAGGAGCAAGATGCCGGTGAGCACCTGGATCACGAAAAGAAAGAGGGTGATGCCTCCGAAGAAGTACCAGTAGGTGAGCTTGTGCGTAGGGACGGTTTTATGACGGAATGGGGCCAGGATTCCGTCCAAATCGAGGCGTTCATCGAGCCAGCGAAGGATGGCACGGAACACGGTCACGCCTCCACATTCCGGCTGACAAAAATCTCGTCGCCCCGCACGTGGACATTGAAGACTGTGAGCGGTTTGGGCGGAGGGCCTGAGACGTTGCCGCCATTGAGGTTGTAGATGCCGTTGTGGCAGGGGCACCAGATCTCGCGCAAGTCGGAACGATACTGCACCGTGCAGCCGAGGTGCGTGCAAGTGGCCGACAGCGCACGATAGGTGCCGTCGGCTTCCAAGATCAGCAGGCCGGGGAGGCTACCAAAGCGGAAAATCATCCCTGAATTCGGCTTCAGCTCCCCGACCTTGGTGGCCACGACCTCATCGACACCGAGTTCCGCCACCGGTGGCGGGACGAAATAGCGCAGCACCGGGTAGATAAAGGAAGCAAATGTGGCCAGTATGCCGCCGCCTAACAAGAATTCGACAAACCGCCTACGGGGTACAGGCGGGTGCAGCGGGCAGCTTGGATTCGCCATTCCCGGGTCATTGGTTCCCATATTTATTTCTCCGATCTGCTGCTCTCATGTAAGCCCTAACGCAACTGACCGCTCGGCTTTCCTCAGGAATGGCTGCCTCCGGCCCGATTCCCATTGTTTCTGCCAACACGGTCCAACTCATTCGTGTTCTCTAACGCCGGCGGCCCTTAGTTCAACCGTGCGCTGCATCTCGCGCAGCCACATTGCCTGGACCAGTTGCAGACGTTGTCCCACCAGGATGGCCAAGTTCATGCCGATTTTGTAACCGACCGCTGGCAAGGAATCGCAGAAGGCGCAAAGCGCCTCCCGTGACAGCGCAATCACTTCAGTTTCCAGCGGCGCGGTGGCGGAGAGGGTGAAGCGGTAGGGTGGAACCAGGGCGGACCAGCCGACCGTTTCACCGGGCGATTTTTCTTCGATCAGGATGTCCTCTTGCCGGCCCCGAACCAGCATAGGAAGTGTCAGCCGGATTCGGCCACGCTCGGTGAGAAAGAGGCGGTCAGCCGCGTCTCCCAGCCGGAAGAGCGGACCTCCGCTAGGCACCACCACTCTGGTACCCAACGCCAGCACTTGATCCGCTTCGGCGGGTGACAAACCGCTCAACAGTTCATATGTCATGAGCGATTCCCTTAGTTAACAAACGGCGAAGTTGTCTTGCTGTGCAACAGAGCCTGAGTCGGAAACGCAACGAACGATTCCGCAGCGGCCTGTTCCAGACGAACGTGGTTTTCGATTTGCTGCAGCAGAACTTCAATCGGCACCAGCGGCTGCAGCGGAATGGACGCCGCCACGTGGTCTGAGAAAAAGCGGGCCGGGGCCACCTTCGCTGCGGGAAGCTCGGGCTGAACCGCTGGGGTTGACCACCTTGGACGCGTCGCCGCAACGAACGCCATCGCGGTGACCGCCACGCCTACGAACGTCATGCACAATCCCATCAAGAGCATGTCCATAGCAATAGTCCCTCCTTGGTGGCCTGCTATTGCACGTTGCATGCCAGGAGAGTCGTTGGCTAACTCCTTTTGTTTCAGCACGCGTAAGGTGGCTCCGATAGCCTTGCTGCCAACCTGTCATGCCGCTACTGACAATTTGTCAGTGTTTGACGGAGGGGAACCGGCATGCCACAATGCGAACATTGGTTACCACTTCAGCATGAAGCTGCGTTTCGCCAGCATGACGGTCGGCCTGACGCTGGGTGTTACCGCAGCCGTGGTCGTGGCTTGCTCGGTGGCCGCCTACTTCTATTCGGTCCATTACTTCAACAGCATTCTCGAAATGGCGCGCACCAATGCGCTGGCCGAAGGCGAGCTGATCCACACCGCCCTCGAGCATGCCATGCTGAACAACGACAGGCCCCAGATTGCGCAGATGATTGAGGGATTCGGCAAACAGGCGCGCGTAGAACAACTCGTGCTGCTGGACCGCAACGGCGTGCCGCGCTACTCGAGTTCACCGCTGAACCAGGGAGAAGATTTTCGGATTAGCTCTCCTACCTGCCAGGCCTGTCATCGCGACCCGCCGGAGCGACGGGGATCGAGCCGCGTGATTGAGACCCGGGGCGGAGCCATTCTGAGGACCGTGATCCCGATTCGCAACCGTGAAGAGTGCTACAGGTGCCACGACGCGGCGCAGAAGATTAACGGGGTTCTGATTCTGGATTACGACGCGGGCGAAGTGCGCGCCGGCATGACGCGGGACCTAGGCTGGATGGTCGCCGGCACGGGTGCGCTGACCTTCGTTATCGTGGGAGCCATTTTTGTAGTGATCCGCGTGTCGGTTTTGCGCCGGTTGCAGCGTCTAGAGATGACGGCGCGCCTGGTTTCGCAAGGCGACCTGAAGCGGCGCGCGCCCGTGGAAGGGTCGGATACGCTGGCCTGGCTGGGACGTGAGTTCAATATCATGGCTGACTCGGTGGCTGGACTGGTGGGTGAAGTCAGCGCCCAGCGGGAACGGCTGGAAACCGTGATTAACAGCATCGACGACGGGATTGTCGTCCTCGATCCGGAACGTAAGATTATCGCAGCCAATGACGCATTTCTGCTGCGCATCGGCAGTTCCCGCGATCAGATTCTGGGTCACTGCTGCTATCAGCTAGAGCAAGGGTCCTGCAACCTGACCGACTGCCCCACGCTCGAATATCTGCGCTCGGGAACGCATCAGGTGAGGATCTGCGAACATCGAGCCGGCAATGGCCCGGTCACGTGGGAGGAGATTCACGTATCGCCGATCCAGGATGCCAACGGCCGCCTGACGCACGTAGTGGAGGTGTGGCGCGACATCTCTGAGCGACGGGCTGCGGAGGCGAACCTAGCCGAGTCCCATCGCCTTGCATCGCTGGGGGTATTAGCCTCCGGCTTTTCGCACGAGTTGAACACTCCGCTGGGCACCGTGCTTGCCTGCATCGAAGGCATCCTTCGCGAGACTCCTGCCCAACAGGAGCGGCAGGTGGATCAGGCCAGGATTCGCGAGAATGCTTCGATTGCGCGCGAGCAGTTGCTGCGTTGTCGCGGCATCACCCAACACTTCCTGCATTTGTCGCGAGGACAGGGCCGTACCGGAGCGATTGTCGATGTACCCGAGGCGATCGAGGCCGCACAGCGGCTCGTCGATCCCACAGGGCGGACGCACTCGGTGCAAATCGAGGTGCGGCCGCTTCCGGACGGCTTGCACGTGCGGGCCGACGAGGCGGAGTTACAAGATCTGTTAATCAATCTCTTGCTCAACGCCGTGCAAGCGTCCAAGCCGGGCAGCAAAGTTGTAGTCGAAGCCCACGGCGGCGCAGACGTTCGTATTCGCGTCACAGACGAAGGTTGCGGGATTGCCGCAGACAGCCTCAAGAAGATCTTTGAGCCGTTCTTCAGCATGCACCAGGGCGGCACCGGTCTCGGCTTGTACCTTTCATTGAACGCTGTGCGGAAGTGGGGAGGCGATCTTCGGGTCGAGAGTACTCCAGGAAAAGGATCGATGTTCGAGGTGGTGTTACCGGGTATCCATCCCGGTTTGGAACCAGAGGTTGGACTATGAAACCATCCTCTATTCTTCTGGTCGACGACGACGTAGCATTCCGGCATGTGATGTCAGGCGAACTGAATCGGCTCGGCTACGAAGTTACGACCGCGAGTTCAGGCGAAGAAGCGATCCAGCGAGTCGCAGGGGATGAACCAGAAGTTGTTTTGCTCGACCTGCGCCTGCCGGGCATGAGCGGACTGGAGGCTCTGAAGGCCATAAACGCGAATGCGCCGGGTACCGAAGTGATCATGCTGACCGGCCACGGCTCCATCGACACCGCCATCGAATCGATCCGCATCGGGGCGTTCGATTACGTGGTCAAGCCATGCCCCCTGGACGAGCTCGATATTCGCATCCAGCGGGCCCTGGAACGGCGGGCGCTGCGGCAGCGGGCAAATCTGCTCGAGCGCGGGCTGACGCCTCCGGATCTCGGAAGCTCGTTTATTGGCGAAAGCCCGCAGTTCCGCCGCCTGCTCAACATCGTCAACCGCGTGGCTCCCAGCGATGCCGCGGTCCTCATTATGGGCGAAACAGGCGCGGGCAAGGAACGCGTGGCCAAGCTCATTCATGCGCGCAGCCAGCGATGCTCCCGGCCTTTCGTGGTGGTAGAGTGCGCCACATTGCAGGAAAACCTGCTCCAAAGCGAACTGTTCGGACATGAGCGCGGAGCGTTCACCGGAGCCGAGCGCGCCAAGCCGGGATTGTTTGAAGTGGCGGATGGTGGAACGATTTTTCTAGACGAGATCGGCGAGATCAGCCCCGCGACTCAGACAACGTTGCTGCGCGTGCTCGATACATCCACGTTCCGGCATTTGGGCGGCACGCGGGAAATTCACGTGGACGTCAGGGTTCTCACCGCGACCAACCGCGATATCGCCGTCATGGTGCGGCAGGGCCTTTTCCGCGAAGACCTGTTCTACCGTCTGAGCACGATCACGGTTGAGGTTCCGCCCTTGCGAGAGCGGGGCTCTGACATCGACCTACTGGCGCAACAGTTTTTCGCGGCGCTCAACGAGCGATTCGGCTCAAACAAGCAGATCAGCGAGAAGGCCCTGGAACTTCTGCGACATCACAACTGGCCGGGGAACGTGCGTGAGCTGCTACACGTGGTCGAGGCGGCCATGGTGCTATGCGAAGGATCCTGTGTGCAGCCTGAGCATCTGCCCACCGCTCTGCGTAATGCGAAACCAGTTGCGCGAACGACTTCCTCAACCGCGGCTCCCTTGCCGCCGACATTGCAAGAAGTTGAGTGTGCCCATATCCGGGCCGCGCTCGAGGCCTGCAACGGCCATCGCGGAGATACTGCAAGGATGCTCGGAATCAGCGAGCGCAATCTGTACCGCAAACTGCGAGAATGCGGCCTGCTGTGATAGCTGTGGCCCGCCAAAATAACGGTCTACTTTAAAACCACACCGATAGCTCGCAGATCTTTCCCGGCCAGCTGTCGCGTAAGCCGATCGCATGCTACGCATGTGGGGCCGTCTCTCTGTGCGGCAACTCAATTTCTTCGCTTGTAAGCGCCGGAGCGAATGTATGCTTCGCCGCTCTTCTGCAAGCGAAAAGTGAAGTTGGCAAGTTGGTCCGCGCAAATGTATTCGTCAATAAGGGCCAAGGCGTTGTCAAGGAGAAAAGCATCCTCTTCGCTGCCTGAGGCAACGTTCTGAGCCAGGATTTAGCTCTTTGGACTCGGAAAACGGGCCGGACGCGAGCGAGAAAATGCACGTCCTTGACCGGGCTCCTTAACAAGCGCTTTTCGAGGATTTTATAAAAGGCCTTGCAGCTTGCTGGGGTTGTGAAGCGTCACGATGGACTCTTCGATCGAGATCCAACCGTCCTTGCGGAACTGGCCGAGGGTGCGGGTGACGGTCTCGCGGGTGTTACCCGTCATCGACGCCATCTCCTCATGCGTCAGTAGCAATGGAAAACGGTACTCGCCGTTTTCGGTGTGTTCGCCGATTTGATGCGCCAGTTCGATCAGCAGGCGCGCCAGCCGTGCGGGCACGGTCTCTGCTAGCGCGATGCGGCAGGCATCCTGCAATGCAAAACGATACTCCTGGCAGATACACTGCACCGCGCCCAACTGGGCCTCTTTATGGTTGCGCAGAAAGCTCAGGAACCGCTCCCGCCCCACCACCCGCAATTGCGCGGGCGTTAATGACTCTGCGGTAACTTCATAGACGCCGTGCGAAAGCACAGCATAAAGGCCGAGCATGGAGCCGGGGCCTGCAACCCGGACAATCATGTGCCAATCTTCGGGCCGGCCCACTGTGAGTTTCAGATAACCGCTGCAAGTGAGGTAGAGAGACCGGGCATCTTCGCCCTGGGTGAAAAGAGATGCCTGCGCGGGAAGCGATATGGTGCTTGTGTCCAGCTCCAGATCGGCCAGCAAAGCGCTGCCCAACGAGCACAACCAGCCGGGACGGCGATTGGCGTAGGCCGCAATGCCGAGCGGCGACGGCCGGTTCGGGTGCTTTGGCCTCGTCTGTTTTTCCACCGGAATCTGTGTGTCCGCCAGCGTCTTGTCCCGTTCGCTCTTGATGGGGCCCGTCACCTCCACCGCTCCTGAGTCTCAATTCCTGCTTACTGAGGCTGCGGCCGGGGCCAGGATGCCGAAAATTTCCTGCCGGCAAAACAGATAGTCCACCGAAACAGGCATCCAGAGCAGTCTGTTTGACGGAACCCCACCTTGGATGTGACGTGCCTCACATTTATCGACCCGGCTCTGTGATGCCTTGGGAGCATCCCGGTGCACGCAAGACCCGCAAATCACTCAGACACATGGTGTTCACCACAGGGATGAGGCACATAGCAGGCTGTGATGAGCATCACCGCCCGAATTCGTCGCAAAACCGCAATCTAGCGTGCATGTGTGATGTTCCGCACCAAACAGCGCCTGCACACCGTTACGATAGCATTCGTTCCGTGCCGGCGCTCACAAGCAAGGAGCAATCAACACATTGACCCGCAGTCGGTAGCGGACGTTGGTTTTTGAGATGTGCCCGGAAGCTCTTCTCAAGGCGGTATTTTGCACGCCTACAAATAAGCCGGTAACGCGATCACCGTTCGCTGCGGCCCTGGGGAACGGCCGAAAGCGCAACACGGAAACATGAACCGTCAACCTCAACGACGCGGCAAGCGCTCCAGTACGCGCACGGCCGGCAAGTAATTCAAGGAGTTTCGCCATGAATAAGAGATTTCGTTCCCAATTCGTGCTGGCCGCGGCGGTATTGCTGGCCGGCTCCGTGTGCTTCGCTGAAGACGGCGCGGCAATTTACAAGGCGAAGTGCGCCATGTGCCACGGCCCCACCGGTACCCCCAGTGCGGGCATGGCCAAGATGCTGGGCATCAAGCCAGTCTCCGATCCTTCGATTAGATCCCTCTCAGAAGCGCAAGTCGAGGCCCAGGTGAAGAACGGCAAGGGCAAAATGAAGCCGATCGCTGGGTTGAGCGACGCTCAAGTGAAGGCGGTTGCCGAGTACTTCAAGACCCTGAAGTAAGCATTACAATCGGCTCATTAGTTTGAAGGCAGGCCCGCTCTCCTCCAGCGGGCCGCCAAATCACGGAGGTTAAGGAAACGTGTCCTTGTTTGAGCGGTTCCGCAAAAGCTGGATTCGTCCGGCGCTTTTTTCGGCAACAACCCCATCAGCCTCGCCGGCGGCGCCATCACCAGCGCGTCCGGCGCGACGATATCGGATTGAATGATCTGCAGCATATCCTACGGTCGGTTGAGGGGGAGCACTTGTGAACAAAGACGACTCAAAACCTGACGATGGAGATTTCTTTCCGCGAGGCGCGATCGCGTTCTTCGCCGTGATGATTGCTGCCTATGGACTGATCTGGCTGGGGATCTATTATTTGCTGCTGCACCGGCAATTGGGCCTCTAGGGAGGATCTCTGAATATGTCGATCAACGTATTTGAGAAGCGCGCGTTCCTGGTAGCGGTCGCGTCGGTCGCGGTGAGCCTGGCATTGATTGCTTATGCCACCTGGGGAATGGGCATCAATGTGCCCACCTGCATCCCCCTTGGGTCAAAACCCTTTGAGCAAGCCTCGGTAACGAAACACGAAGGCAAAAACTACGAAGTTCATTATGTGGCTCGGATGTGGGCCTTCGAGCCGAGCGTGCTGCGCGTTCCTACCGGTTCCACGCTGGATATGTACGCGGTAACCAAGGACGTGACCCACGGCTTTCTGATCGCCGGAACCAACGTGAACCTGATGCTGGTGCCGGGAGCGGTTGCCAACAGCCGCGTGCATTTCGATAAGCCGGGAATCTACACCATTGTGTGCCACGAGTACTGCGGCAGAAACCACCAGAACATGAATGCGCGGATAGAAGTCAGCGACCAGATCGCCGACTATTCCGTCGAGGGACTTCCGGCTGATGAAGGCATGAAACTGCTGGACGCGAAAGGCTGTCTCGCCTGCCATAGTGTCGATGGCAGCGTAGGCGTGGGCCCAACTTTCAAGGGCGCATGGGGGGCGCCGGTCACATTGGCCGACGGCAGCACCCGGACTCTGGACGCTGCGTTGTTCCTCCAAAAAGTCCGTCATCCAGACACAATTGCGGTCCAGGGCTATCCGCCTGTCATGCCGGACTTACCGCTCACCGACGACGAGATATCACAGATTGAAGCGTACCTCGAGGGTTTGCAAAAATAATGGAACTGCAAACGAACTTGCGCAGAATCATTCTGGCGGAGCTGCTGGTTCCGCTTGCCCTTTTCATCTTCGGTGCCTATCACGGCGTCATGCAGACGATATACATGTCGGGGGTGATTCGAGCCACTTCTGTGGCTGGAATCTCTTACTACGAGGGCCTGACCGCTCACGGAGTGATCAACGCAATTGTCCTGACCACGTTTTTTGCGGTTGCTTTCGGGTATACAGTGATCAGCCAGCAATTGAAGTCGCAGGTTTCAATCGCAGGGGCAACACTTTCGCTGGTGCTGATGTTGTCAGGAGCCGTGATGGCGGCGGTCATGATCTTCCTGGGCAAAGCATCTGTGCTCTATACGTTCTATCCGCCGCTGATGGCTCACCCTTTGTTTTACGTCGGACTCGCTCTGTTCATTGTGGGTTCCTGGGTGCCGCTTTGGACGTGGATCCCCGTCTACCTGCGCTGGCGGAAAGAAAATCGGGGCCGGAAAACGCCCATGGGAGTAGTGGGCATTCTCGCCACTTTCACCGTGTGGCAAATGGCGACGGTGCCGGTCGCGGTTGAAGTGCTGGTGCAGCTTTTGCCATGGTCCCTGGGTTGGACCCACGGCATTAACGTGATGATGAGCCGGACGCTGTTCTGGTTCTTCGGGCACCCACTGGTCTACTTCTGGCTGCTGCCTACCTATGTCATGTACTACACTATGTTGCCCAAGCTGGCCGGGGGAAAACTGTTCAGCGATTTTGCCGGACGCTTCACCTTTATGGCGCTTATTCTGCTTTCGTGCCCGCTGGGCTTGCACCACCAGTTCGCAGATCCGGGAATCTCCACGACATCGAAAGGGATCCAGGGCGTTCTCACGCTTCTGGTCGCGATTCCGAGCCTGCTCACGGCCTTCACCCTGGCTGCATCGTTGGAATACGCGGCGCGCCAGCGTGGCGGCAAAGGGCTCTTCGGCTGGTGGAGCAAGTTGCCCTATTTCAATCCTGAAAATTGGCTGTTTCCCTATCTTTTCTGCGGGCTGCTGATTTTTCTCTTTGGCGGCATCACTGGAATTGTCAACGCTTCCTACAGTATGAATAACGTGGTGCATAACACAGCGTGGATTCCCGCGCACTTCCACCTGACAGTGGGCGGACCCATCTTTCTCGGCATTCTGGGCGGAAGCCTGCTGATCGTCACTGGACTCATGAAGAAGCCGGTGGTTTCGGGAACCATGGCCATGATCGTGCCTTACGTGTGGATGGTTGGTACCTTCATTTTCTCTTATGGCCTCTTTATGGGTGGCCTGCGTGGAGAACCACGGCGCACCAACCTGGGCCTGACCTATATGAACCCCGCTTCACCCAGCTATCGGCCCGACTGGTGGGTTCCAGCGCACATGGGCATGGTAGGCGGATGCATCATGGGACTCGCTGTCCTGCTTTACTTCATCGTGCTGATTCGCAGCCTGGCGGCTGCGCCGGATGCGGCAGCTTCGCAGGCTCCGTTTGCACTGCCAACCAGCGAGCCTTATCACGACGAAGACGTTCCCGCGGTGCGAAACTTCACACCCTGGGTGGTGGCCGCAGTTTTGCTGTGTGCAGCGGCCTATTACGTGCCCATCCGCGACATCGCAAAGAATGGCATTACGACTGCGCCTGGCTTCAGGCCAGATAGCCCCGCCGCAGTAGATACGACGCATTGAAGAGCATGAATCTCAAGCATCATTTTCTTCTGCCGGCATTAGCCCTGGCGCTGGCCTCAGGCGCCAGAGCGGTTGCGGTGACGCCGGCAGCGATCAACGCGGGAAAGATTCCAGATATCACCGTCTGGGATGAAGCCGACGTGCAGCACACATTGTGGGAGGAATTGAGGGCCGCCGGGACCGGGCCCGTCATTGTCCTGCCGGTCTATACGCGCTGCACAATGAGCTGTCCCGTTCTGGCGCGGATGCTGGTTCAGCAGACCTCGCAGATCGGCGGCGGCACGCCCTATCGAGTGCTGATTTTTTCCTTCGATCCAGGCGACGATGCCCAGGCCCTGCACCAGTTTCGCGTGCAAAAAAAGCTTCCATCCGCATGGATACTCGTGCGCTCCGGAGCCGCAGACATTCGCCGCTTCTGCGATTTCTTCCACTATTCGGTCCTGACCGAAGGACCGGTCATGATCCATACCAACCAGATGTTCCTGCTCGACCATAATCTCCAATGGCGAGCGACCTTTATTGACCAGAGCTGGAATGCAGCGGATTTGCGCATCTGGATGAATCGGGCGGAGTCACCCGGACTCGCCGGCTGGTTGGCGATGAATCCGGAAGTGCTGGTTTTTATAGGGTTCGGCGGACTGTTGCTCAGCCTCATGCTGATCCTGGGGGCTTTCATCTTGCGTCCCCGATCTTTGTCCAGCCAAGCTACCTCCGTTATCAGGCGCTAAGCGCTTTCACTCCTACTCACCCAGTCTTATAGTGGCTGCTCGGTTCTGTCCTGATTGTCGACAGCCGCCTCTTTGTGGATTGGGTTAGTGCCTCGGTGATCGCATTAAATCAGGCTTAAATGCTGTTTCGCCGTGCGTAATCACGTCACACTACCAGATGTCAGGTCCCCGCTCCCAAGATTGCTTCGATCGGAGAAGATCACCAGGTTCTACCCAAGGATTTCCGCGAGAGCCTGCCGTACTGCGCGAACCTCATTCGCCAAAATCTTTACAACATTTATGGACAGATCGGGGCGGCTTTGCATGAGCTCTCGATAGCTGTCGCGACTCAAGTGCTCTATCTCGGCCCCCGAGCAAGCCTTGGCGGACATCGAGTAAGGTTTTCCGCTGACAGTAGAAGGGAGGCCGAGCAAGGAGCCGGCTTCAGCCCGGGCGCGCTGAATCTTCCTGCTAGCCAATCGCATGGTGAGCGTGACGCTGCCACTGCGCACGAAGAAGACCCCGTTTGGCTCGGCCCCCTCGCGGAACAGAATGCCATCTGCAGGGACAGAAAGCGGCTTCGAGCGCTTCAGCACCTCTCCTGCCAGCTGACCGTCAGGAACAGACTCGTAGAGGAGAGTGGGGTGTAGCTCTTTCGAGCTCTTTAACCGTTTGGTTTCGGGTGTTTCAGCCACGCTTTGGTTCCTCCTGAGTGCATAGTCCTCCTGAGCGGCAAGGGCGATATGTGATCGGTATCACGATCGGGCCCGGATGGAATTTTGGCGAGGCACAACTTCCTGTTTGCCGACAATCCATCCAGAGACATCGCGTCCGATGCAGCGTGCTGCGACGCCGGCCTCACAAAACGAGATCGGCGTGGTGCTGGACACAGTTACGCCGCCGCACCTAGTAACGGCCTAAGGTCTGGATTAAGGCAAGCCGAGACCGGGACGCCCATATATGCCCTGCCAACAATCCTAAGATTCTTTCTC
>Ga0116217_10001677_pt1 | contig 21063 bp, 19 predicted proteins | sample Sb_taG_6_FD_89697 | JGI IMG/M metagenome (GOLD analysis project Ga0116217, IMG submission 89697) | Peat soil microbial communities from Weissenstadt, Germany - Sb_50d_4_PS metaG | ecosystem: Environmental > Terrestrial > Soil > Wetlands > Peat | place: Germany: Weissenstadt | collected 2010-09-21 | reverse complement strand
GCGCGGAGCGCTATCGGGCATGTTCCTTGCAGGCGTCGGCGTTCTGCTGTTCTCCGCCACATTCCCCGCCACCACGGTCGCCCTGCGCGGATTCGATGCGGTGTTCATCGGCGCGGGCAGGTCGGTCGGCGCAGCGCTTCTCGCCGGGGTGACGCTGTGGGTCACGAGGACGCCGATTCCCACCCGTCATCAGTTCACGATGCTGCTCGCATGCGTGCCGGGCGTCGGCATCGGGTACGGCGTGCTGACCGCCGTCGCGCTCAATCATGTGACCGCCTCTCACGCGGCGGTCGTGACGGGTTTGCTTCCCGCCGCCACAGCAGCTGTCGCCACCTGGCGGGCCGGCGAACGGCCGGGACGGCTCTTCTGGGCGGCGAGCCTCGCCGGCGCATTGACGGTCGTGACGTTCGCACTCAGCAGCAACGCCGGCAGCGCGCGTGCGGCGGATCTGCTGCTCCTGCTCGCGCTCATTCTTGGGGCGGTCGGGTACGCCGAAGGTGGACGTCTTGCCCGCGAGATGCCGGGCTGGCGAGTCATTTGCTGGGTGGTCGTCCTCGCCTTGCCCGTGTCCCTGCCGCTCACCGTCGCCTCGGGCATCATCAGTCCACCGCACCTGGATCTCGCAAGTGGCGCGGCATTGCTGTACCTGGCGTCGGTCACGATGTTCCTGGGGTTCTTCGCCTGGTACAGCGGGCTGGCACGTGCGGGCATCGCTCGAGCAAGTCAGCTCCAGCTGGCGCAACCGTTCCTCACGATCGGCCTGGCGGCTCTCGTGCTGGGTGAGCGACCGGCTCCGATCACGTATGTGGCCGCGGCGATCGTCCTCGGGTGCGTGCTCGCCGCTCAGCGCGCCAGGTTCGGGCACCGCGGGGTTCCACCGGCCTCGTCACATCTCCTGGGGACGATCGTCCATGCGCGTGAGCGCGACGAGATCTCCACCGCGACCTCGCCTTACAAGTAGCGGGAATGGCGACATCTTCGGCGCTCCGATCCCCAGACGAAGCGGATGTCCTCTGCGCATTGCCGGTGACCCGGTCGGCCGGCACGACGCGACAGGGAATCGGCTGTCGTAGCTACCTGTTGCCCCGCGCCCTGCGCTTGCCCTCATGCATGGCTTGCACGCGTGCCACCGGGATCGATCGGCCCTCCTCGAGCAGCTCACTCCCGAGCGTCTGAGGCGGTGGCATCCGGCTCGCCCACCGGTCGCCGCCACCCAGACGAAGCACGGCGGTCAGCACTGTGAAATCACCGGGCGAGATGTCATCCAGCTCATCCCAGTCAAGCGGAAAGGACACAGGAGCACCGGGCCGCACGCGCGGGCTGTATGCCGCCACGACCGTCGCGCCGCCGACACGGGTCGAGTCCACAAACACCTTTCCTGCGCGATCGTCCTTCACGAAGGCGGTGGTGAGCGTGTCCGGATCCAGTCGCTCGGCTCGCGAGGCGATCGCGCGGGTGGCGGCCGCGGCTGCCTCGATGGACACGCTGCTGTCGATGGGCACGAAGATGTGCAGTCCCTTCGCCCCGCTCGTTTTGATCACCGCGTCGAGCCCTTCGTCGGAGAGGACGTGTCGTACAACGCGCGCAGCTCGCACCGCGAGCGGAAACGCATCACCGTGCGGAGGATCGATGTCGAGCACCAGATGAGTCATGTGCTCGGGGTTGTCGACGCGCACCAGCGAAGGGTGATACTCGACGGCGCGCTGGTTCCCGAACCACAGCAGCGTCCGGCGGTCATTGCAGAGCGCGTACGTCACCTCACGCTTCGACGACTCGGCCCACATCGTCACCCGCTGCACCCACGCGGGCGTGTACGAGGGCAGGTTCTTCTGCATGAACGCCTCCTGCCCGCGGTGCACTCGGATGACCGAGAGCGGCCGGCCCGCGAGCTCCGGGATGATCCGGTCGGCCACGCTGTCCAGATAGTCGATCAGGTCCCGCTTGGTCGCCCCCGCCCCCTCGAACAGCGGGTCGTCGAGGTTGGTCAGCGTCACGCCGAGCGAGGCAGCGTCTTCATCCCTCATGACTGCCTCCTCTTACAAGCCGTGGACCCCCGCCCGCTGAAATCGTAGACAACAACATCCTCGACCTCACTCCCTACGGACGCCAGGAGGACTGGGAGGATTCCCCGCCCGGCTGGCCGCAACGCCCCACGTACGGATAGGCCACCTTCCTCACCGCCGCGGCCGTTACCCTTCGGCGATGGACAATCGATCCGGCATGCCGCCCAAGAATGCGCGCATATCGCGTACGAGGTCGTCGGCGACGGACATCAGAATGGGCCTTCCCCGTCATCACACCAGGCAGGGATGACCGCCCTGTCCGACCGCGCGGCCTGGGGGCTCGCTCCAGACGTTCTGCACCTCAACCACGGCTCTTTCGGCGCCGTTCCGAATGTGGTCCGCGCTGAGCAGGATCGTTGGAGGGACATCATCCGCGCGAACCCGACGGGGTTCTTCTCACGCAGGTTTACCGAGGAGTTCGATGCCGTCCGAGGCGTGGCGGCGGAGTTCCTTCATGCCGACCCATCCGGGCTGGTGCTCCTCCCCAACGTGACCTTTGCGGCGGCGACGGTGATGGCATCGGTGCCCCTTGCGCGCGATGACGAGGTGCTGATCACCGATGACACCTATGAGGCCGTGCGGGTTGCAGCGAGGTATGCATGCGCGCGAGCCGGGGCACGCCTGATCCAGGCCAGTCTCCCCTCGAGCGCCTTCGGTGATGGAGGCGCCGTCACCGAGGCCGTGCAACGAGCGCTGACGCCACGCACCAAGCTGGCGATCATCGATCACATCACGTCGCCGACGGCCGCGTTGATCGACCCCGCGCCCACCGTCCGGCTCTGCAAAGCGAACGGCACAGCCGTGTTCATCGACGGTGCCCATGCGACTGGGATGCTGGCGCTTAACGTCGGGCAGTTCGGAGCCGACTTCTATGCGGGCAACTTTCACAAGTGGTGCTGTGCGGCGCAGGGCGCCGCGTTTCTCGCCGTCGTCCCCGAGTGGCGGGGCCGCATGCGCTCCCCGGTACCTGGCTCGGAGTCCGGGCTGGGATTCCCAGCCGGCATCGAGTGGTGGGGCACCATGGACTATTCCGCCCTCCTCGCGACCCCAGCAGCGCTCGATCTGCTCCGGGTTCACGGCGTCGACGAGTTGCGCGAGCGCAATGCCGCTCTGGTGAACGCAGGTGCAGCGTTGGTATCGCGATCACTCGAGCAGGAGCCGGTAGCGCCAAGTCCCATCTCCATGGTGACGCTGGAGCTGCCATCGCGACTGGCGCCAGACGCCGCGGGATGCCGAGCTTTGCGTGCTCGGATCGCAACAGAGCTCGGAGCGGAGGTGGTGATCACCATGGCGCGGAGCCGAGCGGTGTTGCGGCTGTCGGCACAGGCGTACAACCGAGATGAGGACTTTCAACGGCTCGCGGTCTACCTCGCCATGCTCTCGTGATCCGGGTCTACGAGCACGCCGTCGAAGCAGTGCTAGGCCTCAGGGCGCCGGTGGGCTGCGTGAGACTCGATCAAGCTCTGCCTTGATCACTGCGTAGCATTCGCAGGACACAGCCTCCAAGCCCTCACGATCGACGATTGTGACGTTTCCCCGGGAGTACCTGATCAGGCCGGCGCGCTGAAGGATGCCCGCGGAGACGGATACTGTCGAGCGGCGGGCTCCAAGCATCTGTGCGATGAATTCCTGTGTGATCGTGAGCTCATCCGATTCGACACGATCCTGGCTCAGCAACAGCCAGCGGCTGAGGCGCTCTTCACTGGAGTGGAGCCGATTACACGCGGCAGCCTGGGCGATCTGTCCAAATAGTGCCTGGGTGTACCGCTCGATCAGCGTTTGGAATGGGCGGCTGTGCGCCACCCACTCAGCGAACACGGACGTCGGCATTCGAAGCGAATGGCCGGCAACCTGCGTGATGGCGCGCACCCCGAAGCCAGTCAATGGCCGGACCAGAGGCACACTCACGACCCCTTCGTTGCCGATGGTGGCCACCTCGACGACAGCACCGGTGCGCACGGGCGTGACGAGTGATACCACTCCGTCGGTTGGGAAGTACACGGCGTCGACGGCCCCACCGGGTTCAAACAGCACCGAACGGACGTTCAGGGTGACTCGGGTCGTCGCCTCGAGAAGGCGCTGCCGTTCCGGCAATGGCAGCGCGGCCACAATCCGGTTCTCAGGAGGCCGTCCGCCGCCGGTGTCTCTCGTTGACTGGGTGATCCGATCCATTGCCTCGGGATCTGTCCCTGAGCCCACGTCAGATGACTGCGTCATCTGACATGCTACAGGAGAGTCCGCCAACTGGTGTCAGGGCCCTGAGGGAGAATGGACCATGGCCGATCGACTCGCCACCTCGCTGAAATCAGCCCGCGAGCGTCTGGGCTGGAGCCGCGAGACACTCGCCCATGAGTCCGGTCTCAGTTGGGCGGCGATCACCCAGATCGAATCGGGCCGGCGACGGGAGGTGCGCGCGAGCAGTCTCCTGGCGCTCGCGAGCGCGCTCGGCGTCACCGTCGACTATCTGCTCGGCGGCGCGGCGAGTGCCTCACCGGGGCTGCTCAACCACCGCCTGCTCGTCTACGGCACCGACGATGAATACCTGCGGTCCTCGGTCCCATTCATCCTGGAGGGGATCGCGCGCGCTGAGTGCGTTGTCGCAGTCACAGAAAAGGGGCAGGCACACCTCCTGCACGACGCACTCGGGAGCGATGCGCAGCATGTTGAGTTCCTGGATGCGTCGGCGTGGTATCGCTCCCTCTGGGACGCCGCAAGCGGATATCGCAGCTTGGTATGGGACCGATTCGAGGCTGGAGCTCCGTGGATCCGGATTATCGGGGAGCCCACTTTGACCGGACAGTCCGAGCGCGAGCTCGCAGAATGGTTCCGATACGAGGCCCTGATCAATCTGTCGTTCGCATCGTGTCCCGCAACCGTTTTCTGCACGTACGACGCGCGTTCCCTGCCTGACAGTGCCATTGATGATGCACGTCGTACTCACCCCCAGCTCGCGGGGGCCGGCGAAGTCACCGCGAGCCCAGCCTATCGAGCACCTGAGGACTTCCTGCTGCGGCTCAGGTGACGCCGGGTCAACACGAAAGACCGCGATCAGCCGACTTCGGTTACTTGGTCACGCCCATGGGCCCGGCATCCGTGCCCACGAGGTTGACGCGTCCGGTGTCCTCGTCGTCGACCCCTGGAATTCGGAACTCTCGCATGCGCGCACTCCTGTCCAAGGAGAGCCTAATCTTCGTACGGGGTCACCACTCTTCCGCCTGGCGCCAGAAGGCCGACCCTCCCCACGGTCCTCTGGCGTACCGACAAACCCGACCATTGAGTGAGCATCATGCGCACCTTGATCCTTTGCCCCTCGTGTGGAGCCGACCGACTGATCGCGCTGAACTTCCCGCAGTTCCGGCCTGAGGCCGGTCCAGATATCGCCTTCCGACGCCCGATCGCGAAGTGCTGCGCATGCGGGGAACGCGTATTCGCCCGCCTCGTCGCGAGGTCGCATGTGCTCATCGCCGCCGATCTCGAGTGACCTCCGGCCTGTTCGCGCGCGGTCCCGGAAACCCACGCTTGCCGAATAGCAGCCGAATAGCAGCCGAAAACCGGCCGGCCTTCCGCAGGCCGACCGGTTCACCGACGAGGACTACCGAGACGCGACGGCCGCAACGTCCTTCCAGGCGCTCTCCAGCGCTGCAAGGTTCTCGGAACCGAGCACCAAACGCGTGTCGGTCGCAAGGTAGGCGGTGGTGAGGTTGACGCCGGCGTCGGCAAGGCGACGCGTCACCTTGCCCAGCGCGCCGGGCTGATTCTCAACGCGCTCGACAATCACCTCTGTCTCGCGACTCACCTGGTATCCGATCGCGGCGATCGCGCGTGTGGTTGCCGCCCTGTCCGTGGTCAGCAGGTGGAGGATGGCACTCCCGTTCTGCTCGACGGCGCAGAGGCCCTCGATATTGATCTTCTCGCGGCCCAGTTCCGCCGCGAGAGTCGCAAGACTGCCCTTGCTATGGGGGGCGACGATGGTGAAGTCATATGCGTGCATGACTTGCCTCCTGTGTCGGGCGCCGAGTATCTCAACTGGCCCATACCCACCGTGCGCGTGCTGTCACACGAAATGCAAACGCTGCGAAGCACGCATTCTCAGCGGGCGACGCACAACGGTCGAAACCCTTGGCATTCCAGTGCGAGTCATCTGCTCAAGTACACCCCTCGCTCAAACCCGTCAGCGCGTCGCGGCCCGCCGATGGCGCACCCGATGGTCGCCGGATGCAAGACACCAGTGGCCCAGAAGGTGAGCGCCAGTGCCGGCGTGCCGCCCACCACCACCCAGACGAACGCCCCGATGGCGACGGGCCCGCGGGTGCCAAGGAGTGCTTGGTTCCACCGATCGCGATCGGGTTGCGCGTGTCGACGAGCACCGCCAGACCGAGCATCGCAAGCCCGATGACCGGCCAGTACCAACCACGGAAGGTCGTGGCAGCGTCGACGACCTGCCGCCGCCGTAGGGCGATCTCGGCGCGGCCTCCACCCCTACGCCTGACCGAGTCCGCCGCCCCAGTCCCTCCAGCGTTCTGGACTGGGGACCGGGGTTCGAGTACCCTCCGCTGATCGAGCGCTCAGGAGGTCGATATGGTGCGGCGGCGGTGACAGAGCGAACCCTCTGTCCGGTCGTGGTCGGCCGCGAATCCGAGCTGGCCACGCTCGAGGACGCGCTGATCGACGCCGCGCATGCGGACGGTCGCCTTGTAGTCATCGCTGGAGATGCCGGGATGGGCAAGACGCGGCTCACCAGCGAAGCTCAGGGACGCGCCGCCAAGCTCGGCTTCACGACGCTCCGCGGCGGCTGTGCGCCGATGGACGTCGCGATCCCGTACCTGCCGCTGCTCGAGGCAGCCGGCAATCAACTCGCACGCTCCGACCTTGCACGCGTACGCAAGTGGGTGGGACCTGCGGCCGCCGAGTTGGGTCGCCTCTTTCCGCAGTTGGAGGCCGATCCTCCCGCGGTACCACACAACCCGGGAGGCGACGGCACGCTGCGCCTCTTCGAGTCCATCGTCTTGCTCCTGTGCGCGCTAGCCGACGGCGGTCCGTTGCTGCTCATCATCGAAGACCTGCAATGGTCCGATCCAGCGACGCGCGAGCTTGTCGACTATCTTGCGCGGCGCGCGCCGAGCCTCCTCCTGCTCGTGCTCGCGACGTATCGCAGCGACGAACTGCACCGCCGTCACCCCTTGCGCTCGACGGTACATGGATGGCGTCGAGGCGCCCTCGCTGAGTTCGTCGAGATTGCTCCGCTGAAACGTTCCGACGTGCGCGCGATGTCGCGGGCGATTCTCGACGACGAGGTGTCCGAGGAGTTTCGCGACTACATCTACGAGCGTACCGAGGGCAGCCCGCTCGCGCTCGAGGAAATGCTCCGTGAGGCGATCGACCGCGGCGACATCTTTCGCTCTGAGGATGGCTGGGACCGTAAGCCGCTGACTCAGCTCCGGATCCCACGGGCAGTCGAAGAGGTTGTGCTGCTGCGCCTGGACCGGCTCGACGAGCAGAGAGCTTCGGTGCTGTATGCAGCCTCGGTGCTCGGACGATCCTTCAGCTACACGGTGCTCGCGGCGATCACTGATCTCGCCAACGCCACGGTCCGCTCTGCGCTCGAGGAATTGGTCAAGGATCAGATGCTCGAGCCCGACACGGACGCACGTGGGACCTTCCGTTTCCGCCATGCGCTGATACAGGAGGCCGTGTACGAGCAGATCCTCTCGCCGAATCGTGACGAATTGCACCTGCGCGTGGCCAGAGTTCTGCGCGACACACAGGCGTCCGCGGTAGAAGTGGGAAGCCACCTCCTGCGGGGAGGGCGGGTCGACGACGCGGTGCCGGTTCTCCTTGTGGCCGCAGAGGAAGCCATGGCGAACTTCGCGGCAATGACGGCTGTCGAGGTCTACCAGCGTGTGCTCCCGCACATCAGCGAACCGGCGCTTCGAGGGCGAGTGCTGTGTCGACTCGGCGAGTCTCTGTGGCGAAGTAGCCAACCGGCTGCCGCGGAACGCTGCCTGCGCGAGGCGATCAGTGTCCTCGTGCAGGGCGATGACGAGGCGCTGGTGGCTCGATGCAGACACCTGCTCGGGGGATGCCTGCACGACCAGGGTCGCGGCGTCGAGGAAGAGGCGGAGTATCTTGCCGCGCTCGCGATTCTCACGCCACTCGGCGCCAGCGAGGACCTGGCCATGGTGTACCTGAGGCTCTCGCGTCTTCGATGGACCCACTGTGACGACGCTGGAACCATCTCCATGGCACGCCACGCCATCGTCGCGGCCGAGTCGGCCAATGCCGATGCGGTGAGGATATGGGCAGGTGCATACCTCGGCGCGGCAACGGCGGATCAGGACGCGGTCGCGAATGCAGGTCTCGAGGTGCTGCAGCGCAGTTGTGACGAGGCCGAGGCGAGGCAGATGCACTGGATCGCAGCCGCAGCGCTGCGCCTGGAGATGGATGTCCTGATCCGCGCCCTGCGCTTGGGCGAGATATCAGCCTTGCTCAACAGACTCCGCAGAGTGCCCGGGATGTCTCCTGCCGATGAGGCGGTGGCCGGGTGCATTGAAGCGACTGTGGCGTTCGATCAGGGCGACGTGACACGGTGTGTGGCGCTCGTGGAGGGCGCGCAGAAGCTGGCTCGTCGCGCCGGACAAGAGCAGATCGCCGAGGAGGCGACCGTGCTGCGCGCAGCAGCGCATCTGGCCACCGACGACCTCGTTGCCGCTCACTCGTTGTTGCCTCCAGTCGAGGCGGCGAGCCCTGCGATGGTGGAGTTGCTCCTCCCGCTCGCCGTCACGCTCGACATCGTGCAGGGCAATGCCGCGTCCGCCGCCGACAAGGCCGATGGGGCGCTCGCCACCCTCAGCGGCACCGACGTGGGTGCGGTCGTCTCCGACGCCTGCGTGCGCGCGTTCGTGGCCGCAACGCGACCGGACGAGGCCGCGAAACTTCTCTCCAGCACTCGCAACTTCGCCGGCCCTGCCCGCGGGCCGTATCGGGAGCGCGCTGAGGGCGTGGTCGCGCTGCGGTCGGGGCGGACCAAGGACGCGATCCGCGTCCTCGAACACTCCACAGCCACGTTCGCGCGCGCCAGGTGCAGATGGGAGGAACTGTGGACTCGCATCCTGCTCGCACGTGCGCGTGGAGCCGCCGGACAGACGGACGCGGCAGCGCAGGAGCTGGCAACCGCATCCGCCGATGCCGGGCGGGCGGGCCTTGCGCTCATCGCGCGCATCGCCCGCGAAACCCATGCGGAGCTGCATCTTCCGGGAGCCGCGCCTGCAGCCACCAGTCCGACGCCAACCGCGTCTCCTGCGCACGCACTTGCAACACGGCTGCGCGGCGCGGCGGTCACCGTAGCGGCACGCGCATTCAGCGCGGTACCCACGGATCGTTGGCGCGCCTGGGGTGAGCGCGAGGCACAGCGGCAGCAGGGTGCAACGACCGGCGCCTCGGATGGGCTCACCGCCGCATTCACTGTCGGAGGCACCGACGATACGTGGACCAGAGCGCTTCGTTTTGCAGTCGGGTTACGTGACAAGGGGACCTTGCTCGAAATGCAGATCAGTGCAGGCGTTGCCGCGGCGGTCGCTGACGCGACCTCGTTGCTCGCAGCGGCTGATGCGAATGAGATTCTCGCGAGCGAGGCCATGTCTCCCCAGGCACGAACATGGCTGAATGCCCGGCAGCTGGCGGACACCGATCCGGCGCGTGGAGGGGCGGTGCGGCTGCGTCAGCGGGTCAGCATCTTGCGAGGGGAGCCGGCGCTACCGGCGAATGTCTCCGAGCCCGTCCGAACGGAGACGGGCAACGCCTTCGTCCTCGAAGGAGACTTCTGGTCGGTGCGCTACGGCGGGACGACGTCGCGCCTGAAGGACACCAAGGGCCTCAACGACATCGCGCGGTTAATGGCCGCCGAGGGAACCGAGATCGCCGCGGTGGATCTCATGGCAGCGCGCACTCCGGTCGGCGGCAGCTTCAGCAGTATCCCGGATCAGGGTTTCGGGATCGACCGCGACGCCGGCGCCATGCTCGATCCCGAAGCACGAGAGCAGTATCGGTCGCGCCTGCTAGAGCTCGAGGAAGATGTGACCGACGCGAACGCGGCAAACGACCCCGTGCGAGCGGAACGGGCCCGCGACGAGCGCGCTTTTCTCATCGCTGAGTTGCGGTCGGCCGTGGGGCTCCATGGCCGCACACGTCTGGCGATTGACCCGGCGGAGCGGGCCCGCAAAGCGGTGACATGGAGGATTCGCGACGCGATCTCCCGCGCCGAGGCCGCACACGAGGCATTCGGACGTCACCTGCGGCGATCGGTGCGAACGGGGACCTTCTGCGTCTATGACCCGCCGGAGCCGACGCGATGGACCCTCGTCAGTGGGTAGGTGCTACTGCAGACGCCGCAGCTAGCCCTGAGTGCCGTCCGGTAAACCCCAGTCCCTCACCCACCTGTGGCACTTCGAGCACTTGCAGCACGCACCGGGGTCGTACTCCCATACACCCCTGAATTCCGAGACCTCCTGGACCAGGTACGGTTCGGCCTCCGCGCCCAGCAAGGCCAGAACGTGTTCACGCGCGCCAGTGTGTGGATGTCCGGTCAGCAACCCGCACTGGCCGTCGCACTCCGGATCCGGGTTGATGGTGGTTGGCGCGACCGTGGCAGTGTTGTGGATGTGCGAGCACCGCAACGCCGATGGCGGGACCCGACCCCCACCCTGAGAGCTGTTGGGCATATCGTTTCCTCCGGAAGTCGATGATAGCGAGGTCCGCGTGGCCAAGTGTCAAGCGGATGCGCAGATGGGCACCCCTGGGGAGACCAGGACGGCTCCCGGTCTCCCCGATCCGTGCGGATCAGCAGCCCTTGTGGTGATCCACGAAGATGCAGGTGTCACTGATCGGAGCTGGCTGCACGACCGGCGAGGTGTTGTGCGTCACCACGACGTCCGTCGTCGGCTTGATCGTGTAACCGAGCGACCCACCGATCGCCAGTCCGGCGAACAGTGTGGCGAGAACCGCGACCGCCCGTGCGTGGAACCTGTTGACAGCGAGCCCTGCGTCCATGTCTGGTGCCTCCGTGGAGCCCGACCTTCTCAAGGTCAGTCGACTCACAACCCTGTGGCGCCAGAAGTTCCCTAGCGCCGCGAGGCGGCGCCGCGCGAATCCGCAGGATGCACGGCGCGCCGGGGCACGGCCGCCGTTCGGAGGGCTCGTCGCCGTTGCACTTTGAGGATCGCGGCCAGTGCGGCAGCGACGATGCTGCGTGCGCGGTTGCTCTCGGGGTGCCGTCTGTCGGCAGCCCACACATTCGGACTTCGACCCATCGGGCCGCACACAGCTCGGGCGCCGCCGGATGCTTCGTGCACCTGGGCCGGGCCGCGGCTCGCGACGATGTCGCGTACCTGCGGATCGCGCCAACGGACGGCGGATCACACCGGATCCGCCGCCCGCGAACAGAGTCAGTCAGAGTCCCGGGATATAACCGGCGCTGGTGCGAGCTTGTCCAAAGTAGGTGCTCGCCACCAGGTTCGATGCCTGCTGCGAAGAGTTGTCCAATGTCGAGCGAGGCGCCGCTGTCGCGGTTCCGCCCGCCAGGAGCGCCACCGCCATGACGGAGACGATGCCGGCAACAACACGTCGCGTGGTTTGGTTCCAGCCCATGCAGATCGCGTCCATTTGAGGACCTCCACGTGAGCCCGACCATCTCAGGTCAGTCGACCCACAACCACATGGCGACAGGAGTCCCCTAGCGCTGCGAGGCAGCGCCTCGCACCTCCGAGCGTCACCTTTCGAGGAGCTGGATCCTCGTTGGCGGTCGCCCTGGCTTCAGAGTATCGCAATCGGAAGCGAGAGCTCGCTGCCGATTGGTGGCGAAGTTCCCTCGGCTCGATCGGGTGGATGCCGTGGCGCTACCGATGGGCAGCGGCCGCCGGGTCCTCGCCCTCGATGCCTGCCGAAACCCAACTCGAGGTGACGACGGTGGTCCGAGCGATGTCAGGATCAGTGAAGACGTCGAGATCGTCACGGCTCTGCGTGGAAAACTCCGAGACGATGGCGCCGTCTGGCCCCGCCTGGAACCAGTGCAGCGTGTTCGGCGGAACGAGGCGTTGCTCACCCGGTCGAAGGACGACCTCGTGCCACACCGTGTACGCACCCCGGTCCGCCTTTGCCGGCCAGCAGCTGGGCGGCTTTGTCGGCGGGCCCTCGAGGTACAGGTACACCAAGCCTCTGCGACAGCGGAACGTCTCCTCCTTGCCCGGGGTACCGTCGAACGGCGGGTGGCGATGCTCGGGGCAGGTCTGGCCGGGGAACATCACGATCTCTTTGGCGCAGACACGCTGGGTGTTGACGTAGACGACAACCTCCAGCCCCGTCTGCTCGAGCTCTGAGAGGCCGAAGTCGGCCACTTCGATGCTGTCGCGCTCCTCCTCGGTGAGAACGAACCCCGCTTCGTCGAGCATCATTGCCGCTCGCCGCTGCGCGTCCTAGATCTGGTCGGGTGTCAACACAGCTCGTACCTTAGTGGGTGGCCATCTGTCGCAACACCTGCTCCCGATTGGGAATTCCAGCGGAGCAGCCCAAGGCGGTGCACGCGAGCGCGCCGACCTCACTCGCGAACCTGAGTGACTGCTGCAGGGGCCAGTCCTCAAGGATGCCCACGATCAGCCCGGCCGCGAACGCGTCGCCGGCGCCGGACCCGTCAACGACCTCGACCGCCCGATACACGAGACGTCGATGCCCAACTCCGCCAACGAGGAGGTGACGAAATCGCCGAAGGAGTCACGCCCCACCTTGCCGACGACCCTGGAGCCGACGCCGTGCGGTTGAAGCGCTCCACCTTGCCGTTAGTTTGGGGATGCCAGGGCTGCGTGAAGCCCTGCACCGCGCCCACACCAGTCTCGGTCAGCTCCCACCCATCTCACGCCTCAACAACGTGTCGGGGCATTACACCTAGACGCCGACCGGCTCACGAACGAGCACGACCGTGGTCCGATCCGCCTGCCACTCGCGCTCCACGAGGAGCACACGGGCGAGGAACGAATGCACGCCCATTGCCTCCATGACTCGCGCGTCCTCGTAGGGAAGCACGTGGTCAAGGATTCGCTCGTAGGCAGTGGCGACATCTGGAACGATCTTCTGGCTGCCGACGACATAGATCACCCGTCCGGCGCCAGATGCGAGCGGGCCGATCTGGCTGGCGCTCGCCGACGCGACGACGATCACGCCATCCTCGGTGATCGCCTGTGCGCTGTTCACCATGTAGTCGGGGGCGGAGATGAGTTTGCGAATCTCGCGGCTCTGTGTGGCCCGATCCATTGCGAACATCCTGGTGCGCACGAAGTCGTAGCGGCCTGAGTCTTGAAACTCACTGAAGAGGCCGGCGTCCTCGAGCGTCTTGGACTTGCCGGAATGGACCTCGGCCCCCTCCGGGATGATTTCCAGAACCGCGCGGCGCGCGTCTGCCGGCGTGTCGACTACGAGGGGTGTCAGGTTGCGCTCGCTGAGCGCCTTGGCAAGGCCCTGCAACGTCTGCTCCGACGCTGGCGTCGTGAATCGTTCCGCCGTCTGGCTCATGGATGGTCTCCGCTGGCCTCGCCCGGAGGCTCGTACTCTTGCCCGGAGCTATGATATTACCAGTACCTATACAAAATCGACTTAGATTGCATGTACAGGACCTTAGATTGCATGTACAGATTGGGGTGCTTGACAGGTAACTAGCTAGTTACCTATGCTGGGGCCGTGGATGACGTCTTTCGGGCCCTCGCCGACCCCACCCGTCGCGATCTCCTCGATCGCCTGTACCGCCAGGACGGGCAAACCCTCCGTGCGCTCGCGGCCGACTACCCGATGACGCGCATCGGCGTCATGAAGCATCTGCAGGTCCTCGAGGAGGCACGCCTGGTGGTGACCAAGCGACGCGGTCGCGAAAAGCTGCACTTCCTCAACCCGATTCCCATCCGCCTCGTGCACGACCGGTGGGTGAGCAAGTACGCCGAGCCCTGGGTGGCGACCCTCAGCGAGATCAAACAGGAGTTGGAGAGAACCATGGAAAAAGTCTTCGAGATCTACATTCGCACCACGCCGGAGCGGTTGTGGAAGGCCATCACCGACAGCGAGACCCGTACCAAGTTCCAGTTCGGCAATCGCGTCGAGTCGACATGGACGCCGGGGTCCGCATATCAGGTCACCAACCCGCACGCGAACGGGCCCCTCATTGAGGGCGAGAACGTCGAGGTCGACCCGCCGCGCCGCTTGGTGCAGACCGCTCGCGCGCTCTGGGGCGAGGACGTGGTGAACGAGGGCACGAGCCGGGTGACGTGGGAGATCAAGCCGGTGGGTGATTCATGCCGCCTCACGGTTACGCACGACCAGCTTCGGGAGGGCGCGAACTCGCAGCTCTTCGGCGGCTGGCCAATGATCCTGTCGGGCCTCAAGACGTGGATCGAAACCGGCGAGGTGCTGACGACCCCGGGATCGTTGATGTATGCATGAGCGAACAAGGAGGAGCAGGGATGGCTGAGACGGGAAACACCAGTGGCATCACGGACCTTCGCACCGTCGGCATCCCGGTCGTCGACCAGGAGCAGGCGTTGACCTTCTACCTCGAGACACTCGGGTTCGAGAAGCGACTCGATGTTCCAATGGGCGGCGGCGCTCGGTGGATTGAAGTCGCACCGCCGGACGCGGCGACGACGGTCGCGCTGATTCGAGCGCACGAAGACCTGCCCGCCGGCGTCGAGACCGGCATTCGGCTCACGACGCCGGACGCCGAGGCGATCCACGCAAGCCTTCTTGCGCACGGCGTCGATGCCGACGACGTGCTGCGCTGGCCTGGAACGCCACCGATGTTCGCGTTTCGCGATCGAGACGGCAATGGACTCGAGATCGTCGAAGTGCAAATGCCATGACTGCGTTAGCACCGCCCCCACCGCGCCCTTGATGGCGACACACCCCTCCACGCCTTCCACGCACACATCAAGGCCAGGCCCAATGTCGCCGAACCACGACATCGTGGACACATGGCCCACGACATCGTGGCTGCCGATGCAAGCAGCCCGAGCTCATGGAGTCGCGGCGTCCTGCCCCGTGCGGATCGTCAACTGAATCTGGGAGCGATCGGGAGATCGCGTGGTCGTTCCCAACGCCGGCTCGTGGCTTCGAGGCGCTCGCTGACCACCTCGCCTTCTACCCCTCGCGTGTCGATCACATCACGCTCGACGGGAGACGGTGATCGCCCAGTCCGGGGGTTTCTATGGTGGCTGGGTCACGTCGAAGGTGGTCCGGCCCTTCAAATGCGGGCCGGGTACGGCCGGCTGGTAAGCCAGCGGCACGGAGCAGCCAGACTGTGCGGTCAATTGGACACATCTACCAGAGGACGAGGCAGAGCGTGAGCACGACAAGGAGCCGTCGACGCTGGCTCGGCATGCCCTTCATCGCGCTCGGCGTCGCCATGATCATCGTCGACGCAACCATCGTCAACGTGGCGATCCCCTCGATCATCCGCGACCTGCGCATCTCTGCTCCGACGGCCGAGTGGTTCAACTCGATCTACTCGTTGGTGTTCGCGGCGCTGCTCATCACCTTCGGTCGGGCCGGCGACCTCTTCGGGCGGCGACGTCTCTTCATGATCGGGACCACGGTTTTCGTCATCGCGAGCCTCATCACAGCGACCGCGCAGAGCGGCTCGACCCTGATCCTGGGACGGTTCGTGCAGGGCGTCGGAGGGGCCATGATTCTGCCCTCGACGCTGTCGACGCTGAATGCGCTGTTCCAGGGACGCGACCGCGCGATCGCCTTTGCCATCTGGGGGTCGACCATCGGTGGCGTTGCCGCGATCGGCCCACTGGTGGGCGGCTGGCTGACCACCGACTACTCCTGGCGCTGGGCGTTTCTCATCAACGTCCCGATCGGTGTCGCAATCCTCATCGGAGCTTCGTTGCTCGTTCCCGAAACGCGAGACACCGAGGCCCGCCGAGGGGTTGACATCGCCGGGGTCACCAGTTCCATGGTCGGGCTGGGCGCGCTTGTCTTCGGTCTGATTGAAGGCCAGACCTACGGGTGGTGGTCGCCGGTATCAGGTGAGACCTTTGCCGTCGGCGGCTGGACATGGCCGTTTCAGAGCATCGCCCCCTCCCCCGTGGCGTTCGCCGTCGGGGCGGTGGCGCTCGCAGGGCTGCTGGCCGCCGAGCGGTCGCGGAGTCGGGCCGGCAAGGTTGCGGTGATCGACATGTCGCTGTTCAGCCTCCGAAGCTTCCGCTACGGCAATATCGCGGCGCTCATCGTGTCCCTCGGCGAGTTCGGACTTCTATTTGCGATTCCCCTGTACCTGCAGGGTGTGCTCGGCTACAGCGCGCTCGGAACCGGAACGCTGCTGCTCGCGCTCGCATCCGGCGCATTCCTCGTCGGTGGAGCAACGCCCCAGGTGGCTCGCCTCCTTGGGGGTCGGGGCATCGTGCGCCTGGGACTCGCGCTCGAAGTGATCGGCATCGCCGGGCTCGGGTTCACCGCCGGTGTCGACACGGCGGCGTGGTCCATGGTGCCCTGGCTCTTCGTCTACGGCTGCGGTGTGGGATTTGCCACCGCGCAGCTCACCAGCGTGATTCTTGTTGACGTCCCGGTCCGTCTCAGCGGTCAGGGTTCAGGGATTCAGAGCACTTTCCGACAGGTGGGTTCGGCCCTGGGGGTGGCGGTGCTCGGAACCATCCTGATCACCGGGATCGGCAACAGCCTCGACGCCAGATTGACGACCGCCCACATCCCCGCTGCCACCCGAACGGCGATTGTCGCCCTGGTCAAGTCCACCGGAGGCACGGCAATTCCAGGACTGCGAGCCCAACCGGGCGGTGAGGCGGTCGCGAACGCCGCTTCGGCCGACGTTGTCGACGCCGTGCATGCGGTCGCGTTCGCCGCGGCGCTCTTCGTATTCGTCGGATTTCTCGCCACCCTTGCGCTGCCGCCTATCCGGCAATCTCGCGAGGAGGAGGACGACGAGACGCGCGTGGGCGCCGGCGCAGCGGGGCGTTGACGCGCGGGCGCGCAGCCGACGAGCTCCCGCGGGTCTGCCCACACAGCACAGGTCAGCCCCCGAGCCGCAAACCCCCGGGTCAGCAGACCATCCCGCGAAACGGTCAGCCAGCGGTCGGCGCTGGGGTGCCGGGCACCTTGCCGGGCTGAAGCGCCGGCGCTGGGGCGACTGGGGGCACCCATCCGCCACCCACTCCGCCGGGCGTCGGCGCGGCAACAAGGGAAAACGTCGCCGGATCGAGGGCGAGCAACTCGATCCCATATGACGATCCGCCTGTAACGTGAGCGTGGAACCTGTACGTCGGGAGCAGGTAGACGACCGGTTGTGCCTTCTCGACACCGTCCCATTGCGCCATGCCAAGGGACACGCCGGTGATGTGAATCACGATGGCCGGTTGCGAACCTGGCCTGATACTCGCACCGGGCGCTCCAACCGCCGGCAGCGGTTGCGGCCCCACATATCGGGCGTTCCCGCTGCGCAGGTCGTCGAACGCCCGCTGCGTCGAGCGCAGCCGGTAGATGCCGGCGCTCACCGGTCGTGCCCACGTGCCCCACACGGAGTCGATGCTCGCGCGGCGGCCGACCGTCACCGACCAGCTGACGTCCGGAACACTCACGCCATCCACGACGAGATCGAAGGTCACCATCCGAGCGGTGACGGTAGCCGGGATCTGGGTGCACTTCGCTCCGGGCGTGCACGAGACGGCGACACCGCCGGCATCGCTCACGCCATGCGTCCATTGCTGGCCGCTCAGCACGTTGAAGCCGTTGAGGAGAGCCTGAGCGATGCTCACGGCACCGTCGGCGCTCGGGAGGTCGACGGGCGCGGGGAGCGTTGTCGGAATTGCAGTCGGGCGCGGAGACGACGTCGGCGGCGGGGCGACCGGCGAGACCGTCGGTGGGGAGGTGACTGCGGTCGACGAGTTGGTCGAGCCAGGGGTCGCCGACCCGGCACTTCCGGCGGAACCGCCGCCGACCGAACCGGGGATCGCCACGGCGCCGCCGGCGCTCGAGTACTCGATGGCGGTCAGACCGCTGTTCGTCGAGTCGGTCAGCACTGCGTCACCATTGCGCAGCTCCCAGCCGCTGTTGGTGCGCACTGGCGCACCGTGCATCCTGAGTGCGCCGATGATGCGACCCAGATCAGCGGTGGTGACGTCGTGGCCCACCAGCGTCCGAACTGTCGCTACCGGGCCAAGATTTTCGAGCGGGCGGTCGAGCACGTAGGTGACGGTCGGTTGCGGGTAGATCGCAGGCTCAGCTGCACCGCCGGTGTTCTCCACCAGTGCGAGAACGCCAGGCGTCCCCGACGGGTGTCCGGCCGCGCCGCAGGCGCTCAGGGCCAGCGCCGCCACCGCGACCGTTACGAGGCGGATGCGTCGATCCGTGCTCAAGACTTGCCTCCGATTGTGGGTCCATCAATGAGACGCGGCTGGGCCGTCCATAGTTCCGTCGCGCATTCCCGGACCGGGGCTCAGGCTGTGGGGCGCATATGTCCGTCCCATCGCAGACGAGCTCGGCTGTGACGACAGCCGCAACACGTGGCGTGCGGCATCCGTCCCCGAGGCCGAGCGGAGCTGCCCCCTGGCCCGACCGTGAGTATCCTCGGCCGACGCCGCATGAGCGGTGGCAAGTACTCCCGCGGACCGTGGTGCCAGCCCCATTTTCGATCGGCAGCCAGGTGATTAGAGTTTGGCCATGCGAGGCGACATAAGAAACCTCTGCGGGCCGGCAGCAGCTTTGGCGGGCAGCCGAGGCGCAGGCGATGCCGAGGGTCGTGCGATGCGACGGAGGGATGTGCCCAGTGGGAGTTGCGCGTCGCATCGGGCCTGCTGGGCACCGCTCCGTAGGTGTATCGACTTCAACCGCAGCGGTTCACCGGGCGCATGAGTACGGGATTCACGCGTCGATTGGCTCTCGCCATCGGCGCGCAGTGTCTCGCGTGCTTCGCCGCCAGCTTGGTACTTCTAGCCCTGGACTGGAAGGCGATCGACTCGGCGAGCACCGCGCAGTTGTCCGGCCTGCTGGCGGTGGCGATTGTCACACCCCTCGCTGTGCTCATCGCATTCCGTCGACCGCACAACGCTGTCGGCTGGGTGATGCTTGCGACCGTCAGCACCGGCGCGATCGGCGTGCTGGTGCTCTTCGTCGCCATGTACGCACAACTCGCCGGAGCGGCACCGACGAGTTGGGTGGAATGGCTGGTGTGGATCAACAATGAGACCGGGCAGATCGACAACGACCTCATCCTGATCGCGATCCTGCTCTTTCCGAATGGCAATCTCCCCGGAAGACTGTGGCGCTGGGTGCTCGTGTCCCTGGTTGCTTTCACGGTTCTAGGAGCCGTCAGCACCGCACTCCAACCTGGGTCGATGCAGGTCTCACCTCGATTGCCGAGCATTCCGTATCCCCTCGGAGTCCAAGCGTTGAGTCCAGTCAGCAACGGGCGGCTCGCGCCCGCGGTTGTCGCGGTCGTGATCGTGTTCGTGGTGCTCCTCTTCCTTCTGGGGTCAGCCGTTGTAGTGCGACTGCGGCGGGCCCAGGGTGTGGAGCGCCGCCAGCTGAAGTGGTTCAGCTATGTCGTGGTAGCCACCGTTACGCTCGTCGTGATTGGTGCAATCGTCGCCACCCAGAACGTGGCCGTCGGGAACAGTATCGGGAATCTCCAAGGCTACGGATTCGGCATTGTGATGCCCGCGACTATCGGCCTCGCGATCATCAAGGACGGGCTGTTCGACATCGACGTGTTCATCAGCCGGACGCTGGTATACGGGTCGCTGGCGGTGTTCATCACCGCGGTGTACGTGGGCATCGCGGTGGGAATCGGGACGCTGGTCGGGAGTGGCGGCAAACCCAACCTGGCGCTGTCGATCCTGGCCACGGCAATAGTGGCGGTCGGGTTCCAGCCGGTGCGCGAGCGGGTGCAGAAGGTGGCCAACCGGCTGGTGTACGGGCCGCGGGCGACACCGTACGAGGTGCTCAGCGAGTTCTCGGGACGGGTGGCCGAGACCCACGCGGCCGACGAGGTGCTGCCCCGCATGGCCCGGGTGCTCCAGGAGGGGACGGGAGCGGAGTCGGCAACGGTGTGGCTGCGAGGGAGCGCGGAGCTGCGCCCGGCAGCGACCTACCCGGACGCGATGGGTGCGCATGAGGCTCTATCCATGCGCAACGGGAGCCTGCCGGCGCTGCCGGGTGCCACGCGGGCGGTGGAAGTGCGCCATCAGGGCGAGTTGCTCGGGGCCTTGAGCGTGAGCAAGCGGCGTGGGGAAACCCTCACGCCGATCGAGCAGAAGCTGGTGGACGACCTGGCCCACCAGGCGGGATTGGTGCTCAAGAACGTGGGTCTGAGCGCGGATCTGCAGGCGCGCCTTGATGAGCTGCGCGCCTCGCGGCAGCGATTGGTGAGCGCCCAGGACATGGAGCGGCGGCGTCTGGAGCGCAACCTCCACGACGGAGCCCAGCAGCACCTCGTGGCCTTGAAGGTGAAGCTGGGATTGGCGGAGATGCTCCTCGGGCGGGATCCGGCGAAGGCGGCGGCAACCCTGGAGCAGCTCAAGGGGGATGCGGACGAGGCCCTGGAGACGTTGCGCGACCTTGCCCGGGGGATCTACCCGCCGCTGCTCGCCGACAAGGGACTGGTGGTGGCCCTGGAATCGCAGGCGCGCAAGGCGACGTTGCCGGTGCGGGTCGAAGCCGAGGGGGTGGGACGCTACGCGCAGGACGTGGAGGCGACGGTGTATTTCTGTGTGCTCGAGGCGCTGCAGAATGTGCAGAAGTACGCGGCGGCGTCGGACGTGGCGGTGCGCCTGCGCGAGGGCGAAGGGATACTGACCTTCGAGGTGGCGGACGACGGTGCGGGATTCGACACGTCGCTAGTGCACTGACGCAGAAATAGATTTCATGTTCCGCCGGCGGAGCACATCGTCGGCGGTCTTCACCCAGACGAAGGGATGTTTGCGGTCATCCCAGCTGTCCAAGAAGCGTTGGATGGCGT
>Ga0116217_10001674_pt1 | contig 21073 bp, 19 predicted proteins | sample Sb_taG_6_FD_89697 | JGI IMG/M metagenome (GOLD analysis project Ga0116217, IMG submission 89697) | Peat soil microbial communities from Weissenstadt, Germany - Sb_50d_4_PS metaG | ecosystem: Environmental > Terrestrial > Soil > Wetlands > Peat | place: Germany: Weissenstadt | collected 2010-09-21 | reverse complement strand
TTTCGATGTTGGGCCAGTTCAGGGCGGCAAACGCCGGATCGGCGCTGAGCCGGGCGAACCGCGCGCGCGCGATGGAAAAGAGCATCTCGCGCGCCTCGGGCGGGAGGGGGCCGGACGGGTATTCTTGCGAGAATTCCTGCAGCGCGGCGTGCCAAGATTCGCCTATGTCGCGCGGCCCGAGCTCGCGCTCGACCGGATCAAGCGCCTTCAGTTTGAGAATGGACTCGGCGTAGATCGCGTAAGGGTCGCGCCGCAAGGTCTCAATTCGAGTGACGCTCAGCCCGTGCGGGCGAAGCTCGACCGGCGGACAAGGCGCGGGCCTCGGCGCCGGCCGCATCTTGCTTGGCTGATCGAGAGCGCGCGCGAACTCGAGATAGCGCTCGCCGCGCTCCTCGGCTTCATTTATCGCCTCGGCGCCTGCGCCCGCCGCCGCGACGATGCGCTGGAGAAAGCGGGAGGCGACGGTCGGCGCGCCGCCCCGTTTCTTCGAGCGGCTCAAGATCGCCTCCCGCGCCCCGAGCGCGGCGACAAAATCGTGCGCCGTCTGGCCGATACGCCGCTCCGGCGCAGAAAGGCCGAGCGCGGCGCGCATCGGCCGGTTGAGAAAGGCGTCGGTCTCGACCGCGGGCGGCCAGACGGTCTCGTCGAGGCCCGCCAGAAGGGCGCAATCGAAATTGAGGAGGCGCGCTTCGAGCAGGCCGAGGATCTGCAGGCGCGGGTTGCCGCCGCTCGCAGGCGGAGCGCGCACCGCGGCGAGCGCGTCGTCGAACAACGCAGCGTATTCGCTGACCGCGCAGGGAAAGGCGTCGTCGGCGGCCTCGGCCCATTCTTCCATGAGCTCCGTCAACCGCTCAAACCCGCTCGCGTCTTCCGCCGCCCGTTCCGGCCGAGCGACGGCGGCGGAGACTGCGTTCCCGTGGAGAGCAAGGCAATCGCGCAAGGAAGCGGTCGGGGGAAGCACGCGCAAGGGGGCGAGCACGTTCGCGACGTCGCGCGCAAGCGTCTCGCCCGCCTGCCTGCCGGCCTCGCCGATGCTGCGGATCGCCGGGTGCGCGCGCGGGTCCACGGCGACCTCGCGGGCCGCCGCGAAGGCCTGATCGAGATCGTCGAGGGAGGCAAGCGGGATGGCGCGAAATATGGCGAGCTCGAGCGCGCGCGCGGCGCTTTCGGCGTCGGCGCGCGCGCGGCCGAAGCGCGCCAAGGGATGAGCGAGGAGGGCAAGAAACGAGCGCGGCGTGAACTCGATTGCGGCTCGCAAGATGAGTCTGGCCAACACGCCTGCCGGGCTTTGGCCGAGCGTGCGCCCTGCCGAATCCTCAACTTCGACGCCCCATCGCGCGAGCTCCGCCGACACGCGGCGCGCGATGGTCGGATCGGGCGTGACGAGAGCTGCGGTCTTGCCCGGCGTTTCGAGCGTTTCGCGCATGGCGATGGCCAGCGCCAAGGCCTCTTCGTTTTCGTTGTCGGCGATGACGACGGTCACGCCTTCGAGCGCGGCGGCGACCGCGGGCGGCGACAAGGCGCGCTCTCGATCGCGCCAGCAGTCGGTCGATTCGGCGGGGCGGAGCGCTTCGCTCAAAAATGCTGCGCGCGCCGTGAGCGCAGGCGAACGCGAGCCGAGGATCGCGACGTCGTCGCGTCTGACGCCGATCACGCCGATCAGCCTGTGCAACAGCGCCTGCGGATGGCCCGCGAGCCCTTGTGAGGCGTCGTCGCTTGCGCCGATCATCGCCCAGGCGCGCTCGTCCAGATTGCGGTCGAGGTCCGGCAGAACCACCGCGCCCTGAGGGGCGCGCGCAATCGCCGCGATGAGGCGGGCGGTCGCGCGATTGGCGCCGGTCGATCCGGCGATGATGGTCGGGCCGCGCCGCGCTCCGTCCGCAAGCGCCTTGATTTCGTTCTCGATCAGAAGCGCGACCCGCTTCGCCCGGTCGATGAGGCCGCGCTCGGCAAGCCATTCCGGCCAATGCGCGAAGGCGATCTTGAGAAAGTCGAGGGTGATGCGCCAATAGGAGTCATAAGAGTCGGGAGCCAGCGTCTCGAGCTTTCCCCAAGGCGCGCCCTCGATGATCATGTCGTCGATCAGCGCGGCAAGATCGCCGGCGAGCGCGTAGGCCTGGGCTGGCGTCGCAGCGACGAGCGCCGGCTCGGAGGGATCGACGACGAGCCGCCCATCGGCGTCCACCTCGCGGATCGCGCCGCTGAGCGCCTGCCCCCAGGCGCGCGTGAGGCGCGCGAGCACATGACGGCGCGTCAGCGCTCCGACCGCCGCGGGCAGCGCAGGACGTGGGGCCTCGTCGGGTCCGCTTGCGAAGAATGCCGCCGCCTCGTCCGGCTCGAAAGCGCCGAGGGGAGCAATGCGCGGCAGGAGCAGGCTCCGCGCGCCGCTCGCCGAGAGCAGCGCCTTCGCCAGCGCTTGAGCGGCGCGCTGCGTCGGCACGTAGATCGTCGCGTCAATGAGCGCCATCGCGCCGCCCGTCCCGGGGAAGCCGTCGACCAGGACGCCATCGAGCAGCGCCCGGCTCACCGTCGGCAGAAACGGCGCCCCGGAGGGAATCGTGAAGACTCGGGGCTCGCGAAGGGGCATGCGCGCCTTTTATGCGGGGCGCGCGGGAAGGCAAGCGCCCATCCGCCGCATGGGGCCCGCGAGCGATGGCGTGCCCTAAAGAGCGCCTTACGCGGGAGAACGGGGGTCACCCTCCAAGCGCCGTGGCGAGCCGACGCCAGGCATCCTCGCCTGGCGGGATCCCGAATCGCAGCCTGTCGGAGGCGCCGGCGAAGGGGCGGCTAAGAATTCCAGCGGCGATGAGGCGCCGAAAGGCGGCCTCGGCATCGTCCTTCGCGGCGAGGCGGAAGAGGCTCGTTCCGCCCAGGATGCGCCAGCCGGCCTCGTCCAGGAGGGCGTCGAGCCGCGCTTTGTCCTTGCTGAGTCGGGCGCGCGTCGCTTCCAGCCAATCCGAATCGGCGAGCGCGCGAGCGCCGATCGCGATCGCCGGACCGCTGACCGGCCAGGGCCCGAGGGCGGCGCGCAGGCGTCCCGCAATATCCGGGGAAGCGATGGCGAATCCGAGGCGAAGCCCCGCGAGTCCGTAGGCTTTGCCGAAGGAGCGCAGGACGACGGCGCCGCTCGTAGGCAGCGCCGGCGCGAGGGTTTCGTCGGCGCCGCCGAAATCGGCGAAGGCCTCGTCGACGATCAGCATTCCGCCGCGCGGATGAAGCCGGGCGTGAAGATTAAGGAGGTCGGCGCGTCGCGTGATCCGCCCGTCGGGATTGTTGGGATTGACGACGATCGCGACGTCGAGGTCGTCCATGGCGTCGAGCGAGGCCGCGTGCTCAACAGGTACGCCGGCGGCGGCGAAGGCATCGGCGTGACCGCCGTAGGTCGGCCCGAGCGCGCCGACGCGCCGAACTCGCGCTAAGCGCGCCAATACCTGAATGAGCGCCTGCGACCCGGGGCCGGCGGCGACGCTCGCCGCCGAGGCGCGGTAACGGGCGGCGGCCGCAGCCTCGAGTTCGGCGAGGCTCTCGCAGTCAGGCAACCGGGTCCAAGCTTCGGCCGTGAGATCGGGCAGGGGATAGGCGTGGGGATTGATCCCGGTCGAGAGATCGATCCAGGGCGTCGGCGCGTCGGGGGCGAGCCGGCGAGCGACTTCGAGCGCGCCGCCGTGATAGGTGAACGCGTCAAAGCCCATCGCGCAGGTTGGCCCCGCCATCATGCCCCTTTCCTATTCGCTGCCGCTCGCGCTCGCATCATTGGCGGTCGAGGCGCTTATCGGCTATCCGGCGCCTCTCTATCCCGCGATTGGCCACCCCGTCACCTGGATGGGCCGCTGGCTCGAGATTGTGGAAGCGCTGTTCAATCGGCCGGATCTCAGCTTCGCCGCGCGACGGGCGCTGGGCGTCGTCGCGTTATCCCTCACGCTCGCGCCGGTCGCGCTTGTCGCCTGGGCGGCGACGCGCGCGCTAATCTCTCACGGCGCCTTCGGTTTCGCCGTGCTTGCGCTCCTTGCTGCGAGCCTGCCCGCCCAGCGCAGTCTGGCAAGTCACGTCCGGGCAGTCGCCGAAGGGCTCGACGCAAGCCTGGAGGAGGGACGCCAGGCGGTCGCGATGATCGTCGGGCGCAATCCGAAAGCGCTGGACGAAGCCGGCGTCGCGCGCGCGGCGATCGAGAGCCTGGCCGAGAATTTCTCCGACGGGGTCGTCGCGCCGATCCTTTGGATCGCGCTCGGCGGGCTTATCGGCGGCGCGCTCTACAAGGCGATCAACACCGCCGACAGCATGATCGGGCACAAGGACGACCGCTTGGCTGCGTTCGGCTGGGCGGCGGCGCGGCTCGACGATTGCGTCAATCTGCCGGCGTCGCGGCTCGCGGCGCTGTGGCTCGTTCTTGCAGCAGCAGTGACGCCGGGCGCCTCGGCACGGGGCGCCGCGCGGACCGTGTGGCGCGACGCTTCGCTCCACCGCTCGCCCAACGCCGGCTGGCCCGAGGCCGCGATGGCGGGAGCGCTCGGCCTCAAGCTGGCGGGCCCGCGCGTCTACGGCGAGACGCTCGTCGACGACGCGTTCATGGGGCGCGGGCGCCGGGAGGCGGACGCCGCCGACATCCGGCGGGCGCTCATGCTCTATCGGGCGTCCTGCGCAATTCAGGCGCTGGCCCTCGCGGGCGCGGCGCTCATCGCGCGAGCGTGAGCATCGCGTCGAGGTCGAGATGGGCCTCGCAGTGATCGGCGAGCGCATCGAGCGTGCGCTCGACCGTCGTCTCGTACTCGAGTTCCGACGCCGCGCCGAGCGCAGCCAGCCAGGCCGCGCGCTGGCGGTCGTCGGCGAACAGCCCGTGCACATAGGCGCCGGCGACTAGGCCGTTCTCAGACACTGCGCCGTCGAGTCGCCCGTCGGCGAAGCGCAGCAGCGGCCGGGCGCAGTCCGGGCCTTCCGTTTGGCCGATATGCATTTCGTAGCCCTGAAACGGCTCGCCGTTCATGAGGCACTCGCCTCCGACCCCAAGCAGCGTCTTCTCACCCGTCAGCGTGGTCTCGACGTCGAGGAGGCCCAAGCCCTCGACCGCGCCCGCCGGCCCCTCGATCCCTTGCGGGTCCGCGACGCGCTTGCCCAGCATCTGGTAGCCGCCGCATACGCCGAGAACCCGGCCCCCGCGCCGCGCGTGAGCGAGGAGGTCGACATGCCAGCCTTGCTCGCGAAAAAACAGGAGATCGGCGATGGTCGCCTTGCTGCCGGGCAGGATCACGAGATCGGCGACCGGCAGCGGCTCGCCCGCGCGCACGAAGATGAGGCGCACGCCGGGCTCCATGCGCAACGGATCAAAATCGTCGAAATTGGCGATGCGCGCGAGCATGGGCACGGCGATCGTGACGACGCCGTCCGCCCGCGCGCTCCGATTCCCAAGGCCGAACGCGTCTTCGGCCGGCAGGCGCGCGGCTTCGGGAAAGAACGGCACGAGCCCGAGCGCGCTCCAGCCGGTCCGCTCGGCGATCGTCGCCATGCCGTCCGCGAACAGGCTCGCGTCGCCGCGGAACTTGTTGACGATGAAGCCGACGATGGTCGCCGCGTCCTCAGGCGCGAGCGCCGCCTTCACTCCGAGAATTTGCGCGAATATGCCGCCGCGATCGATGTCGCCGATGAGCGCCACCGCGCAATCGGCGGCGCGCGCGAATCCCATGTTGGCGATGTCGCATTTCCGCAGGTTCATCTCCGCCGCGCTGCCTGCGCCTTCGACCAGCACGAGATCGGCGCCGGCCTTGATGCGCGCGTAGCTGTCGAGCACGGCGGCCATGAGCTTGGGCTTGAGCGCCTGATATTCGCGCGCCCGCGCGTTGCCGATTGCGCGGCCCTGAACGACGACCTGCGCGCCGATCTCGCTCTGCGGCTTCAACAAGACCGGATTCATGTGCACGCTTGGCGCGACGCCCGAGGCGCGCGCCTGCAGCGCCTGCGCGCGGCCGATCTCGCCGCCGTCCTCCGTCACCGCGGCGTTGTTCGACATGTTCTGCGGCTTGAACGGGCGGACCATGAGCCCGCGCCGGGCAAAAGCGCGGCAGAGGCCAGCGACGATCAGCGACTTGCCGACGTCCGATCCCGTCCCCTGAAACATCAGCGCCCTGGCGGTCAAAACTCGACGCCTGCTTGAGCGCGCACGCCGGCCGCGAAATGATGCTTGACGAGGGCGAATTCGGTGACGCAATCGGCCGCCTCGATCAGCTCCGGCTTGGCGTTGCGGCCGGTGACGACGACATGCAGGTCGGGGCGCCGCGCGCTCAAGGCGGCGACGACCTCGGCGAGCGGCAGATAGTCATAGCGCAGCGCGATGTTGAGTTCGTCGAGCACGAGGAGGCGGATCGAAGCGTCCGCCATCATGCGCCTGGCCTCGCTCCACGCGGCTTGGGCCGCCGCGACGTCGCGCGCGCGGTCCTGCGTCTCCCAGGTGAAGCCTTCGCCCATCGTGCGCCACTCGACTTGGGTCCCGAAGCGCTCGACGCCCATGCGCTCGCCGGTCGTCCAGGCGCCCTTGATGAACTGCACGACGCCGACGCGAAAGCCCCGCCCGAGGGCGCGTAGCGCGAGCCCGAAGGCCGCGGTCGACTTGCCCTTCCCTGGGCCAGTATGAACGATGAGGAGACCCTTCTCGAGAACAGGCTTCGCCGCGACCTCTGCGTCCTGCGCGGCCTTGCGCTTCATCATCTTGGCTTTGTGGCGGTCGGCGGTTTCGGGCACGGGCGTTTACGAGGGAGGAGCGCTGCAGCAAGGCCAACGACTAGCGTACCGACTCTAACGCTCGTCACCCTATGGCGACCTTGTGGAGGATTGCGTAGCGCAAGCCGGGGGAATCCTTCTGTTAATTACAGAACACTAGCGCGGCCGAACGAACGTCGCAAATGGGCGGCCGGCGATCGACACTGACCTCCCGACCTCGACTTTGCGCGGCGAGCAGACTTCCGGCGAATCGCGCGCCGGAAGTCGTGTGCTGTCCGTCGCCGCCGCCGTCATCCTCTGTTGCCTCCAGGCTCGTAACGCGTTACAATACCAAATCTCGCCTTTTAGGAGATTGATGTGCCCGCCCCAGCTGAACGAATGAGGATGATGCGCGAGATGCGGCGCAAGCGTGGGCTACGCGAATTGCGCCTGGTGGTTCCAGACCCTCGTTTACAATCTGTCCGAAAGCGCGTGGCGTCACAGGTCATCCGCCTTGATAGAGACGACGAAGACGAGGCCTTGCGGTGGATCGAATCGGTTTCAGAATTCGACGCGCGCGATCCAAGTGAACGATGAATCGTGGCGACGTGGTCATCGTCGCAGCTCCCGGCGATTACGGAAAGCCGAGACCGGCGATCATTGTCCAGACTGACGCATTTCCAGAAGCACACTCATCGGTAGTAATTTGCCAGATGACTTCCGAAGTCGTGGACGCCCCGGACTTCCGCGTTACGATCGATCCGAGCGCGGAAAACGGATTGCAGCTCCGTTCTCAGGTCATGGCGGACAAACCCGTCACCGTCCGACGGAGACGCATCGGGCAGATCATCGGCCGGCTCAGCGAACGCGACATCGGGCGCCTCAATATCGCGTTGGCGTTGGTAATGGGGCTCGCGGACTGAGGATGCTGTCGGGAGGACCATGGCGTAGACATAGTGCTCATCAGCGTCGCTCGTGGCCCGCCAGTTGCCTGTTCGGTTCGCATTATGCCGCCCGCTTGCGGCGGCCGGCGCGGGCGGTGGCGGGCTTCATGCCGACGCCGCCGCCAATTTCCGGTCGAGCGTAACCAGTTCGGCGCCCAGCGCGCGGGTGAGCCAAAGGTAGCTTGCATCATAGGCGGTCAGACCCGTTGCCTCAGCGAGGTCCAGCGTAGCCGCGTGATCGACGGCGACGGTCTCCACTCTCAGCCGATGCGCGAGCCGGAAAGCGGCGCGCAGAGCCTCCCGCTGGCTTGGCTGGCGCCGGATCTTGATCAGGCAGACGTTAGCCAATTCGAAGTCAAGCAAGGAGGGCGCCGCCAATCGGGCGCCCTCCAGCTGCCCGGCAATCGCTTCTGCGTCTGGCTCCGCGAACAGCAGGGCAGCGAGCGCCGAGGCGTCCACTACCTTAATGCCCGTCACGGTCGGCCCGGATGATCGTGGCCGAGTCGCCCGGCGTGCGGAGGCCAAGGCGCCGGACTTCCGCGAGGAGCTCGGCGGGGCTTAGGTCCTGCTCGGACCGGACCGCTTCCTCGATGATGGCAAGCAGCTCGCCTTGCAGGGACCGATGGTGGCGCTCCGCCCGCTGTCGTAGACGTGTGACGACCTCGTCCGGGGCGTTTTTGATCGAGAGATTGATAGGCATTGGTTCCAAACCTGCTCCGATTCAGAACCAGGATACCACATAGCAGCCCCTCGGACCACCGCGCAGAAAAATCAGAGGGCTATAGCGTAGACGTAGTGCGCATCTTCGTCGTTCGTGGCCCGCCGAGGATGTTGCAACTCGGCGCGATAAACCCCAAAAACGGGAGGCGCGAGCCGACAGGCGGCGCCCCGCCGAACGGGATGCGCGGGTTCCGTTAGGCATCCGACCCAAAAGCTAGTGCGCGCCGGTCTCGATGACCTCGACCCCGGCGGCCTTCGCTCGCTCAACCATGTCGGCCGTGCCGTTCCCGCCCGGAAACGCGATGACGAGCTCAGGAAGGGCCTCGACAATCATGCGCTGATTGCGCACGGCGCCGTCGTGCGTCCCTGCCCTGTGCCATTCCGGCAGGAAGTCCCATTCGAGGACTCCGTTTTTCCGCGCCCATTTGCCGGCAATGCGATCGACGCCGCGCGCCCCGCCGAGGATCAGGCAGTCGAATGGGCCGCGAGCGGCGCGCAGGTGATCCAGCGTGCTCTCGATGAGTTCGGCGTCTTGCACATCACGCCCGCCGCAGACCAAGACTCTCAACGTCGTCCTCACCAACCATCCCGCACCAGCGACTGACGCAGCAATACGCCTGCCACCTGGCGCGGCGCTGGAGCCGCCCGGGGCGCGAGTCACAAGTTTGTCTTTTCCGCCGGTCGGCGGCTTCGTCCAAGTCCGTTCTCGCGAGAGCCGAAGGGCTAGCAGGATTTGCAAAGCCGTCCAAGCGAGGGACGCGGGTGGGTTTCCGCACGTTAGCGTCGGGTCCGGTTGCATATGCTGCAATCAAATTGCAAACGCGCCCCCCGGCTATTGCGGAGATTGCCGAATATTTGACAACCCCTCGCGAAGCTGGAACATAAGTCGTGCACGGTCCCTCGATCTTGCCAGAGGGTGAAAAGGGAACACGGTAGGCCTCGCGCCGATCCGTGGCCGCCCCCGCGACTGTGAGCGGCGTGCCGACGCTTTTCTCGCCACTGGACTTGATTGAAAGTCCGGGAAGGCGGCGTCGGCGATACGCCGCGAGCCAGGAGACCTGCCGTGCGCCCGTGAATTCCGCGAGGTCGCCGGAGGGGCGGCCAAGGAGCGCCGATGACCTGCCCGAATAACCCCATTCTGACGCCGGATGCATTCTTTCCGCATGTCCGGAGGAGGGTTCGTCCGCGCGCCGCCTGACGCCGTTGGCTACGCGCTCTGATCCTTCCGCCATGACCCATGACAGCGCCGCTTCGCGCACCGCGACCCTTCTCGTCTGCGTCACCTGCAAATCGGGGGAGGGACCGCTTGGCGCGGGGCTGTTCGCCGCGCTCGCCGACCGTCTCGCGGGCGAGGTGGATATCGCCCTGCGCCCGATCGAGTGCCTTTCCGTCTGCAAGCGACCCTGCACGGTCGCCCTCGCCGCGCCAGGAAAATGGACCTATGTCGTCGGCGACCTCACGCGCGAGGCGCACGTCGAGGATATCGTGATCGCCGCGCGCCGCTACGCCGCCTCACCCGGTGGAATCGTTCCCTGGCGCGAGCGGCCGCTCTCCTTCCGCAAGGGCGTCGTGTCGCGCACGCCGCCGCTCGCGCTCACCGAAGCTTCGCTCTCTCCCAGGTAGGTCCCGGATGCTCGCCAAGACGCCCGTCACCATCGTCACCGGCTTTCTCGGCGCCGGCAAGACGACGCTGATCCGCCATCTGCTGGCGAACGCGGGCGGGCGGCGACTCGCCCTCATCATCAACGAATTCGGCGACGTCGGCGTCGACGGTGATCTTCTCAAAGGCTGCGCAGACCCGGCCTGCCCGGAAGAGGCGATCATCGAACTCGCCAACGGCTGCATCTGCTGCACGGTCGCCGACGAATTCGCCCCCGCGATGGCGGCGCTGATGGCGCGGGAGCCGAAGCCGGACCACATCGTCGTCGAGACCTCCGGCCTCGCGTTGCCGAAACCGCTCATCAAGGCCTTCGACTGGCCGGAGCTGCGCACGAAGCTCACGGTCGACGGCGTCGTCGCGGTCGTGGACGCAGCGGCCGTCGCCGAGGGACGGTTCGCCGACGATCCCGCGCGCGTCGCTCGGCAGCGCTTGGCCGACCCATCGCTCGACCACGACAACCCGCTCGAGGAGGTCTACGAGGACCAGTTGCTGAGCGCCGATCTCGTCGTGCTCAACAAAGCCGATCTGGTCGACGCGCACCGGCTCGACGCCCTGCGCGCGGAGATCGCGGCAACCTTGCCGCGCGCGGTCAAGATCGCGCCCACGCGCGAGGGCGCGATCGAGCCCGACGTGCTGCTCGGCATGCGCGCGGCGGCCGAGGACGACCTCGCTCTGCGCCCTTCGCATCATGACGCCGAAGGGGAGCACGATCACGACGATTTCGACACGTTCGTCGTCGCGATTCCCGCGGTCGGCGATCCTGACGCGCTGGTCGACCGCCTTCTCGCGGCGACGCGCGCCCACGATATCTTGCGCGTCAAGGGCTTTGTCGAAGTCGCCGGCAAGCCGATGCGGATGCTGGTGCAAGGGGTAGGTTCGCGTTTCCGCCGCGACTTCGAGCGCCCCTGGGGCGTAAACGAGCCGCGCTTAAGCCGTCTCGTGGTGATCGCCCAGAGGGGCGTCGACCGCCAGGCCGTCGCGGCGGCGCTCGGCGCCTGACGAGCCTGAGGGTATGCACATCCCTCGCATCGAGGTCCGATCGCTCGACGAAACGGTCGAAGCGGTCGATCTTGGCCAGACCCCGGCGGACGTGGTGTTTCTCTCTTTTTCCGACAGCGATCTCAACGCGCTCGCGCGCGCTTATGGCGCCGTTCGGGAGCCGAAGCCGACGCTGAGGATCGCCTCTCTCGCGGCGCTGCGCCATCCCTTCTCGATCGACCTCTATCTCGAGACGGTGTGCGCGCGCGCCAAGCTCGTGGTCGCGCGCGTGCTCGGCGGCGCGGACTATTGGCGCTACGGCGTCGATGAGCTGGCGGCTCTGGCGCGCCGCCGCGACGTCAAACTCGCGCTGCTGCCGGGGGACCGGCGCTGGGATAAGCGCCTCGAAGAGGCCTCCACGCTCGGGGGCGAGGCGGTAAAGCGCATCTGGCGCTATTTCGACGAGGGCGGCCCTCACAATATGGCGGCGTGCCTCTCCTTTTTCGCTTCCGAGCTTGGCGGCGCGGCGGACGCCTCGACGCCCGCGCCGGTCAGCGCCTTCGGTCGCTTTGAGGGCGCCTGTTTTGCGGCCGCACCGGCCGCGCCGCACGCCCTCATTGTCTTCTATCGCTCGATTTATCTCGCGGGCGATCTCGCGCCGATCGAGGCGCTGGCCCTGGCGCTCCGCGACAAGGGTTTTGCGACGACGAGCGTCTTCGTGACGAGCCTCAAGGACGATGCGGCGCTCGAGCCGCTGCGCGCTGTTGTCGGGGCTCAAACCTTTGACGTCGTGCTCAATGCGACAGCATTTTCCGCTCGCCTCGATGGGGGCGAAGGAACGGCGCTCGACGCGCTCGACGCGCCGGTCATGCAGGTCGTGCTGGCGGGCGTCGGCGTTGACGCGTGGCGCGCTTCGCCCCGCGGCCTCGGACCGGCGGATCTCGCGATGCATGTCGCCTTGCCCGAGATCGACGGGCGAATCCTGACCCGCGCGATCTCCTTCAAGGCGGCGAGCCCGCGCAACGCGCTGACCGAGTTCGGCGCGATAGCACATCGGCCGCTCGTCGACCGCGTCGCTTTTGTCGCCGAACTCGCTCGCCGCTGGGCCAATCTCAGGCGCAAGGCGCCATGGGACAAGCGCCTCGCTTGCGTGCTGCCGGATTACCCGGCGCGCGGCGGGCGCACCGGCTATGCGGTTGGGCTCGATACGCCCGCGAGCGCGGTCGCCATCGGCGAGACCCTGCGCGCCGCGGGATATGACGTCGCTTGCGATCTCGATGCGCCCTCGCTGATCGCCGCGCTGACCGAAGGACCGCTCGAGGCGACGCTGACGCTTGCCGAATACGAGGCCGAGCTCTTTTCGACCCCGTCGGACTTCAGGCGATCGCTGCTTGGCGCGTGGGGCGAGCCCGCCGAAGACCCTGACATGATCGGCGGCGCGTTTCGGTTCCGCTTCGTGCGGTTCGGCAAGCTCCTCGTCGCGACGCAGCCCGACCGCGGCGACGCGTCGTCGCGCAAGGGCGATTACCACGATCTCAAGCTCCCGCCGCGCCATGCCTATGTCGCGTTTCATTTCTGGCTCACGCGCAAAGAGAAAGTCGACGCGATCATTCAACTCGGCGCGCACGGGACGTTGGAGTGGCTGCCGGGGAAGGCGGTCGCGCTCAGCGAGAGCTGCGCGCCCGAAGTCGTGCTCGGTTCGACGCCCGTCGTTTACCCGTTCATTGTCAACAATCCCGGCGAGGCGGCGCAGGCCAAGCGGCGCATCGGCGCGGCGACGATCGGCCATCTGACGCCGCCGCTGATCGCCGCAGGGTCGCATGGCGCGGCGCTCGAGCTCGAAGGGCTGTTCGACGAATTCGCCGAGGCGCAGGCGCTCGATCCGCGCCGCGCGCGCGCCATTGCGGCGCTCATCATGGAGCGAGGGAGCGAGAGCGGATTGCTCAAGGAATGCGCCGCCGAAGGCAAGTCGCCCGAGGAGGCGCTCGTCGCCCTCGACGCCTGGCTCTGCGACCTCAAGGACATGCGCGTCGGCGACGGCCTGCACGTGTTCGGCCGTTCGCCCGAGAGCGCGGAAGGCTTCGCTGCGGGGCTCGATCTCGACGCCGGCGCGCGTGAGACCCTGAGAGAGCGTGTCGCCGTCTGCGGCGCTTCCGAATCGCTTGGGCTGTTGCGCGCGCTCGGCGGCCGCTTCGTGGCGCCAGGACCGGCCGGCGCGCCGACGCGAGGCCGTCTCGACGTATTGCCGACCGGGCGCAATCTCTACGCCATCGATCCGCGCTCGGCCCCAACCCGCAACGCTTGGGAGATCGGGCGGCACGCGGCCGACGAGATTCTGGCGCGCTACGCGCAGGACCACGGCGATTGGCCCAAGCGAATCGTGCTCGACCTTTGGGGCTCGGCGACGATGCGCACCGGCGGCGACGATCTCGCCCAAGCCTTCGCGCTCATCGGTTGCCGGCCGACTTGGGATGCTTCATCGAGCCGCGTCAGCGGCTTCGAAGTTCTGCCGCTGGCGATGCTGGGCCGGCCGCGGGTCGATGTAACTTTGCGCATTTCCGGCCTGTTCCGCGACGTCTTTCCGAGCCAGATCACGCTGTTCGCCGCCGACGTCCGCGCCGTCGCCGCGCTCGAGGAGAGCGGGGGCGACAATCCGCTCGCGGGGCTCGAAGGCGCAGGGCTAGCGCGAGTGTTCGGCGCGGCGCCGGGCGCATACGGGGTTGGCCTGGGACCGCGTATCGCGCGAGGCGAGTGGGCTGAGCGGTCGGATCTGGCGGAGGCTTATTTTGCCGCGACCAGCCACGCTTACGACGGCGAAGGCGATGCGTTTGAAGCGGCGGCGGCGTTCCGCACCCGTGTCGCCCAAGCCGAGGCCTTCGTTCACGCGCAGGACCTGCCGGGGCAGGACGCGCTCGACGCCGACGCCTTCGCCGAGCATGAAGGCGGCTTCGCCGCGGCGGCGGCGGAGACGGGGGCGAATCCGGCGCTCTATCATCTCGACTCGACCGCGCCCGGCGCCCCGAAGGTCCGCAGCCTGGAACAGGAGATCGCGCGAGCCTTGCGCGGACGCGCCGCCAATCCCCGCTGGCTCGCCGGCCAGATGCGCCACGGCCATCGCGGCGCAGCCGAAATCGCGCAGTCGCTCGACAATCTCTATTGCTTCGCCGCGCTGACCGATGCGGTGAGCAGCGCGCAATTCGACCTGATGTTCGACGCGACGCTCGGCGACGATGCCATGCGCGCGTTTCTCATGAGCGCCAATCGTCAGGCCGCATGTCACATGGCGGGCGTTTTCGAGGAGGCGGAGAGGCGGGGCTTCTGGCAGTCGCGCCGCAATTCGAGCGCACGAATTCTGGCGTCGATCTTGAAGGAGGCCGCGTGAGCCCGATTGCGCCGCGCCGCAAGGGCTGGCGCCCCGAAGCCCCGCGCCGCAAGGGTTGGTGTCCCGGGGCTTTGCGGCCGATGGAGACCGGCGATGGGCTCATCGCTCGCGTGCGGGCGCTGAGAGGGCGATTGTCGCTCGATCAGGCCGCCTCCGTGGCGGAGAGCGCGATCGCCTGCGGCGCCGGCGCCATCGGCCTCTCGGCGCGCGGCAATCTTCACCTGCGAGGCGTGACCGAGCGCACGTTGCCCGATCTGCACGCGCGTCTTAGCGAAGCCGGGCTCATCGACTCCGACCCCGAGGTCGAGCGCCTGCGCAACATCCTCACGAGTCCGCTCGACGATCTCGATCCTGAAGCCTCATTCGATCTCGGACCGAGCGTGGCTGCTCTGGAGAGGCGGCTCGAGGAGGACGAGGGCATGCGCCGGGCGCCGGCGAAGTTCAGCTTCGTCCTCGACGCGCTGGGGCGACTGCCTCTTGGCGACATCGACGCGGACATTCGCTTCGAGGCGACGCGGGACGAGGGGTTCGCGGTCTTTCTCGCTGGCGAAGACGCGCTGGCCACGCAATGCGAGCCCGCCGAGACCGGCGACGCCGCGGCGAGGCTCGTGAGCGCGTTCTTCAGCCTTGCCGGCGCCGGCGAAGGCGCAGAACGGAGGATGAGCGCTCTCGTCGCGCGCGTCGGGGCCGGGCCCGTGTTTGCGGAGGCGGGTTACGAGACGGAGCCGCGCGCGCGTTCCAGGCGCCGCGCGTCGTTGCGCGACGTGCTCGGGGCCCACGCTTTCGGCGCGGCGATCGTCGTCGGCGCGGCGGCGGCCTTCGGCGAAATCGAGGCGATCCGATTCAAGGCGTTGATCGAGCGCGCGCGGGCTCTCGGAGCGAACGGGCTGAGGCTCACGCCCTGGCGGACCTTCGTGATCGCCGGCCTCGACCCGCGCGGCGCCGCTTCGATGGCAGGTTCTGTCGAAAAGCTGGGATTCGTCTCGAGCGCGGACGAGCCGCGCCTGCGCGTTGCCGCTTGCCCAGGCGCGCCCGCCTGCATGCACGGGGCTAGGCCGGTGCGCGAGGACGCGGCGCGCTGGGCGCCGCTGCTGCCGAAGGGCGATGGCGTCGTTCTCCATGTCAGCGGCTGCGCCAAGGGGTGCGCGAGACCGGCTGCGACGGCGGTGACTTTGACCGCGACAGAGATGGGTTACGATCTCATTCTTAAGGGCAAGGCGGGCGATCCGCCCGCGCGGCGCGGCCTTTCGAGCGAGAGGATCGAAGAGCTCCTTGTCGACGAAGGCGCGAGGATATTCGCTGGTGAAAGGCCGTCAGGGTGAAACGGAGTTACGACTACGAGAGGGACGCCGCGACCATCTATCGCCGGTCCTTCGCCGTCATCCGCCGGGAGGCCGACCTCGCGCGCTTTTCGCCGATCGAAGAGCGGGTGGCCGTGCGGATCATCCATGCCTGTGGCATGGTGGAGGCGGCGGCCGATCTTTTCTTCTCGCCCGGCGCGGCTCAAGCCGCGCGAGATGCGCTTCAAGGCGGAGCGGCGATCTTCTGTGACGCACGCATGGTCGCAGAAGGCGTCACCCGCGCCCGCCTTCCGGCGAACAACGCGGTCATCTGCACGCTCTCCGACCCTTCCACGCCCGAACTCGCCGCCAAGCTCGGCACGACCCGCACGGCGGCGGCAATCGAACTCTGGCTGCCCCGCCTCGGCGGATCTTTGGTCGCGATCGGCAACGCGCCGACGGCCTTGTTTCGCCTTCTTGAGGCGATCTCCGCCGGCGCGCCGCTTCCCGCCGCGATCATCGGCATGCCGGTCGGCTTCGTCGGTGCGGCGGAGTCGAAAGAAGCGCTGATCGAGAGCGGCCTGTCGGCAATCGTCGTGCGCGGACGAAAAGGCGGCAGCGCGATGGCGGCGGCGGCGGTCAACGCGCTGGCGAGCGACGCGGAATGACTGCGCTTGGCCGGCTCTACGGCGTCGGGATCGGACCCGGCGACCCCGAACTGCTCACGGTGAAAGCGACCCGCGTCATCGCCGCGGCGCCCGTGGTCGCGTTCTTCGCCAAGGCGGGGCGGCGGGGCAACGCGCGCGCGATCGTCGATTGCTGGCTCAAGCCGTCGCACCTGGAATTGCCGCTCTTTTACCCGATGACTGACGAATCGCATTTCGACGATCCGCCCTATCGCGAGGCGCTCGCGCGCTTCTATAAAGAGAGCGCTGTGGCGATCGCGGCCCATCTCGAGGCCGGCCGCGACGTCGCGCTGTTGAGCGAGGGCGACCCATTTCTCTACGGCTCGTTCATGCATCTCTTCATCCGGTTGCGTGAGCGCTTCGCGGTCACGATCGTGCCGGGCGTCTCCAGCATCTGCGGCGCCTGGGGCGTCGCGGGAGCGCCGATGACTTGGGGGGACGACGCGCTCGTCGTGCTGACCGCGACGCTGCCGCTCGGCGAACTCATCCGCCGCCTCGCGCTTGCCGACGCCGCCGTCATCATGAAGATAGGCCGCAACTTCGCGCGCGCGAGGGAGGCGCTCGCCGCCACAGGGATGGCGGAGCGCGCGATCTACGTCGAGCGCGCGACGATGGCGGGCGAAGTCGTGACGCCTCTTTGTCAGAAGCAGGGCGACGCCGCGCCCTATTTCTCGTTGATTCTGGCGCCGGGCAGAGGGCGCCGGCCGTGAGCGGGCGGCTCACGATCGTCGGGCTCGGTCCGGGGCCCGCGAAATGGATGACGCCCGAAGCGGGCGCGACGATCGAGGCCGCAAGCGACGTCGTCGGTTACGGGCCTTACATCCAGCGCTTGGCGTTGCGGCCCGACCAGCGCGCCCACGCCAGCGACAACCGCCTCGAACGGGACCGCGCCCGGCTTGCCTTGACGCTGGCGGCGGAAGGGCGCGCGGTGGCGGTTGTCTCCGGCGGCGATCCGGGCGTGTTCGCCATGGCGGCGGCGGTGTTCGAGGCGATCGAGGACGACCCTCAATGGCTCAAGCTCGATGTTGCGGTTTCGCCCGGCGTCTCGGCGATGCAGGCTGCCGCAGCCAGGCTCGGCGCGCCGCTCGGCCACGATTTCTGCGCCATCTCGCTGTCGGACAATCTCAAGCCCTGGGCGGTCATCGAGCGCCGGCTCCTGGCCGCCGCCGATGGCGATTTCGTCATCGCGCTTTACAATCCGGCTTCGAGAGCGAGGCCTGCCCGCATCGTCGAGGCGTTCGATCTCATGCGGCGCATGAAGGCCGGGGCGACGCCCGTCGCCTTCGCCCGCGCCGTCGGTCGCGCCGATGAAAAGCTGACCCTGACTACGCTTGACGAAGCGGATGCGAGCCTCGCGGACATGGCGACGCTCATCGTCGTGGGCTCGAGCGAGACGCGGTTTATCGCTCGCGAGGGCGCGCGGCCCTGGATGGTGACGCCTCGCTCTTACGGGGCGCGGCGCCGATGAGCCGCGATCCAGGAGAGAACCGCGTCGAGATCAACCATCGTCTCCGCTTCGGCCGCGGCCGGCCGCCGCACGATGACGACTTCGATTCCAAGCATGCGCGCCGCCTCGATCTTGGCGTAGGTGGCGCGCCCCCCGCTGTTCTTGGTCACCAGCGCCTCGACCCGCTCGGTTTCCATCAGCGCGAGTTCGCCGGTGAGCGAAAAGGGACCGCGCGCAAGGATCAGCTTGCAGTCGGGAAGGGCGTCGATCTCCTCCGGGCGGTCGATCGTCCGTACAATATAGCGGTGGTGCGGCGCGCGCGCGAAAGCCGCGAGCTGCAACCGTCCCTGGGTGAGGAACACCGTCTTCGGCTGAGCCCCGAGGGCGTCGGCGGCGTCCTCCATGGTCGCGACTTCGATCCAGCGGTCGCCCGGCTCGCGCGTCCAGGGCGGGCGGGTGAAGACGACGAGCGGCGTGCGGGCGGCGCGACAAGCCGCGACGGCGTTGGCCGACATGCGCGCGGCAAAGGGATGAGTCGCGTCGATCACCGCGTCGATGCGCTCGGCGGTCAGAAAGGCGGCGAGCCCCTCCGCGCCGCCATAGCCGCCGATGCGCAGAGGGATCGGCGCCGGCGCGGGATTCGCCGTTGCACCGGCGAGCGACAGAATCGGCGCGACGTCGGGCTCGTTGGCGATGCGCCGAGTGAGCGCGCTCGCCTCAGACGTGCCGCCGAGAATGAGCAGGCGAAGGCGCATCACGCGACGGCTCCATGACCAAGGAACGCTGGCTCGCTGTCGTCGGCGTCGGGGAGGACGGGATCGACGGCCTCTCTCCTGCCGCGCGGCGGCTCGTCGCGCAAGCGGCGTTCGTGGTCGGCGGCAAGCGCCATCTCGCGCTCGCCGGGCCGTTGACCGCCGAGACGCTCATCTGGCCGTCGCCGATCGAGAACGCGCTCGACGCGATCGAGGGCCATCGCGGCGAGCCCGTTTGCGTGCTCGCGAGCGGTGATCCGTTCTTCTTCGGCGTCGGCGCCATGCTGACGCGCCGCTTCGCTTCCGACGAAATGATCTGCGTCCCGGCGCCGTCGGCCTTTGCGCTCGCCGCGGCGCGGCTCGGCTGGAGCCAGCAGGATTGCGCGTTGCTGTCGCTGCACGGCCGGCCGCTCGAGGCGATCATTCCGCATCTGCAACCCGGCGCTCGCATTCTCGCCCTCTCCTGGGACGACGCGACCCCTGCGAAGGTCGCGGCGCTGCTCGCGCCGCGCGGCATGGGACGATCGAAAGTCACGGTCTGCGAAGCGATGGGCGGCGCGCGCGAGCGCATCCGCGAGGCGCAGGCTCAAGGCTTTGCGCTCGAGAACGTCGCCGACTTGAACACGATCGCGCTCGAGGTCGTCGCCGATCGCAGCGCCCGCGTTCTGCCGCGCGCGGCCGGCCTGCCCGACGACTGGTTCGAGCATGACGGGCAGATCACCAAGCGCGAGATTCGCGCGATGACGCTCTCTCAGCTCGCGCCGAGGCGTGGGGAATTGCTGTGGGACGTCGGCTCCGCGTCCGGGTCTGTCGCCATCGAATGGATGCTCGCGGACCCGGCCAATCACGCGGTCGCGATCGAGGCCCGTCACGACCGCGCGGCGCGCGTCGCGCGCAATGCGCTGACTTTCGGCGTTCCCGGTCTCTCGATCGTCGCCGGCGAGGCGCCTCAGGCCTTCGCGGACTTAGCCAAGCCGGACGCGGTCTTCATCGGTGGCGGGGCCAGCTCGCCCGGATTGATCGATCGCGCCATCGACGCGCTCTCAGCCGGCGGGCGGCTCGTCGTCAATGCGGTGACGCTGGAGACGCAAGCCGCCTCAGTGGACTGGCGCGCGCGCTGGGGCGGGGACCTTGTGCAAATCGCGGTCGCGCATGCCGAGCCGGTCGGGCGCTATTCCAGCTGGCGCGCGGCGATGCCGATCGTGCAGTGGCGGCTCTTGAAGTCATGAGCGGGCTCGTTGCGATCGGCGTCGGCTGCCGCGCCCGCGTTGCGGGCGAGGCGATTGCGGCGCTTGCGCGCCGAGCGCTCGCCGAGGCAGGCGCGCCGCAAGGCGAGCGGCGGATGTTTACGCTCGCGGCCAAGTGCGAGGAGCCGGGCCTCATCGAGGCCGCGCGTCTCATCGGCGTGGCGCTGACGCTCCTTCCGCTCGAAGCGTTGCAGGCGCAGGCTGAACGCATACTCACGCCGTCCGCCGCGGCGCAATCGCGGTTCGGCGCGCCCAATATCGCCGAGGCCGCCGCCCTCGCCGGCGCCGGCGAAGGCGGTCGCCTGCTTGGGCCGCGCATCGCCGCCGATGGCGCGACCTGCGCCGTCGCGCTTTCCTCGGAGCGCCCATGACCGTGCATTTCATCGGCGCCGGGCCGGGCGCTCCCGATCTCATCACGGTGCGCGGGCGCGAGCTTATTGCGCGCTGCCCCGTCTGTCTCTATGCCGGCTCGCTCATCCCAAGCGCGCTTCTCGATTATTGCCCGCCGGGCGCGCGGATCGTCGATACGGCGCCGCTCGATCTCGAAGCGATCGTCGCGCACTGTGTCGCGGCGACGGCGCGCGGCGAGGACGTCGCGCGGCTCCATTCGGGCGACCTCTCGATTTGGAGCGCGATGGGCGAGCAGTTGCGGCGCCTCGAGCGGGCGGGCGTGGCGACCACGATGACGCCCGGCGTGCCCGCTTTCGCCGCCGCCGCCGCCGCGCTCAGGCGCGAATTGACGCTTCCCGGCCTCGCGCAATCGCTCATTCTGACGCGCACGTCCGGCCGCGCCTCGCCGATGCCGGCGCACGAAACGCTCGCCAACTTCGCCGCCACCGGCGCGACCTTGGCGATCCACCTGTCGATTCCCGCGCTCGAGCGCGTGGTGGCCGAGCTCATGCCGTTCTATGGGCGCGACTGTCCGGCCGCGGTCGTCGCGCGGGCCTCCTGGCCGGACGAGCGCATTGTGCGCGCGACGCTCGGCGAGCTTGTCGGCGCGGTCAGCGAGTGTCGGATCGAGCGCACGGCGCTCATCCTCGTCGGACCGGCGCTCGGCGCCGAGGACTTTCGCGAGAGCGAGCTCTACAACGCCGATTACGTTCGGCGCTTTCGGCGGGGCGCGGGTCGTGGAGAACCAGAGTGATCTGGGCGTTCGTCAGGTAAGCATTGTCCCTGCTCAGTTGGTGGAGAGGGTTGTGTCAAGAAGACGCGCAAGCGTCATGCTGTACGAGAGATGAAGGTGGACCCTTCGAAGTCGCTTTGTAGGAGGAGGCTTCAAACCGCCATGAG
>Ga0116217_10001673_pt1 | contig 21076 bp, 18 predicted proteins | sample Sb_taG_6_FD_89697 | JGI IMG/M metagenome (GOLD analysis project Ga0116217, IMG submission 89697) | Peat soil microbial communities from Weissenstadt, Germany - Sb_50d_4_PS metaG | ecosystem: Environmental > Terrestrial > Soil > Wetlands > Peat | place: Germany: Weissenstadt | collected 2010-09-21 | reverse complement strand
TTCCCGATCAACTCTGGTTGCACGGATGGGTTTGGCCCGTCGTTCACGGGGGGCACGGTGAACAACCAGGCGGGTGCTTTCAGCCCGTTCACCGCGACGTTCTCCCGCCAGCCCGGCGAACAGGACCTGAACGGCGTGACCGTTACGACCCCACCCGGCCTGTTGGGGATCCTAAAGGGCGTGGAACGCTGCCCCGAACCACAGGCATCACAGGGCGCCTGCGGAGCGGGCAGCCTGATCGGGCACACCACGGCCGCCGCGGGCTCGGGCCCCGACCCGTTCTGGGTGCAGGGCGGGCAGGTGTTCCTCACGGGCCCGTATAAGGGCGCGCCGTTCGGGTTGAGCGTTGTGGTGCCCGCTGTGGCGGGCCCCTTCAACCTCGGGAGCGTCGTCGTCAGGGCGGCGATCAATGTGGACCCGCATACCGCGCAGATCACGGTCTCAAGCGACCCGTTGCCGAGGATCCTGGATGGCATCCCGCTGGACGTGCGGACGGTGAACGTGGCGATCGACCGCCCGGGGTTCATGTTCAACCCGACCAGCTGCGAACCACTCGCGGTGAATGGGTCGCTGACCAGCACCCAGGGCGCGAGCGCCCAGGTCTCTTCGCGCTTCCAGGCCGCTAACTGCGTGAACCTCCCATTTCACCCCGTCTTCTCGGTCAGCACGCAGGCGAAGACGAGCAAGCAGAACGGTGCGAGCCTGACCGTGAAGACCACGTTCCCCGCGGGAGCGCAGGCGAACATCAAGTCGGTGGGGGTGGTGCTCCCCAAGCAGCTCCCCGCAAGGCTCACCACGATCCAGCAGGCCTGTCCGGAAGCGACGTTCGCCCAGAACCCCGCCTCCTGCCCCGCGGGCTCGAACATCGGGATCGCCACGGCCACCACGCCGGTCCTCGCGACCCCCTTCACGGGCCCCGCGTACCTCGTCTCTCACGGCGGCGCGGCGTTCCCCGACGTCGACATCGTCTTCCAGGGCGAAGGCGTCACACTCGATCTCGTCGGCAGCGTCAACATCAAGCACGGCATCACCACGAGCAAGTTCGCCACCATCCCCGACGCCCCGATCTCGAGCTTCCAGCTGTCGCTCCCCGAGGGCCCCCACTCCGGCCTCGCCGCCGTCCTCCCCGCTAAGGCCAAGGGGAACATGTGCGGTCAGAACCTGACGATGCCCTTTACGATCACCGGCCAGAACGGCGCGCAGCTCAACCAGAACGTGAAGATCGCGGTCACCGGCTGCCCGAAGTCAAAGAAGAAGGCGAAGGGCAGGCACAAGAAAGCGAAGAAGAAGTAGGCGGGAGGGATGTTCATGTCCTCGCGCGATGCGAAGGCCGGGGCGCGTAAGCGGGCGCGCCCCGCCGCCGGCGGTGCTCCAGGGCGTGAGACCGCCGGCGCGGGCGGCGGGATGAGCGGTGGGCCGCGAAAAGGTCTCCGAGATCCAGCGCGCGCGGATCCTGGCCGCGATGACCGAGGTCGCGTCCGAGCGCGGCGCGGCGAACGTCACGGTCGCACATGTCGTATCCCGCTCGGGTGTCTCGCGCAGGACCTTCTACGAACTCTTCGACGACCGCGAAGCGTGCTTCCTCGCGGCGTTCGACGACGCCGTGCGCCACATCGCCGCGCGCGTGATCCCCGCCTACCAGGGTGAGCGGCGCTGGCGCGACCGTATCCGTGCCGCGCTCGCGGAGCTGCTGGACTTCCTCGACGAGGAGCCCGAGGTGGGCCGGCTGTGCATCGCCGAGTCCCTTGCCGCGGGTCCCCAGGCGCTGGAGCGCCGCGCGCGCATCGTCGAGGTAGTCAAGCGCGCCCTGGACGAGGGCCACGCGGAAGCCAGGGGCGCGCGCGAGCCGCCTCCCCTGACGGCGGAGGGCGTGATCGGCGCCGTCTCCTCCGTCCTGCACGCGCGGCTCACGCAACCGGCCGCGGGCGGCGGTCCCATCACGGACGGCGCTCGGGGCGGGGCGCGCTCGGGATGGGCGGGATCCGGATCGGGCTCCTTCGCCGAGCTGCTCAATCCGCTGATGGGCATGATCGTGCTGCCCTACCAGGGCGCCGCTGCCGCGAGCAGGGAGATCGCGCGACTGCGCCAGCCACGACCCAGGCGCCCCCGCGAGGTGGGCCGCGACCCCCTGCGCGAGCTCGACATGCGCCTCACCTACCGCACCGTGCGCGTGCTGCTCGCGATTGCCCAGACCCCGGGCGCGAGCAACCGCGCGCTCGCCGACGCCTCCGGTGTCTCTGACCAGGGCCAGATCTCCAAGCTGCTCTCGCGCCTGAAGGCGCTCGGCCTGATCCAGAACACCGGCGCCGGGCCGGTCCGCGGCGAGCCCAACGCCTGGCAGCTCACCCCCAAGGGTCAGCAGGTCGGCAACGCGATCCAGGTGCAGACGCAGCCCTGAGGCGGGTGGGGGCGGCCGGCGAACTGTCTGCTGGCTCTCTGGCGATCTGTATGGTGGGCGTTCCGCGGCCGCCCAATCGCCAGGCCAATTTTGGTGTATAATGCTACAACGATGCTGACCGTCCCGCAGGCCGCGAAACGCACCGGTCGCAACCCGGAGACCATCCGCCGCTGGATCCGCGAGGGCAAGCTTCGCGCCAGCAAGGTCGGAACGCAGCACGTGATCGAGGAGCAGGATCTGCAAGCGCTCGAGCGGCCGGAGATGCTGCCGCTGCCGAAGGGCTTCCAGAAGACCTTCTGGGGCGAGCCGATGCCGAACGTGCCGGCATGGATCAGGGAATCGCGGGCCGGGCACTGACGCCGCCGGATGCTCGTCCTCGATGCCAGCCTGATCGTGGCCTGGTGCCTGGGCGCCGGTGAGCTCGCGGACCTGGCGCCCGGCGAGCGCTGCGCGCCGGCCCTGATGTGGAGCGAGGCGCGTTCGGTCCTGCACGAGCGTGCCTGGCGCGGCGATCTGGGCGCTGAGGAAGCCGACCGCGCGCGCGGGCGCCTCGCCGGCGCGGACGTCAAGCTGCGTTCGCATCCGGGCCTCGCCGACGAGGCATGGCGGATAGCCGACAGCCTTGGCTGGGCGAAGACCTACGACGCCGAGTACATCGCGCTGGCCTCGCTGCTTGACTGCCGCCTGGTGACCGTTGACGCGCGTCTGCGCCGCGGGGCGGACAGGCTCGGCTTCATCCTCGGGCCGGCCGAGCTCTGACTGTGAACCTGTGGGAGGGCTGAATCTCATGCGCACCGCCCTGGAGATCGCTCTGTGGTGCTCGCTGGCCCTGATCGTGTGGACCCAGCTCGGGTACGCCGCGGTGCTGGCGCTGCTCGCGCGGGTGCTGGGCGGACCGCTATCGGGAGGCGGCGCGGCCCGCACGGCGGAGCGGAGCGGAGCCCTTCCAAGCGTCTCCTTGATCGTGGCCGCGCACGATGAGCAGGCCGTGATCGGGGAGAAGGTGCGCAACGCGCTCGCGCTCTCCTACCCGCGCGAGCTCTTGGAGGTGATCGTCGCCTGCGACGGCTGCACGGACGCGACCGCGCGCCGCGCGCGCGAGGCGGGGGCCGACCTCGTGCTGGAGCTCCCGCGCGGGGGCAAGATCCGCGCGCAGGACACCGCCGTGGCGGGCGCGCGGGGGAAGATCGTGGCGTTCTCCGACGCCAACTCGCTGTGGGAGCCGGATGCCCTGCGCGAGCTCGTGGGGGCGTTCGCGGACGCGCGCGTGGGGTACGCCTGCGGGCAGGTGCGCTTTATGCAAGCCGCGGACGGGGCGGGGGCGACCAACCAGGAGGGGCTCTACTGGCGCTATGAGATGGCCCAGCGCCGCGCCGAGTCGCGGCTGCGCTCGATCACGGCCGGCAACGGGGCGATCTATGCCACGCGGCGGGAGTCCTACATGGTGGTGGACCCGATCATGGGGCACGATCTCTCCTTCCCCTTCAACATGGTCAAGCGCGGGTGGCGCGCGGTGTACGTGCCGGGGGCGCGCGCGAGCGAGAAGATGGTGCCCTCGATCGAGGGCGAGCTTGCGCGCAAGCGGCGCATGATGAGCCACACCTGGCCGATCGTCCTGCGCGGCGGCATGCTCTCGCCGCGGGGGTACGGCCTCGGCTACGCGCTCATGATCCTCTCCCACCGGCTTTTGCGCTACGCCACGCCCTTCCTGCACGCGCTCGCGCTGGGGGCGAACCTCGCGCTGGTGGCCGCCTTCCCGCCCGGGGGGCACGGCGGGGTGGGCGCCCTGTACGTGCTCGCGCTCGCGTTGCAGCTGGGGCTGCTCGCGCTGGCCGGGCTGGGGGGGGTCGTGCCCGCACGCCCGCTGCTGGTGGCGCGCTACTACGTGCTCACGACCGCCTCGCTCGCGCTGGGGCTGTGGGACTGGCTGCGCCACGGCACCAGCGCAGCCTGGGAGGCGGCGGAGGGGACTCGCTGAGCGGGGCCGCGCTGCGAGAATGCGCGCGGTGATCCGCCGGGCGATCGACATAGCTGTGTCCGCGGTGGCGCTGGTGCTGAGCGCGCCGCTGCTCGCGGTGGCGGTGGCGGCGATTCGCCTGGAGAGCCCCGGCGGGGCGATCTACCGCCAGCGGCGCGTGGGCCTGGGCGGGCGCGAGTTCGACGTGCTCAAGCTGCGCACGATGGTGGCGGGCGCCGAGCACCAGGGGGCGGGGCTGGCCGTGAACGAGAACGACGCGCGCATCACGCGCGTGGGCGCGCTTCTGCGGCGCAGCTCGCTGGATGAGCTGCCGAACCTGCTCAACGTGCTGCGCGGCGAGATGTCGCTGATCGGCCCGCGCCCGACGCTGCCCCACCAGGTGGCCTCCTACAGCGGGCGCCAGCGCGGGCGCCTCGCCATCCGCCCGGGCATCACCGGCTGGGCGCAGGTGCACGGCCGCGCGGCGCTGCCCTGGAGTGAGCGCATCGAGCTCGACCTCTACTACATCGAGCACCGCTCCTGGCGACTGGACCTGGAGATCCTGCGGCGCACGCCGGCGATGGTGCTCGGCGGGAGCGGCTTGTACAAGGGGCAGACGGGGGGATGGGCATGACAATCCGGCCCGCGATCCTGTTGACGGGCGTGGGCAAGCGCTATGACATCGTCTCCTGCTTCGCGGCGCTGACGAAGACCGTGGCCGCCGACCCCAACCCGCTGGCCCCGGCCCAGTACGCGGCGCAGGTGCGCGTGGGGGTGCCTCTGATCGAGGACCCCGGGTACGTGCCGGCGCTGCAGGCGCTGTGCGCGGAGCATGGCGTGGGCGCGGTCATCCCGCTGACGGACCTCGATGTCGAGGTGCTCGCGCGCGCCCGCGAGGAGGGCCGGCTGCCGGCGCTGGTGCCCAGCTCGGAGGTCGCGCGGCGCACGTATGACAAGTACGAGACGCATCTGCTGCTGGGCGAGCTGGGCCTGCCCTCGCCGCCCACGGTGCTTCCCGAGCAGGAGCCGGAGTCATATCCGGTGATGGTCAAACCGCGGCGGGGGTCGGGGGCGCGCTCGATCCACCTCGCGCGCGATCGCGCGGAGAAGGACTTCTTCGTGCGCTACGTCTCCGAGGCGAGGGGGGAACCGGGACCCACCCCCTCCGAGCCGGTGATGGTGCAGCGCGCGATGCGGGGTCCGGAGCTGTCGATCGACTGCCTGGGGGATCTGGAGGGCCGCTGCCTGAACGCGATCCCGCGCACGATGGAAGAGTCCCGCGGGGGGGAGTCGATCAAGGGCAGGGTGGTGCGCGACGAGGAGCTGATCGAGCTGGGCAGGCGCACGATGGAGGCCCTCGCGGTGCGCGGTCCCGCGACCATTCAGGTCTTCCGCGACCCCGAGGTGGGCCTGGGCATCACCGACGTCAACACGCGCTTCGGCGGCGCCTTTCCCGCGCCGGTCTATGCGGCGCTGCCGGGCCGCACCTACCCCGAGCTGATCGTGCGCATGGCCGCGGGGGAGGCGGTCGAGCCGCATGTGGGCGAGTTCCGCGCAGGGCACACCTTCACGCGCTACTACTGGCAGCTGGAGCTCGACGAGGACATGCGGCCGAGCGGCCGGGAGATCGTACCGGGCGGCCCGCGCTTCTAAAGATGCAAGAATCGATGACATGGATCCGCTGAAACTGCCACCCGAGCCGAGGCGCAGTTGCGGGAGCTGCGGCGCGGGCCTCGCGGAGGGCCAGGAGTGGTGCCTGCAGTGCGGCGCGGGCGTGCCCAGCAGCCTCGCCGGGGAGGCCGACTGGCGCCCCCTGGCGGTGCTCGCCGCGGCGGGCGTGCTGCTGCTCGCGGGCGCGGGCACGGCGGCCTACGCGGCGCTCAACCAGCAGCCGAGCAAGCCGCCTACCCATGTGCTCATCGCGCAAGTCCCCGCGCCCACGGCGGGCACCCCCCCGGGTGGCTCCACGCTGAACACGCCGCCGGCCACGACCACGCCGGGGACGAGCACCCCGGGGCGCACCACCCTCCCCGGCGGGAGCGGCGCCTTCGGCCCCACCACCCGCGGGCGCTCCAGCCTGGGCCTGCCCACGACCACGATCAAGCCGCCCAAGCTGCCCGCGCTGGTGCCCACCCCCCACACGACCGCGCCCTCCACGCTGGCGCCGACGAACACTCCCAGCGCCCCCGCCGAAAGCGCCCCCACCTCGACCGCGCCGGTCAAACCCCCCACCGCGGGCGCGACCGAACCGGCGCCCAACCCGATCCTGCTGGACACCAACGCCGCCTCCACCTATGACCCCTCCGGCTACCCCGCCTCCTACTTCGGCGATCCCGGTCTGGCGATCGACGGCGAAACCGGCACGGCCTGGACCGCGCAGGTGGAACCGAAGGTCGCGCCGCTGATGGCCGCGGGCCTGGCGCTGGACCTCAAAACCCCCCACCACCTGGGCAGCCTGGAAGTGCGCACCACCACCCCCGGGGTGACCGTCGAAGTCTTCGGCGCGACGGGCAGCAAGATTCCCGCGACGATCACCGACCCCGCCTGGACCAAGATCGGCGACACGCGCGTGCTGAAGAAGAAGAAGGACACGATCAAGCTCGGCACCGGCGGCGAAGCCTTCCGCTTCATCGTCCTCTGGCTGACGAAGGCCCCCGCCTCGGCCGTCGGCACCCCCACGGCGCCGGGGCACGTGAGCATCAACGAAACGGTGCTCTATCCGCCGGTGAAGTAGGGGCCACGAAGCGATCAGGCTGAAGCGCTCTGCGCCGCGCGCTTGGTCCGCCGTCGCGGCGGCGCCCACACCTCGTCCAGAAACGCCGATATCTCTTCCGTCAGGCGCTCGGGGTTCAGGCGCAGCTCCACCAGCGAGTCGGCCTGGAGCAGGCGCGCGTGGGGCAGCTCCTCTGCCAGCTGGCCGGCGTCGGAGAAGGGGTGCACCGGGTCGCGGCGGTGGCCGATCACCAGCGCGGGGGTCTGGAAGGTGCGGCGCTCGCTGCGATGCGGCGCGATGCGGCCGAAGAACAGGCCCTGCAGGAGCGCCCCGCCGGGGCCCGGTTCCTGGCGGACGGTGTCGAGCACGACGTTTCCGTAGTGGGGCAGCAGGCCGCGGGGGATCGAGCTGGTGACGCGCGCCAGCAGCTTCATCGGCGCCTCGCCGAAGGTCAGCGCGAGCAGGATCGGGGTGAAGGTGATGGCGGCCATCGGCAGGGCGTTGTCGAGCACGGGCATCTCGATCACCATCCCGCGCAGGCGCTCGGGCGCCTTCAGCGCCACCTCCAGAGCGGCGTTGGCGCCCAGCGAGGTGCCCATCACGACGGCCTGCTCCAGTTCCAGATGGTCCATCAGCGCCAGCAGCTGCTCGGCGAAGAAGGCCATCGAGTAGCGCCACATGTCGCGCGGGCGATCGGATTCGCCGTGGCCCAGGAGGTCGACGGTGATCGCGCGGTTGCCGCGCGCCGCGAGCTCTTCGGCCAGCGGGCGGTGCATCTCCTGGGAGAGCAGCAGGCCGTGCACCAGGATCACCGGGCGGGCTATGGCCGGGGCGCTGCGGGCGCTGCGCGCGCGTTTGCCGGACGCGCTCAGGGCAGCCGGGCCGCCGCCGTACTCGGTGTAGGCGATGCGCTGGTCCTGGAATAGAAAATGGGACATCCATGCACCATATCGGCCCCGGGGGGAATTGAGATGAGCTAGCTTTGGATCTCTTGCGATCGAACTAGGAGGACAGGATGGCCAAGCAGCCCCGTATTCTCGCCGGACAGACGGCCGCGATCACCGGCGCCGCGCGCGGCATCGGCCGCGCCACCGCGCAGGCCTTCCTGCGCCAGGGGATGCGCGTGGCGATCGGCGACGTGGACCTGGCGGCCGCGCAGGCCACGGCCTCCGAGCTGGGCGCCGGCGCCGTGGCGCTGGGAGTGGACGTCACCGAGCGCGAGTCCTTCGCGCGCTTTCTCGACGACGCCGAGGTGCAGCTCGGGCCCATCGACGTGCTCGTCAACAACGCCGGGATCATGCCCGTGGGGCGCTTCGTCGACGAGGACGACCTCACGGCGCGGCGCATGGTGGACATCAACATCCACGGCGTCATCCTCGGCACCAAGCTGGCGCTCGCGCGCATGATCCCGCGCGACCGCGGGCACATCGTCAACATCTCCTCGCAGGCGGGCAAGTTCGGCGCGCCCGGCGGGGCCACCTACTCGGCCACCAAGCACGCCGTCGTGGGACTGACCGAGGCCGTGCGCGGCGAGCTGCGCCTGATGGGCGCCCACATCGACGTGAGCTACGTGATGCCCTTCGTCGTCAACACCGAACTGGGCTCGGGCCTGGGGGAGGCGCGCGGCATGCACGTGCTCCAGCCCTCCGAGGTGGCCGACGCGATCGTCGACGCCCTCCAGCACGGGACCGTCGAAGTGTGGGTGCCAAAGTCCGCCAAGCGCACCAGCACGCTCGGCGTGCTCCTGCCGCGGCGCCTCTCCGAGGGCATGGCGCGCGCGCTCAAGGCCGACCGCGTGCTCGCCGGCGCCGATGCCGGTGTGCGCAAGGGCTACGAACTGCGCGCCGCCCGCTCGGAGCCGGCTCTGGCCCCGCCGGAGGAGCCGGCGCAGATCAGTCCGCCGCGCTGAGCCAATCGGCGATCAGGCGCCCGATCAGCGGCCCCTGATCCTCCTGCAGGAAGTGCGAGGCGTTCTCGATCGTCGTGGGCCTCTCGCGGCCGATCGCCGCCGCGAAGCGCTCGCCGGTGGCCAGCGGCAGCACCGGGTCGGAGTCGGCCCACAGCATCAGCGTCGGACGGCGGTCCTCGCGCAGGGCATCCAGCACGCGCTGGCCCGCCGCGGCGCCGGGGGCCTCGGGAGTGAGGGGGATCATCAGCGGGAAGGCCCTCGCGCCCGCCTTCGATGCCGCGTCGGGGTAGGGCGCGTCGTAGGCCGCGATCACCTCATCGCCGGGGTCCTGCCTGCAGGCGCCCTTCACGAGGAAGCCCACGGGCAGGTCCTCGGTGCGCTCCACGAAGTCGCGGAACAGCATCCACGCCTCGGCCATGCGCTGGTGGCCGGTGAAGAGGCCCGTGTCGAGGATCACCAGGCGCTCGATGCGCTCGGCGTGCTCCACCGCCAGGCGCAGTCCGATCGGTCCGCCCCAGTCGTGCACCACCATCGTGGCCCCGCGCAGGTCGAGGTCCTCCAGCAGCGTGGCGGTGAGCTCCACGTGGCGGTCGTAGGTGTACCAGGCGATGTCCGTGGGCTTGTCCGAGCGACCGAAGCCGGGGAGGTCCGGCGCGACGGCGCGAAAGCCCGCATCGCGCACCGGCGGGATGACGTTGCGCCACAGAAACGACCACGTGGGCTCGCCGTGCACGAAGATCACCGGCTTGCCCTCGCCCTCGTCCAGGTGGGCTAGGCGCAGCCCCTCCACCTCGCGGTAGCGGGCCTCGAACGGGAAGTCCGGCAGCCCCTCCAGCGCCTCCTCGGGTGTGCGCGCGGCGTCGCCCATCGCGCGGGCAGCATATCCGCCCGGCGATTCCGATCCGGCAGCGATCCGGGAGCGCGATCCGAGAGCGCACATCCGCCCGCCGATCGGCTACGCTCGCGCCTGCATGCTCGCCACGTTCCTGCACCTGAGCCCCATTCTCGGGGCCGAGAAGAGCAGGGTGCCCTTCTACATCGCCGGCGGCCTCTTGATCTGCTGGGCCTTCGGGGTGTCGATGGGGATCGGCATGCGCCGCCCCGAGTTCCCCGGCAGCGCGGCCGGCGAGCGGCTGACGATCGCCATCTCCGCGGTGCTCGTGCTGGCGGCCACGGCGATGGCCGTGGTCACCTCCGGCGGCGGGGCGTAGAGCCCCGCTCCGTGGGCGCTCGCGGGCGAGGCGCCAGTGGGCGAGGACGTCAGCGCTCCCTCCTCCGCCAACTGGCGGTCGAAGTGCTCGTCGGCCCGCGCGGCGACGATTCCGAGCGCGATCACGAACCCGGTTGCCAGGCACATCGCCCCGAGCACAGGGGCCAGGATGAATATCAACGAACCCACTCCGCTTTCAACGACTTAGACAAGCCTGCGGGCGATCCCTCACGGACTGCGCTCGATCCCTCACCCTCCAGGCTCGCAGCGTTGGACGCTCCATACCAGCCCTGCACGCGAACTTGCCGCTATCTCCGCTTAATTTCCAGCAGCTGGACGAGCGGCCCCGCGGCCAATCGCCGGCTCCAGCCCGCTCAGCTCCGCGAGCTCGCGCTCGGCGTGCTCCACGATCGCCTGCGGGTCGGGCGTCAGGCCGGCGTCCACGAGCAGCCCGATCGTCACCCCCTCGTGGTAGCTGAAGATGCTCACGGTCATGCCCACGCTGCCCGACACGGGCGCCCACACCAGCGCCGCGCGCACGCGCGTGCCGGCCAGGTACACCGCCTCGCGCGGGCCGGGCACGTTGGTCATCATCGCGCTGGCCTTGGCGGTGAAGATGTCCACGATCAGCCGCTCCACGCGCGCCGGGGTCAGGCCCATCCCCCGGAGGATCGCGTAGGAGACCGGCCCCTCGCGCGAGCTCTTGATCGCGGCCATCCTGCGCCGCAGCTCTCGCAGGCGCTCGCCTGGCCCGCTCACGTCCACGGGCAGCGTCAGGAAGACCAGCCCGAAGCGGTTGCCCAGCTCGCGCGGGACCGGCTCGTCCAGTGGGCGCAGGTTGAAGGGCACGAGCGTCCTGATCGCGCGCGGGCGCTCGCCGCGCTCGCGCAGGTGATGGTGCAGCGCGCCGCTCACCGCCGCCAGCAGCACGTCGTTGACGCTCGCCCCCTGCGCGCGCGCGGTCGCCTTCACGCTCGCCAGGTCCAGCCGCTCGGTCCAGGCCACGCGCTTGCTCGTGCCCAGCCTGCCGCGCAGGGCGGTCCTGGCGTCGGGCGGCGTGAACAGCAGCTTCGCCAGCGCCCGCGCGTTGGCCGCCGCGCCCGCGGCCGTTCCGCGCACCCGCTCCCCGCGCCGGTAGGCGCGCACGTGCGAGGTGCGCGCGGCCACGAGGCTGTCCTGCGCGATCGCCGCATCGGCGGGCGCAGCGGGCGTGGCGTCGGTCAGCGAGAGCATCACCTGCGCCAGCGAGATCCCGTCGACGATGCAGTGGTGGATGCGCACCAGCACCGCGCAGCCCCCGTCGGGGCGCTCGAGCAGGTGCATCGCCCACAGCGGCCGATCGCGCCGAAGCGGCGATGCGATCAGGTCGCTCACCAGCTGCCGCAGCGCGGCGTCGCCGGCGTCGGGCAGCTCGCGCTGGTGCAGGTGGCGATCGAGGTCGAAGTCGGGGTCCTCCACGAAGGCCGGGAAGGCGCGCCCGCGCCGCGATCGCCGGCCCTCCACCACGAGCTGGTGAAAGCGCGGGTAGCGCTCCACCAGGCGCCCGCGGATCACCGCGCGCAGGCGCTCCTCGTCCAGGCGCTCGTCGAAGAGCATCACGAAGTTGATCACCATCAGATTGGTGGGCCGATCCATGTGCAGGAACGCCGCGTCGGCGCTCGGCAGGCGCAGGTGCCCGCTCGGCAGACGGCGGCTCCTCTTGTCAATCCCCATAAACCCCTCCTACTTCCCGTGCGCGAGCACTTCCCCTACGGTGGAGGCTACCATCGTTGAATGACTGTCATCGACAGTCCCAACGGGGTCATGGCCGCGCGTGCGCTGGAGCGCTACCGCGCGGGGCGCGGGCGCTCGCGGCGGCTGTGGGAACGCGCCTGCGGGGTGCTCCCGGGCGGCGTCAGCGGCGCGGCCAAGCACTACGCGCCCTTCCCGCTGTTCATCGCCTCCGCCCGCGGCGCGCACGCCATCGACGTGGACGGCAACGAGTACGTCGATCTGCTGATGGGCGCCGGGCCGATGCTCCTCGGCCACGGCCACCCGCGCGTGCTCGAGGCGGTGCGCGAGCAAGTCTCGTGGATGACCAACCCGCTGCTCCCCACCGAACTGTCGATCGAGCTGGCAGAGCGCGTGCGCGGGCACATGCCCCACCTGGAACTCCTGCGCTTCGCCAACACCGGCTCGGAGGCCACCCGCTCGGCCGTGCGCGTGGCGCGCGCGGTGACGGGACGCCCGCTGGTGGCCAAGTGCGAGGGGGCCTTTCACGGCAGCGACGACATGTTCCTGGTGTCCGCGCACGCGCGCACGACGGCCGGCGGCGAGCACCGCCCGCAGCCGGTGGTGGACTGCCCGGGGCTATTGCCCCACGTCGAGGAGTCGGTGCTGCTGCTGCCCTACAACGATCCCGTGGCGGCCGCCGAGCTGATCGCCGAGCACGCCGGCGAGCTGGCCTGCGTGATCGTGGAGCCCGTGGCCTTCTCCAGCGGCGGGGGGATGCCCGCCACCAGGAAGTTCGCGCGCGCGCTGCGCGCGGCCACAAAGCGCCACGACGTGCTGCTGATCTTCGACGAAGTCCTCTGCGCCTACCGCCTGGGGCTCGCCGGCGCGCCCGCGCGCCTGGGGGTGACCCCGGATCTGGCGGCGATCGGCAAGGCCGTGGGCGGGGGGATGCCATTGGCGGCCTTCGGCGGGCGCGCGGATCTGATGGAAGGCGCCCTGGGCCCGGCGGCGGGCGAGCACGCGATCTTCCAGTCGGGCACCTTCACGGAGAACCCTGTGGCGATGGCCGCCGGCCTGGCGGTGCTGGACGTGCTGGAGTCCGAGCCGGTGCTGGCGCGCGCCGATCGCGCGGGGGAGCTGCTGCGCGCGGGCCTGAGGGAGCGCTTGGCCGCGCGGGGCGTCACCGCCGCGGTGACCGGCACGGCCTCGATCGCGCAGGTGCACCTGGGCGTGGAGCGCGTGGAGAACCGCCGCGACGTGCTCCGTGCCAGCGCGCGGGACACGCGCGCCTTCCTGCTGGGGATGGTGGCCGGGGGGGTGCTGTGGCCGCCCATCCACCCCGCCGTCACCTCCGGCGCGCACAGCGAGGGGGACATCGAGCGGGTGATGGCGACTGTCGAAACCGTTCTATCCGAGTAGCCGCGCGGCCCCCATTGAGAGGAGCCGTTAGAGTCCCCTGCAGGGAGCTTGACTCCGACACGCTCGTCCCAAGTGAGGAAGGTTGCAGATGCGCTCCATCGCAGCGATTTCGAGGAGGCGCCGTGCCCTGCGCGCGCGCCTGACGCCGGTCCTCGGCCTCGCGGCCGTGACCGCCCTGGCCCTGGGGGGCTGCGGCGGAGGGTCCAGCACCAGCGCCACCACCAGCCCCGGCACCGGCACGCCGGCATCGGCCGCGGCCACCACGCCGCCCTTCCACCCGGCGAGCGTCGCCGTGACCCCCACCACGCCCGCGCCGACCAGGACGGTCTCGCAGGTCATCTGGGACGAGCCCTACGGCGAACCGCCCTCGCTCGATCCCCTGAAGTCCTACGCGCTGCCGGAAAATACGGTGCTCTCGAACGTCTGCGACGCGCTGCTGCGCACCGGCCCGGAACTGAAGCTGGCGCCGGGGCTGGCCACCAGCTGGACGCACACGAGCCCCACCACGTGGGTCTTCAAGATCCGCGAAGGCGTGCGCTTCTGGGACGGCACGCCGCTGAAGGCGTCCGACGTGGTGTACAGCCTCAACCGTCAGCTGAACCCCAAGCTGGGCAGCTTCTACACCGCCTGGATCGCGGACATCAAGAGCGTCGCCCAGAGCGGACCGAACGAAGTCACCCTCACCACGAAGATCCCCGACGTGATCGTCGCGCAGATGATGGCCTCGGGCCTGGGCACGATCGTCGAGCAGCGCTACGCCGAAGCCAAGGGCTCAAGCTACGGGACGGCGGCCGGGGGCGTCATGTGCACGGGACCGTTCGAGCTGAAGTCGTGGCAGTCCGGCCAGCAGATCGTGCTCACGCGCAACCCCGGCTACTGGGACGCGGCGCTCGAGCCGAAGGTGGCGACGCTGATCTTCAAGTTCATCACCGACCCCGCCGTGCTGAGCGCCGCGCTCGCCTCGGGCGCGATCGACGGCACCTACGAAGTCCCCGTGCAGGCCATCGCGCGGCTGAAGGAAGCCGGCAACGTGTACTACGGCCTGAGCACCAACCAGGGCATCTTCCAGCCGATCCAGGCGACGGGCCTGGCCACCAACGTGAAGGTCCGCGAAGCGCTCTCGCTGGCGATCGACCGCGAGGGCATCGCCCGCACGATCTTCCAGGGCCTCGCGGTGCCGGAGCTCGCGGCGGTGCCGCCGGACTCCTTCTCCTACGCCACGGGGCAGTACCAGAAGTGGTACGCGAGCGTGGGCACGCCCACGACCCCCAACCTGGAAGCCGCGCGCAAGCTCGTGCGGGAAGCCGGCTCGCCCAAGACGACGATGACGATCGGCATCCAGCAGGGCGACCCGCAGTCCGCGGCGGTGGCCGGCGCGATCCAGTCCGCGGCGGCGCAGATCGGCCTGAACATGCAGGTGAAGGCGCTGCCGACGGCGCAGTACGTGGAACTGATCTTCTCGGCGAAGGCGCGCGCGGGGATCGACTGGACGACGGGCAACAACAACTACATCGACCAGGCCGAACCGCTGCAGGTGCTCTACTACTGGGGCCGCAGCAACTCCCCCTACAACCTCGACGGCTTCGCCAGCAGGGAAGTGGACAACCTGTTCGCACAGGCCCGCGCGCAGAGCGAACCCGAAGCGCGCGCCGCGCTGGCGATCCGCGCGCTGGCGCTGTGGGTGAAGCCCGTCAACAATATCCCGCTGTACATCGCCCCGCAGCGGATGTTCATGAACAGGCGCATCACGGGCGCCCCCACGTCGTTCTCGACGTTCCTCTACTACCCGTGGGCAGCTGAGCTCGGCGGCGCGTAAGAGGGGAGCCTCCGGCGTATTAGCTGGGGTGCTGCGGCGACTTCTGCGCACGCTGGCCACGCTGCTGGCGTCGAGCTTTCTGATTTTCAGTGCGCTCTACCTCTCGCCCGGCAGCCCCATCGCATTTCTGACACACGGGCACAGCCTCCCGCCGGAAGCGATTCACTCGATCGAAGCGCAGTATCACCTCAACAAGCCCTTCCTGGAGCGCTACTGGCTGTGGCTGACGGGGGTTTTGCAGGGTGATTTGGGCCGCTCCACGATTTCGCGCGAACCGGTCACCACGCTTTTGTCGCCGCGAATCGGGGTGACGTTCACGCTGGTGGCGATGGGCGCGTTGTTGATCGTGCTGGGGGGGATCGTGCTGGGCATCCTGGCGGGCGTGCGCGGGCGGCGCACGGATGGTGTCGTGCTGACGGCGACCACGATCGGCATGGCGATTCCCTCGTTCGTCACGGCGACGATCCTGATTAACTATTTCGCGCTGAAGCTGGGGTGGTTCCCCGTATATGGGGCGGGAAATGGCTTCGGGGACCGGTTGTGGCACCTGACCCTCCCGGCGATCTCGCTGGCGCTGGGGCTGGTGGCCTACGTGACCCTGATCACGCGCGCGGCGGTGAAGGTGGAGATGGGCAGCGACCACAGTGACGCCGCGCGCGGGCGCGGCTTGCGCGAGGGGCTGGTGATCCGCCGGCACGTGGTGCGCAACGCGCTGATCCCGGTCGTGACGGTTTCGGGCATCGCTGTGGCCAGCCTCGTCGCGGGCGTCGCCGTCGTCGAGACGGCGTATGAAATCCCGGGCATCGGCGCCTACCTGGTGCAGTCGGCGACCAACAACGACTTCCCAGTGGTGCAGGCGATCTGCCTGATCCTGGTCGTGGTGTACGTGGTGGTGAATGCGGTGGTGGATGTGCTCTACCTGCTGCTGGACCCGCGTTTGCGGAGGGGGCGATGACGCCCCAGCCCGTGCGGGCGCTGCTGCACGCAGCCAGCCGCAACCGGCTTACGGCCGCGTGCGTGGTGTTCCTGGCGCTGGTCGTGCTCGTGGCCGTGTTCGCTCCGCTGCTTGCCCCGCACTCGCCCACGGAAGTGAATCTGTCGAGCGCCTACCTGGGCCCAACGCTTGAACACCCGCTGGGAACGGACGCCTCGGGGCGGGACATCCTCTCGCGCGTGATGTGGGGCGCGCGCTCCAGCCTCCTGGGCCCGCTGGGCGTGATCGCCCTCGCGCTGGCCTTCGGCGTGTCGATCGCGCTCGCCGCGGCGTGGTTCGGCGGCTGGGTGGACACCGGCATCTCGGCGGTCATCGACGTGCTGTTCTCCTTCCCCGGCCTCTTGCTGGCGATCGTGGCGGTGGCCGTGTTCGGCGTGGGCCTGCTGGCGCCGGCGCTGGCGATCGGCATCGCCTACACCCCGATCATGGCGCGCATCGTGCGCTCCAGCGCCCTGCGCGAACGCGAGCTGCCCTACATCGCCGCCGCGAGCGTGCTGGGGCTGCCCGCGCGGCGGATCGTCTGGCGCCATCTGCTGCCTGGCGTGTGGCCCCTGATCGTGGCCCAGGTCACGGTGATGTTCGGCTACGCCACGATCGACCTCGCCGCGATCTCCTTCCTCGGCCTCGGCCAGCAGCCGCCCAGCTCGGACTGGGGCCTGATGGTCGCCGAAGGGCGCCCGGCGATCCTCGCGGGGCATTCCGCCCAGGCGCTCTACCCGGGGATCGCGCTGGTGCTCGTCGTGCTGTGCGTGATGGTGCTCGGGCGGCGATTGGGCGATCGCGCGGACGATTGGGAGGGAGTTGCCCCTCGCCTTTCCAGAGGTAGGCGAGGACCGTGAGCGCGCTGCTGGAGCTGGATCGCCTGCGCGTGGCGCTGCCGGCGCGAGAGGGACCGCGCGCGGTGCTGCGCGACGTTTCGTTCGGGGTCGCCGAGGGCGAGGCTGTCGGCCTGGTCGGGGCCTCGGGCTCGGGCAAGACGATGACCGCCCGTGCGATCGTGCGCCTGCTGCCCCCGGGTGCCGAGGTGGGCGGCGCGATCCGCTTCGGCGGGCGCTCGGTGCTGGACATGGACCGCGAGGCGCTGCTGCGCTATCGCGCGGGCGATGTGGCGATGGTCTTCCAGGACCCCCGCACGCACATCAACCCCGTGCGCCGCGTGGGCGACTTCCTGTGCGAGGCGCTGGTGCTCACCCAGGGGATGGGGCGCGCGGCGGCCACCGCGAAGGTCACGCGCCTGCTCGGCGAAACGGGCGTGGAGGAACCCGAGCGCCGTCTGCGCCAGTACCCGCACGAGCTCTCCGGCGGTCAGCTGCAGCGCGTGATGATCGCCGCCGCGCTGGCCTGCGAGCCGAAGCTGCTGATCGCGGACGAGCCCACGACGGCGCTGGACGTGACGACGCAGTCGGAGGTGATGGCGATGCTCGACGAGGTGCGCCGCGCGCGCGGGCTGGCGCTGCTGTTCATCACGCACGACCTCGACCTGGCGGCGGCGGTGTGCGAGCGCACGGTCGTGATGCGCGAAGGCGCCATCGTGCGGGAGCGGCCCGTCGCTCGCGGCGATCTGCTGCAACAGCCGGCCCAAACCGCGGCGACACCGCTGTCGGAGTCATCGGAGTCGTCCGTGCTCGAAGTCTCCGGCCTGTGCAAGGCCTTTCGCGTGCGCGGCGAGGACGGCCGCCGCAGCGACTTCCTGGCGGTGGAGGACGTCTCCTTCGCCGTCCCCGCCGGCGGCTCGCTGGCGATAGTGGGCGAGTCGGGCTCGGGCAAGACCACGATCGCGCGCATGATCGTCGGCCTGCAGGGCCCGACCGCGGGCACGATCACGCTTTTGGGCCGCCCCCGCAGCCGCCCTCCCCGCGGCGCGAGCGAGCGCCGTATCCGCGGGCGCGAGGCGCAGATCGTCTTCCAGGACAACTACTCCTCCCTGGATCCGCGCCAGCGCGTGGGCGACGCCCTGGGGGAGGCACTGGACCTGCACTTCCGCCCCACGCCCGCGGAGCGCCGCCGCCGCGTGGCCGAGCTGCTGGACGGCGTCGGGCTGAAGCAGGAGCACGCGAGCGCCCTGCCGCGCACCCTCTCCGGCGGCGAGCGCCAGCGGGCGGCCCTGGCCCGCGCCCTCGCGGTCGAGCCCCGCCTGCTCGTGCTGGACGAGGCGGTCTCCTCGCTGGACGTCAGCACCCAGGCCCAGATCCTCGATCTCCTGGCCGCCATCCGCGCGGCCACCGGCACCGCCTACGTCTTCATCTCCCACGACCTGGCGGTCGTGCGCAGGGTGAGCGAAGAGGTGCTCGTGCTGCGCCAGGGCCGCATCGTCGAGCGCGGGGCGACCCAGCGGATCCTCGCGGCGCCCAGCGATCCGTACACGCGCCTGCTGCTCGATTCGGTGCCGAGGCCGGGGTGGAAGCCGCGCAGGCTCGCTACCACCAGCGCCTAGGCGTGTGCGTGAGCAGTTCGGCGCCGCCGTCGGTGACGATGACGTCCTGCTCGAAGTAGGAGGAGCCGAGGCCGGGCGTGGTGGGCATGGCCTCCACCGCCAGGCACATGCCGGGCTGCAACTCGCGCTGCTCGGTGGGCAGGATCCACGGCCACTCCCAGCCGAGGCCGAAGCCGTGGCCGTGGGGGGGGAAGCCGATCGAGAGGGCGGAGGCGTTGTCCATGTCCATCTCGGCCCCGTCCTGCACCGCGAGACCCGCCCCGAGCAGGTGGCCGTGGACGGCCTCGAACACCGCGCTGGCGGGGACCCCGGGGCGGATGACGGCGATGCCGGCTTCCACGGCGTCCACCGCCCCCTGGCAGAGGGCGGCCTGCTCGTCGCTGACAGTCTGCCCGTCGCCGGCAGCCGGCCCGTCGCTGGCAGCCGGCCCGTCGCTGGCAGCCGGCCCGTCGCTGGCAGCCGGCCCGCCGCTGGCAGCCGGTACGCCGCTGGCAGCCGGTACGCCGCTGGCAGCCGGTACGCCGCTGGCAGCCGATCCCCCGCCCGAGCCCACGATGCAGGTGCGGCCGAAGTCGAAGAGGTAGCCCTCCACCGCGCCGTAGGAGTCGGCGTGGAAGATCTCGCCGGGGGCGAGCACGCGCTGGGACCACGAGGGGAGGTGGTTGTAGGTGAAGCAGTTGCTGTGGGGGCCGGAGGCGATGGAGGTGTCGAAGAAGTGGACGCCGGCGGCGATGCCGACGCGGTAGCCCTCGGCGACGGCCTGGGCCTCGGTGACGCCGCCCCTGCCACTGCCACCCCCACCCCGCGCGCATTCCATCATCGTCGTGACGACGGCATCGCCCACCTGCGCCGCAGCCCGGATGCGCTCCAGCTCGAAGGGGCTTTTGATCACGCGCAGCGCTTCGACGAGGTCGTCGGCGTCCTCCCACGCGGCGCCGGCCGCGCGCTCGCGCAGCATGCCGAAGGTCCTGGCGCTCATGACGTTCAGGCCGCAGATGCCCACGCGGCCCCGCTCCAGGCCGAGGTCGCGCAGCGCCTGCGCCACCGCGCCGGGGAAGTCCAGCTCAAAGCGCACGTCCTCGATCCCGACGAGATCGCTACGGTAGTCCGCCCCGTCGACGATCAGGAGCGGCTCGCGATCGGGCGCGAGCAGGACGGCGGAGTGCGAGCGCCCGATCCAGTAGTCCTGGAAGTCGGGGGTGAAGCCGATGTTGCCGTAGTGGCCGCTGAGGTAGAAGACGTCGGCGTAGGAGTCGATGCTGGTGGCCCCGCGCGAGACGGCGAGCAGGCCGTCCAGCTCGCGCGCCTGGCACTCCGCCAGCGCCCGCCGCCAGCGGTCTTCGTACTCCCCGGCGGGGGTGGGTGTGGGCGCGGCGGCGCTCATTATGCTTACCCTACTCCCAGATGCCCCCCCAACCACAAGCGGTCTTCCAATGATGCGGATTGGCGTCGACGTGGGGGGCACGTTCACCGACGTGGTCGTGCTGGACGAGGCGAGCGGGGCGACCTCGTGGCTGAAGCTGCCGACGAACGAGCGCGAGCCCGCCGCGGGGGTGCTGGAGGCGATGGCCGCCACGGGCGTGCCGCTGAACGAGGTGTCGCACGTGAAGGTGGGCACCACTCTGGGCGTGAACGCGGTGCTGACGCGCGGCGGCGCGCGCACGGGCCTGATCACCACGCGCGGCTTTCGCGACGTGCTGGAGATCCGCCGCACGCACCGCACGCGCCTGTTCGACCTCGACGAGCGGATCCCCGAGCCGCTGGTGCCGCGCGATCGGCGCCTGGAGGTGAGCGAGCGCATCGACGCGGATGGCAACGTGGTGGAGCCCCTGGACGAGGAGGGGGTGCTCGCCGCGTGGCGCGCGCTGCGCGAGTTGGGCGTGCGGGCGCTGGCGATCGTCTTTCTGTTCTCCTTCGAGAACCCCGCGCACGAGCTGCGCGCGAAGGAGATCGTGGAGCGCGAGGGGGGCGCCGCGGCGGTGTTCGTCTCCTCGGAGGTGCTGCCGGTGCACCGCGAGTACGAGCGCACCTCCACGACGGCGATGGCGGCGTACGTGGCGCCGGCGATGCGCGCGCACCTGGCCGATCTGAACGAGCGCCTGCAGGAGCGGGGGCTTGAGCCGGGAAGGCTCTCGATCATGACCAGCTCGGGGGGGGTGCTGGACAGCGAGGCCGTCGCGGGCACGCCCATCCCCAGCCTGCTCTCGGGCCCCGCGGGGGGCGTGGCGGGGGCGCATCGGCTGGCATTCGAGGCGGGCATCGATACGGTGCTCACGCTCGACATGGGCGGGACCAGCTGCGACGTCTCGGGGATCTTCGAGGGCGTCCCCGACGAACGCCTGGACATCACGATCGACGGCCTGGCGGTGAGCCACCCCACGTTTGACATCAACACGATCGGCGCGGGCGGGGGGAGCATCGCTTGGATCGACTCGGGGGGCGTGCTGCGCGTGGGGCCGGAGTCGGCGGGCGCCAACCCGGGGCCGGCGTGCTACGGGCTGGGGGGGCGGGAG
>Ga0116217_10001667_pt1 | contig 21139 bp, 25 predicted proteins | sample Sb_taG_6_FD_89697 | JGI IMG/M metagenome (GOLD analysis project Ga0116217, IMG submission 89697) | Peat soil microbial communities from Weissenstadt, Germany - Sb_50d_4_PS metaG | ecosystem: Environmental > Terrestrial > Soil > Wetlands > Peat | place: Germany: Weissenstadt | collected 2010-09-21 | reverse complement strand
TTGCGGCCCGGTCCTGTCGGGGGATTCGTCAAAGTTCTCAATACTCGTTGAAAACCCGGTGAACCCGCAGCCTCTGAGCGGTAATCTCTCCCTTGTCTTGGGGGTCGTCTCTCCGAACTCGGCCATGGGTGCTAGGCCGAGGTATATCAAGCAATTCGCGGTCGGCCCCGGCAAACAGCAGGAGATTCAACTTGACGACCAGTGGATGTTCGTCGAGGGCAAGGCGGTCTACATGCTCACGGGGTGTCACATAGACGGCCTTACGCCCAACCCCGATGTCACGCTTGAGCATCCACTGGCGTCCTTCACGGTCTTCGAGCGATCAACGTTCTACTCTGACCGTCGGCGGTCGTGGACTACTCTGCTGTTGGCCGCGGTCGCCGCGGTGGCGTCGACAATCGCGGCCATCGCCGCGCTTCACATCTGATAAGCGGTGCTTCGGGGAAGCTGAGCCGAGGAGCCGCTATCGGCCGCCGGGTCTCGGCGGCGGGGTCTCGGGCGGCTTGAGGTAGCCGGCGGCCCTTCCGTCCTCCAGCAGCCGTCTGGCCGTTCGCCTGAGGTAGAAGAGCCGAAGCCCCACATAGACCGAGAGAAAAAGTGCGCCCGTGACGGCCCCGTTCGCGTATCCAAACTCGGCCGAGACGCCCCCGATCGCGATCCCGGCGCCCAGGATCATCCAAAAGACGGTCACCCCCAGCGAACTCTCGAACCGCTTGGCCCTGTGGCGAAGTGACGCGAGTTCCACGTCGCTTCCGCCGACCTTCGCCAGCTCCTCGTTCAACTCGAAGACGTCCCGGTCCTCTTTCGTCGTCCGTCGCTGTCGGAGGAGCTTGCTGTAACCCTCAATCGCCGACGGAAGGCCGATGAAGAGAGCGATCGCCCCCGCCACCGCGAACCCGATCAGGTCCACCGTTGCCTGATTCATCCGGAGTCCGCATCGAACGGCCGCACATTCCCTTAACTGAGTCGTGCCCGCGGCGCCGCCGCTTGTCTAGGAGGCAGCGGTCCAGCAGCAGGTCCGAGTCTATCCGATGCGGGCGACTTCCGACACCCATCGAGCGAGCATTCGACCCTGCGGCCCATTCGGGTCGTTCCTCCGAAGCTGGAGGTCCCAGGTCTCGACACCTCCAAGCTTTCCGGGGTCGGCGAAGTTCGATACCACGTCGGTGAGGACGCATTCGCCTACGGAGCCTGGGTCCCGGCGCCAAACTCGGATGACTGAGGCCCCACCGACCATGAAGCCGAAGATTGAGTCAAGCTCGAACGTCGCTCGGGGCACGTCGTAGTTCGACTCCACGACCTCGATCACGGGACGCCCGTTTGCAGTCCCCGCCCTCACCGACTGGCCCTGGTAATCCGCAGCGATGAACCCGCCGTCGCGGTGGAACTGGCCCTTGAGCCTGAACGTCCACGTCGGCATGGCCTACGCTCGAGTCATCGACGAACGCCGCGTCGCCTTGGCCGCAGCTCGAAGATTCGCCGCGTACGGCAGGTACTGCCACCTCGACGGGTCAGACTCAATCACCATCGCCAACCGCTCGTAGTTAGCTGCAGCCAGATCGGCATCTTCGCGCGCACGCTCGTCGACCATCGCTACGCCTAGCGTCATCTAGGCAATAGGATTTCCACCACGGAGTGGGCCCGCTCACCGGTTGCCCGGGTCACCGCAGGTCCCTCCTGAGGGAGCCTAGGCGTTCATGCCGGCAGACCCCGAGAGGCGCTCCGACTCCAACGCGCGGCACCCACTAGAAGAGTTGGGTGCCGATATCGGCACCGGCGTTCAGGTGTAGCGGGCTGCCGACGGTGGCGGCTGGTAGCGCGCACGGGCGTCCGTGAACCGGGCCGCACCCGAGACTTGAGGGCTCGTCTGCGAGCCTCGGAAGTCCGTGGCAGCAGGAGGTGTGGCGGGAGGAGCGGGGGCCGGAGGCGTCGGGCTCGAGCCGCCGCCGAGGTTCGAGAGGAGGGTCCCCGGCTGCTGGAGTCGAAGACCTGCGGTCTGAACTACCGCCGACAGCCCGCCGGACTGGAGGGACTGGAGGCGCGCCGTGAGTACACCCGCCTGCGCGGAGAGGACCCCTCCGCCGCCACCGAGGAGGCCGCCGCCGGCCGCCAGGTGTGTAATGCCCGTCAGCTTCGCCCGGACCGCGTCGATGATCGCCATCGCCAATCTGAGGCTCCGCCTGCCGATATAGGCTCGGCACGGGAAGCCTCGAGGCCTCGCCTCCGTCGAGTACCGGAATCAGAATCTCGACCTCTAGGACTATCGGGCCGGTGTCCGCGGTGGACCTCCACATCGTCAGCTCGGCGCAGGCTCTAATGGGTCGGGGGGCGGGGGTGGCACCGGCGTAATCCGTCGGGGAGCCGTTGGTGCCTTCGGTTTCGACCGGCTCACCTTGCGGGCCTCGAGCCGAGCGAGCCGAGCTTCGACCTCCGCGAGCCGGGCCTCAAGCGCCGAGACCCGCGCGGCGGTCGCCTCAGCTCCGCTGAGGTGTTCGTGGACCGCGCTCGTCGCCGCTCTACGAACGCGGGGCAGGATTCCGAGGCCCAACGGTCTGCTATCCCCAGGGTCGCCGACGCCCATCACAGCGGCACCTCCGCTGGCGCCGGGATCGGCGGCCCGAGTCGCCGTAGCGACCGGGGCCCGGGCGTCGCCGGAATGGGCGCGGTCGCTCTCTTCTCCAAGGCCGCGGCCGCCGCCGCCATCTCCGCGTCGGACGGCATCTCGCCGAGGCCGGTCTCGTCCCGGGGGGCGGGTGCCGGCGACGGGGGCGGTGCGGTCATCTGGGCCTCGCTGAATGCCTCCCGCGCCTCGGCGATCAGACCTCCTAGTCGTGTCAGCGCGGAGATTCCCTCGTCGAGGCCCAGACCATCAAGCAGACCACGGCTGAACGCGATTGCCGCGGTGAACGGCTCGACCGTCTCCACGGTCAGGTCCCTGTGGACTAGGCGGATCCGACCCACCACGAGGGCGCAGAACACGTCCCAGGAGCAGAATGCGACCATCCCGATTGCCAGGGGGTCTGTGTCCTTCGGGAGGAGTTGTAGGATGACCCCGGGCCCGATCGCGATGGTCGCGATGTGACATGTCAGCCCCGCGATTGCCGCCGGGTTCGGCAGGCGAACCAGCTTCCCCTCGTAGTTCGTCAGCTCGAGTTTCGGGTCGCCGTCGAAGACGAACAGCCGAATCACCCGGCGCTCGAGATCCCCGGCGCGCGGGTCGAGACGCGCTGCTCGCTCGAATACAAATCCCCACGTCGCGCGCATGAACTCCTCCCTGCCCTCGAAGCTGGCGAAGTCCGGCGGACAGGTGTCGCCCATCACGACCACCGTCCGGTCGAGGCGACTTGCGGGGGCGGGCTCCATTCGGGCGCGCGTCGCGGCGGGATCACATCCATGGCCGGTTCTCGACGCGGGGCGTGGCCTCCCGAACGGGCCAGCACCTCGTAGGCTTGCACGAGGTCCGGTTGACCGACGTTCTCAGCGGTCTCGCCCTCATCGAGGGCCGCACCAAGTGTCCTCACGAGCTTCGGCCCCAACGATTGCGCGACCTGCTTTGCGAGTAGCTGCCCTGATCCAGACTCGCCGAGCTTCCGGTCCACGGTCCGAATAAGGGAGGACGTCGCGTCAGCGTAAAGGTCGACCTTCACGCCGTCAAGTGTCCGCGATCGCTCCTGCGGTCGCGCCCGGATCTCCTCGAGTTGGCGGGCCAGCGGCGCCAACTTCGCGTCGAAAAGGTCGGAGGTCCTCCGCGCCTCGGCTTCCCTCCTCAGCAGGTCCACTTCAGCGCGGAGCCGTACCGTCTCCTCGGAGGGACCGACGGGCTGCTGAGGGCCCGCGAGTTCGGAGCGGAGCCGCTTCAGCTCGAGTTCCTCGAGCTCGTCGCGGAGCCTCTGGTGCCGGGCCCGGCGGACCTCCGCGACCGGGTCCTCGTCGCTCGAAGCCCCTCCGTTCCCACCCCGAACAGTACTTCGCTCGAACATACTGGTGTTCTCGTCGCGCCACGCGCCCACGATCCAACCCCGAACCCTCGGGCTCACGCCGCCGTCGGCGAGGATCTTGTCGAGTTGGCCGAAATCGTCTGGGTCGTGGTGACTGAATCTGCGGGCGATACCTCGGGCGAACTCGGGCTTCAAACCGGCCTCGATCGAGATCGTCATCAAAGTGTCGTAGAACGTGTTCCCCGTCGTGAACGGACCGCTGACGGTCGACGAATACTCGGGGGACCCCGACCACCCGCCGCCCGGCTCTGCCGAGGCGAGGAAACCTCCCGCTGGGGAGAATCCGGTGGTGCCCTGTTTGGATGAGGCTCCGCCGAGGGACGGCGGTAGGGCGCCCAATCCGGTTGACCCGTGTTCACCGGTCGACATGCTCAGCGCCGCGATGAGTCGAGCCCGATCGGCGGGCGGGGACCCCGGTGCTGGCGTCGACGTGGGCGCGGTCGGCGGCGCGCTCATCGGCGGCGTCTGGGTGGCGGCCGAGGGGCTCGGGGTGGGTTCGCGAAGGACCGCCTCGAGGGCGGCCACCTTGACGTGAAGACCCTTTGCGAGCAGACTCTTCGCTAGCCCCGCCTTAATCCCCGCATGGATCTTCGCCTCGACTCTTCGAGCGGCTGCGATATCCTCGAGGGACGCCGGCGACCGCGCGAATCGTCCCACCGTTCCTTCCCCATCCATCTCAACGCCCTTCCCTTCCGTGGGAAGCGCCTGGTCCCCCTCACTTCCCGCCTTGCCTCCCGTGGACCTTCCCTTGGATCGCGGCATCGCCATCCCTACCAGCTTCCCAAACCTGCCGAGTCGCCCTTATGGACACCGGCGGTGGAACGGGGGTTGGGGAGGGCGTGCGGGAAGGGGAACGGGAGGGCCGACCTTCCCAGGTGGGGAACCGTGGCCGCCCCCAGCTCCCCGCCCTGCGCCCGACGACTTAAAGGGCGGGAAGCCGTTAGGGTGTCGGGAGCGGGTACGTTCCTGCGGGACGGTCGGGGCCGCGAGGCCGCCTAACACCGACCGCCCCCGCCGCCATTTCAGTCACAACGCGCCACATATAGCCAAATGGCGGCGCAGTTCGGCGGGAAACGGACAGCGCGAGAGCTGCCTAGATATCCCCTCGAAGTCATGGGGTTTGCGTAACGCGGCCGATGGTTGCAATCCTTCTGGGTGGCAGTCACCGCGACGAGCGGTGACGTCTGATCACGCGGACCCGCTCCGCGTGGGCTCAGAGTTTTCCTCGCGCGACGGGTTCCTGCTGGAGAGGCGCGCCGACGGCCATGATATTCTCACCGCGCCGAACGGCATGTCGGCCGACCTGGGCCGCGAGAAAACCGACGAGGAGTTCATAGAGGAGCTACGGCGCGAGGGTGATCCCGGCGAGCTTCGAGAGTTCCGCAGGTACCTGCGCCACCTAGCGGGACTCGTTCGCAAGCGCCCCGCGGACCACATGTATGAAACGATCCTCGGCACTCCGTCGTCGTTCTCCGAGCTAACCGAGGTTCAAGCCGGGTGCGGCCCGCCTCCCCCGCCTCCGCTGGTAAGTCCTAGACCAACCGTTTCGACCATGAAAATGACCACCGCAAGCAAGCGGTGGCGAAAGGAAGCGAGGGAGTGGCTCAGCGAAAAGCGAGCGCGGAAGAAGTGGCTCGGCCGTCCGGGGGGAGACGCCCTAACCTACCTCCTCAGGTGCGCCGCGCACGTCGCACGCTACGCGAAGGAAATCGAGGAACCCGACCTTTGGGTGTTGGTCGAGAAGACGATGGGACCCAGCGGGTCGGCCAAGCACTACTGTCTGTCGGTGCTAAGCTCGTTCCTGACGTGGTGCGGCAACCCGGTCATCGTTTCGAGCGGCATAAGGGCTCGCTTTTCCCGGAAGCCGGGTACCCGACCTGTCGTCCCGTCGCCGGAGATGGCCCGTATCCAAAGGCTCGCGGAGCGTGGAGAGAAGCGGCTGACGATTGCGCTCCTACGCGCGGGTCGTCGCCGAGTCGAGATTGCGCGGGCGAGGTGGCCGGAGGACTTTCACGTCGAGGCTACCCCGCCGACGATGGACATTCGGGGAAAGGGCGGACTCGGGAACGTCACGGGGGAACCCGTGCCGCTCCCGGAGTTCGTACTTCGTCCGCTGCGCGAGTACCTCCCCCTCCGCCGGGCGAAGGCGGATGGGGCAACGTTCGACTCGGGCCACCTGATCTGCCGGAAGGACGGCTCGCTGCTAGTCGGTGTGAGCTGTCAGCATATCGATCGGCTTCGGAAGGCAGCCCTAGCAAAGGCCGCCTGCTATTGGCCTGGCCATGCCTTCCGTCGGGGAGCCGCGACCGCGCTCGCGGAACGCGGGGCGCAGTTCGAGGACATCTCGGCCGCCCTTCAGCAAAGCTCGCCCGAGGTCACCCGCGGCTACGTTCAGGGGCTGGTCCGTCAACGCCGCGTGGCCGCGGCGCTGACCCTGCTATCGGAGCCCGACGACACCGAGACCGCCGCGGACGGTGCGTAGATGCCGGGGGCCCAGCACAAGGCCCGTCCTTCGAGGAGGTACGCGTTGTCCAAGCTAGGCTACGCGCCCCACCGCGCGCTGGCCTGTTACCATATCAGCACTTCGGCGACCGGCCCACTGGCTCCGGGGGAAGGAGCCGGTCGTACCGGTGGTCGATCGGAGCCGAGAACGAGGACGCCGGTTCCTGGACGATCTCGATTCCCTCGAGGTACTCCCGGAGGGTAGGAAGGACGGGGCGGCGCGGGGTCCGTCTTTCCGGAGGTGCCGGTCCCGAGCCTCCGAGCGCTCCGAGCATCCAACGTTCCGGACCGACCGCGAGCAGGAAGGGGAAGACCTGCGACTCGTGCGTGAGGGTACTGAAGAGGACCTCCGGCCGTGCCCCGGCCCGGGGAGTTCCGGTGATCAGTACGACCTGGTCCGCCGCGCGGCCTCCGTAGGGCGGAAGCCGGGAGGGGTCGAGGATCGTGCGATGGACGATCCACCCCCGCTGGAGGATCTTGCGCTGGGAGAACGGAAGTCCGAACGGACCGACGAGGTGCCCGCCCCGCCCGCTCTCGGCCGCAGCGAAAGGGCGTCGGAGGAGCTCCGAGACGGCCCAGCGTTGATGGGACGATAGCGCCGGCCGCGCCACGTCCTCCTCGTCGGCGCGTTCGCTACCGCCCAGGCCGTGAGGATATGCGAGGGTCCCCTCCAGACCCGCGAGATGGCACCAGAGTCCCTCGAAATCGAAGTACACCGGGACGGAAGGACCGTCGGCACGGACGGTCCCCGCGGTCGGGGACGCCGCGAGCCGGCCCGCGGTGATGCGGTCGACGAGGCGACGAGGCTGCACTGGGGTTCCGTGGAACAGGACGGCCAGGGTGATCGGCCCCCCGGTCCACACGAGCACGGCGCCCGGGTCGGCCGAGACGGTCCGCAGGAGCTCTTCGGACCGGTCGGCGTACGGCCGCACCAGAAGGAACGTGACCACCGGGAGTCCGAGCGGGACCGGATGGGGCACGTATCGGTCCTTCAGCCACCCCTCTTCGTAGGCTCTTCGGCGCACGGCGTGGTAGGTGGACCGGGGGACGTCCACGAGGCGGAGACGCTCCCTCTCTCGGTCGGGCCTCGCCGCGAGCAGGACGGCGATCACCCGAGCTTCAGACTCGGTCAGCGCCCGCAACGAACCGTCCCCGCTCGATTGCTACGGTGTAGCATTCGGTCCAACGGACCCCATGAGTCTCGGAACTTCGCCTTAAGAGGCGCACTCCGCATGCAATCTATCGGAAGTCCCGCAGGAGAGAGAGAATTCCATGAACGCTCGCCCCTCACTGGTGGTCCCGGCCGAAGCAGTAGCGCTGGTCCTATTGATGGTGTTTGTGTCAAGCGCCGCTCCCGCCGAGGCAGGGGCCGTTGGCCCTGCGGCGACGTCTGCCCAGACCTGGGCCTATGGGGCGATCAGGACGGTATCGTTCCACGGTTCCTCGGACGGGTGGACGTACGCGGTCAGCGCGACGTTCGGGTTCTCGGTCGTGGTCACCGAGACCAATCTCTCCGGATCGAACTACGCGCTCAACGTCAGCCGCACGATGGGCGCCTTCTTCAACGTCACCTACTCGCGCGCGCTTTCCCCGGCGGTCGCCCACCTCCACGACCACCTGTGGGAGACCGTGAACGCAACGTCGAACCTCACTACCGTGGGAACGGTCACCGAACCCAGCGGACCGGCGGCCGCGATCGCGTTGACCGGCTCGCAGCTCACCGTGTCCGGAGGGCTCCGGGAGGCGGCGGACTACTCGGCCCTGGGCGTGCTCAAGCTCTCGAGGGCGCTGGACGTGAACGTGAGCGCCTCAGCGAACCTCAGCTTCTCTCCCGCCTTGGGGCTCGTCCCGCTGAGCCTCACGCCGGGCACGACCTGGAACTCGACGAGCGCGTTCACTGGCGCGGGGAGCTACGCGTGGGCCGTCTACGAACGGTCACTGCTGCTGAACGAGACCTACCACAACTCCGGCTCCGGGACCGTGAATCATTCCGGGTCCGTGACCCTCGCCGGAAGCTTCACCGGCGCGAACGTCACTCTCCAGGGCCGCCCCTATTCCGAGGTCAACTACACCCTCACCGGACCGTTCGCACTCCGCGAGGGATTCATCCTAATCCCCTCGAGCGCGAACCTGTTCGGGTCTTCCACCCAGCCGTGGTCGACGAACGAATCGGGGTTCACGAACGCGACCTCCCCGACCGTGGACGTCGCGGACCACGGGTTCGCGGGCGGGCACCTCGGGTTCGTGGCCTCGGGCGCGTGGTTCCACTCGAGTTCGGACAATGTGGCGGCCGCCCTATCCGGCGGCCCTTCCCTGCCCGGGGTCCCGGCCATAGCCCCCGCCGCGACGGACTCCGGGAGCTCGGCGTTCGTGCAGGGTACGCCCGAGTCAGCTGGTCAGGCCCAGTCGGGTGCGGCGTGCCTGGTGACCGAGTCCGGCTGTCCGGGCGGCGCCACGCCCCGCGGCCTGCTGGGCCTCCTCGTCGTTACAGCCGCGGTCGTCGGGACAGCTGCCCTGATCGGGATGGCCGTCGTCGCGCGGCGCCGACAGGTCCCACCCCCGAAGTACCCGAACGCATCGCTCTATCCGCCCGGCCAAACGAGCTCCGCGCCCCTCCGCCCCGCCACGCCACCCTCCCGCGCCACGAAGCCGCCGACCGAGGACGACCCGCTGGACCACCTCTGGTGACCTGGGGGAGCGAGTTCCGCCTGCCCTACCAGAGGTAGGCGGAACAGCGGTAGCAATAGTACCGCCCGAACTCCGGGATCAGCGTCGCGCGCTCCCCGCATCGCAGGCAGACGGGAGGGTTCCCCGTGGGGGCGGCGGCGTACGGGCCGGCCTTCAGGTCGATCCGCACCCAGGCGAGCGCCAGCACGACGCCCACGACCACGAAGAAGATCAGCCCGAGGACGGTCCAGACGATGAGCCGTTCCTTGAGGAGGCCGTACTTCCGCTGGGAGGCGAGTAGCTCGAGCGCGGGCAGCTCGCGCCAGGTGAGGTAGTTCACGGCCGCGGCGATCAGGCAGTAGGCCGCCGCGACCAGCGACGCCGGTGAGCCGCCTACGGCGATCCGGAAGATCCCGAGGGCGAGAAGGATCAGGAAGAACAGGCCCGCGACCAGCGCGACGAGGAACGCGAGCGTGCGGGCGAGGCCCAGGAGCGAGCGGAGGGGTTCGTCGTCCAGCGGCGGAGGGGCCGGTGGGGTGGGCGGTGGAGCCGCCGGCGCGGTCGTTGCGGTGTCCTTCACCATCGTCTCGCCGACGATGCCGGGTCCCTTTAGCTCTCCGTCCGAGGGCGGAGGACCACGGTCGACGCCACCGGGTACCGGAGGAGCGCGGCCACGCCCTGGAACGCCTTTGCGAGCATCTCGCCCTCCTCGCTCTCTGTCGACACGAGGCGGGCGCTCGCGCCGGACTCGGCCGCGCGACGGAACAATCCCTCGACGTAGTCCTCCGAGGCCGCCTCGGTCAGCTGGGAGGCGCCGCAGCTCGGGCAGGGACCTGCCAGGACCGCGTCGATCTCCGAATCCTCCAGGGAACGGAGGAACTCCTTCTGGCACGAGCCACAGCGGAACGTGATCCTCCGCCGCCGCAGGCCGTCGGAGATGAGCAGGGTCTCCACGGCGCCGAGCTCGAGGGCATGGGCGACGTCCCGCTCCCCGTAGGCCGCGAGGCCGGTCTCGGCCTTGCGGATCTCGTTCAGGAGCCGCTGGATGATCCGCTTCTCCTCCGTGAGCTCGAGCCCGTGGAGGGTCTGGGTCGCCTTCTCTACCAGCTCCCTCAGACCATACTCGTCCGTGTACCCGGTATCGAACAGGGGCGTGACGACCTTCTGCTGGAGCTCGTATTGGAGGAACGCTTCCTTGAAGAAGAACTCCTTCGTCGCCCCCGGGCCGCCGAGCAGGATCCCCTTCAGCTCGTCCTTCCGGGGCAGGTAGAGCTCCGTGCACATCTCCGCGATCCGGACGAAGAACTCGTGGGCCGCGTGCTCGATCAGCCGCTCGAACCGATGCGCCGACTGGCCGCCCCGGCCGTGCTTGCTCGGGACGAGCGACTGCTTGTTCCGGAGCGTCTCGATGCGTTTCCCGCGGAGCAATCCCAGGGTGGCCTCGGCCCGGTCCACCACGACGAGCCCCCAGAGCTCGGGCTCGTGGACCATCGTAAGGAGCGGGTCGAGGAAGAACGTCGAGTCGCACCGGTAGAGGTAGGTGTTCAGCGGCTCGGGCGGCTCCACGATGAACGTGACCGTCTCGGACTTGTCCGCGCCGACCGCCTTGCTGCCCACGAAGAAGGCGACCCCGTGCGACGGGACTTCCTTGAACGAGCGGACGCGCCCCATCAGGGACTCGATCGCCCACATCACGTTCTTCCGGGTCGTCCGGCTCTTGATGTTCGAGCTCTGGGCGTACTCGTTCCGCAGGTACGACATCACGTCGGAGACCTGCTTCCCGGGGGAAACGTAGAGGCTGATCAGCTCGGTCGCCCGACCTTTGCACGCCGCGATCTCGTCGAGCTTGCGCTGGAAGGAGTACCGGGCCAGCTGCTGTTCGGCCGGTACGGCGCTCATGCGGAGGATCCTCCCGCGGACGGGGCGCTAGCGAGGCTCGGCCGAGGATCTCCCGTCGTTCTCAGCGCGTCGGAACGGACGCGCCCGTGCCCCGGGCGGGGGAGTCAGAGGAGCCGGCGGATGTGCTCGTCGATGACCTCTTCGGGGTAGGCGCCCACGATGCGGTCGACGAGCTTCCCCTGCTTGTAGAAGAGCAGGGTCGGGATGCTCATGATCCCGAGCGCTCCGGCCTTTTCCCCGTTGTCGTCCGAGTTCATCTTCGCGAACGCGACCTTGCCGTCGTACTTCTCGCTCAGCCGGTCCACGATGGGCGACACGACCCGGCACGGTCCGCACCAGGGAGCCCACACATCGATGACCACGGCGGAGTTGGCCTGCGCGAACTTGTCGAAGCCGGGGCCGCCGATCTCCTGAACCGCCATGCCGTTACACCGGGACAATCGAGGCGGTGCGGGTATTAAAGACGTCTCCGGCTCAGGGCTTTGGGATTCTATTGAGGGGCTTAGGAATCCCGCCGTTCGACCCGACATCGTTCACCTTTCATCGGTGGAGAAAGGGTCGCCCTCCGGGTTCCCCTGTCCGTTCCGTGGACCCTCGCCGTGCCCTCGTCTTCCCTCTCTCCCCGGAAAGGGACTCCATCCCTCCCCCTCTCCGCGCCCGGATGGACGAGTTCCGCCTCCTCGTCAACCTCTGCCTTCGCGAGGCCCTCTCGACCCGCGTCACCTCTCGACGCGCCCTCTCCCGCTTTGCCGCGGACCGAGCCCTCGAGGTTCAGGTCACCGGGTCAATCGGCCTCGCAGCTGCTGACATTGCGCGCTCTCTGGCGAGTGGTCACCGTCGTCGGCTTCGGAAGAGAGTAGCGAGCCGCGTTCCCTATGTCCGTACTCCCTTCGTTAGGATCCCGGCACGGTCCTTCCACTTCGACCCTGACTCCGGAAAACTCCGTCTCTCCGTGCGACAGGGCGAGTGGTGTTCCCTTACTCTACCCGTCTCCGAGTACCACCGAAGGGTCCTGGCGAACCCGGACCATCGCGTGACCCAGGTGCACATCGGACTTCGACGCGCCGTTCTCATCTACGCTCGGCGACCGCCGACACCGTACGTTGCCCTCTCGCTCGTCGCCCTGGACACCAACGAATCCTCGCTCGACGGAGTTCGAGTAGCCCCGGGGGTGGCTGAGTATGTCCGGCTGCCGTTCCCGGAGATCCGGGCCATCCAAGCGCGTCACGTGAAACGTCGCCAGAATCTCGGTCGGAAGAGGGCCCACGACCGACGGGTCTCCCGCCGGCTGCTGGGCAGGGAGGGGCGAAGGGAACGCCATCGAACCCGTTCCCGCCTCCATGCCCTCACCCGCTCCTTGATCGACCAACTGGCCACCCAGCATGCGATCCTTGCTCTCGAGGATCTCACGGCTATTCCCCCACCTAGGCGACGGCGTGGTGGCTCGAGGAGCCCTCCACGCTTCCGTTCCCAATCCCTCCGACGCCGCCTCTCTTCCTGGCCGCAGGGAGAGCTCCACCGCCAGCTGGCTTACAAGGCCGTTGACCGAGGCGTTCCCGTCGTCTGGCTGGATCCCTTTCGCACGTCACGAACCTGCCCGAGATGTGGTGAAGTATCGGAACACCGAAAAAGGGTGGGGACCCGGTTCGACTGCGGGAAGTGCGGGTGGTCGCTCGACCGCCAGCTGAACGCGGGGTTGAACCTGGGGTTGACCGTCCTGCGAAGGACTGCGGGACTGGGGGGTCTTCGACTTGACCCCGACGCCCTTTCCGAGGATGCAGTGAGACCCCTCTACGGGTCGGGTAACGACCGATTCGCACGGGTGGAGCGGAGGGAGAGGGAGGGACGAGGTGGGAACGGGAACCCCGTGGGCAACAGCCCTCTGGGGGGCCCATCGCCACAAGATCCCAAAGCCCAGACGCAAACGTAACTCCGTGGCGCGGACCTCCCCAACGGGTCTCCCGGGACCGAGATCGACGCGTCCGCTGAGGCCGGATCGTCTCCCCCGCCCCCGCGAGGGCGAACGCTCTTTTAGAAGCGGCTCCATGAGTAGGACGTGAGTTCTTCCTCGTCATCGCACGAATCGGAACCCGCGCTATCGATCGCCCGACCTTCGGGTGGGGGACTGCCTCAAGCCTTCGACCGGTCGGGACTGCGACCCTCGGTCATCTCTCCGGCCGCCCGCAAGGCGATCCGCCAACGGATGCTGATGTTCCGCCAGGCGGCACTCGACCGCGTCTCCCTGCTCTCGGGGGCCTCTGCGGCCGAGCTCCAACGGTACCGGCGCGAGCTGAAGGAGAGCGGCCTGCCGGACGTTCTCCTGCAGCGCGGGGCGGGCGTTGCCTTCACCCACGAGCTCCCGCAAGGCGCGCTCCTCTACCTCCTCGTTCGCGCGGCGCGTCCGGAGCGGGTGGTCGAGACCGGCGTCCGGCCTGGCTACTCGACCGCATGGCTGCTCGCCGCCCTCGACGCGAACGGAATGGGCGAGCTTGTGTCGCTGGGTCCCGGCCCCACCGCCGGGCGGCCGTCCGCCGTGCAGAACGTCTCGGTCGGCCAGTTCGTCCCGCCCGGGCTGCGAACACGCTGGACGCTCGCTCTCGGGAATACGGAGGACCGGCTCCGGGAGATCCTGGCGGCCACGCACCGCGTCGACCTGTTCTTCTACGACAACGGGCCGGACGGGGCCCGCGCCCGCTTCGAGCTCCGCGCGGCGTGGGACGCCCTCTCGGAACGAGGGATCCTGCTGGCCCACCACATCGACGCGACCCCCGCCTGGGCCGACTTCTGCCGGCTGCAGGGGCTCCCCCCCCAGGTCCTGGACTCCGGCCCGCCGCCTCTCGGGGCGCTGGGCGTGCGGACCCGGCCCTAGCGCTCGAGTTCCTCGATCAGGTGGATGCCGGCCGGAACGATCAGACGTTCGATCGCGAGGCGGACGCCCCGCTCGCTGCCGGGGAGGGCGAAGACCGGCTTCCCGTGGACGAGGTAGAGCCCTGCCCTGCTGATCATCGCGAGGGCCCCGACGTCGGCGAAGCTCAACGACCGGTAGATCTCCCCGAACCCGTCGATCCTCTTCCCGCCCATCGCCTCGAGGGCGTTCACGGTTAGGTCGCGGGAGCTGACTCCCGTTCCCCCGACCGTCGCCGCGACCTCGACCCCGACCTCGGCCAACCACGGTTCGAGGCGCTCGCCGACGTCGGCGACCGAGTTGGCGACCAGCGCGTAGTGACGGACGGTGTGGCCCGCCGCCTTGAGTAGCTCGCGGGCGATGTGCCCGGACGGGTCGTCCGACTCCGTGTGCGTGTCGGAGACAGAGAGGATGGCGAAACCGAGAGAGCGGTCTCCCCCGAGGTGGTGACGGTTCGCAGGGGCAGCGGGGGGTTCGTGATGGGTCATCGTTCGTCCACCGCGGTTTTCGTCTTCGAGAGCACGCGCACCGGCCCGAGCGAGGTCGAGGGGTACCGCCCACGGGCGTCCTTCTCGAGGTATTTTACCATGTCCCAGACCGTCAGGAGGGCCACGCTCGCGCCCACGAGGGCCTCCATCTCGACCCCGGTGCGGTCGAGAGCCTCCGCCTCGGCCCGAACGCGGACCCCCGCGTTGCTGACGGTGATGTCGACCCGGCTCTTCGTCAGGCCCACGACGTGGCAGTGCGGGATCAGGTCGGGGGTCCGCTTCATCGCCAGAAGGCCCGCGAGCTCCCCCGCGGCTACCGGATCCCCCTTCTCGACCCGACCTCCCCGCAGCGCGCGTCGCGTTCCGGAAGAGACCTTGAGCAGACCCACCGCCACGGCCCGCCGACGAAGCGGGGGCTTTCCACCGACGTCCTTCTGCTGGGCCATCCGCTACGACCTGGACGTCTGGCCCGCCGCGATGTGCGCGAGGACGGCCTCAAGCTGGATGCGGTCCGACGCACCCTGCGCGAGGCGGAAGTCGACCTCGCCGAGGAACTCGATGAGACGGACCTTGTCCCGGGCGGGGAGGACCGTGTCGCTGATGTCCGGAAGATAGCTATGGATCGCACGAAGGATCTCCTCGCCCGACGCGCCGCGCTCGGTAATGATCGCGTAGAGGCGGGACCGGGCCTCAACGAAGTTGTCCCGGAGCGCGGCGCCCAGCATCGCCTCCACCTCGCGGCGCAGGGGCACGGTGGCGTACTCCTTCACCGATTCCGCCGTGACGGCGTCCGAGTGGGTAGCCGCGAGCTGGAGCAGGTTGGTCGCGCGCCGGAGGTCGCCGGCGCTCGCCGCGACAATCGTCTCCATCGCCTCGGCCGTCACGGTCCGTCCCTCGGCCTTGGCCACGCGCTCGAGCTGGGTCCGCACCGCCCCCGGAGGATACGAGCGGAACCGGAAGACCGCGCACCGGGACTGGATCGGGTCGATGATCCGCGAGGAGTAGTTGCACGACAGGATGAACCGGCACGAGCCCGAGTACCGCTCCATCAGGCGGCGGAGGGCGGCCTGGGCCTCGGCGGTCAGGTTGTCGGCCTCGTCGAGGAACAGGAGCTTGAACCCTACGCTCCCGAGCGGCGCGGTGCGCGCGTACTGCTTGATCGTCGTCCGCACGGTGTCGATGCCGCGCTCGTCCGAGCTGTTGAGCTCGAGTAGGTTCTGCCGCCACTCTGCCCCGAACAGGTCTCGGGCGAGCGCCAGCGCGGCGGTCGTCTTGCCGGTCCCGGGAGGCCCGGCGAAGAGCAGGTGCGGCATCGAACGCTTCGCCGCGTAGGAACGAAGGAGCGGGACGATGGCGTCCTGGCCCACCATCTGTTCGAGCGATGCGGGCCGGTACTTTTCGACCCAGATCGCTTCTCCCGCCCGCGCTGCCATCGCTCCCTCGGCCGCCTCACGGCGCGCCTACTTATCGTTGCTCGCAACGGGCGGGACCGCGGATTCCGAGCGACCGGTCCGGGCGAGGCGGAACCACTCTAGCTCCTCGACCCGATGGCGCCGAAGGGCTTCGGCCGCGAGGCGTCCGTACTGGCCCAGCGCCTGACGATTTCCGCCGTGATCGTCCCGTTCCACGATCTCGTAGAACCACCAGAGCTGGCGGACCGACGTGGCCAGCCGATCGTGGTCCGCGCGCAGGATCCGCCGGCTCGACGCCAGGCCCAGGTCCTCGGAGCGGGCTTCCCTGCCCAGATCCCCGTCCGCGTCGCGATGGGCAGTGACCCCGGCAGTGAACGCCGCCACCGCGCGACGCACCTCGGGAAGCGCCAGGTCGTCCGCCAGGACGAGACGCTGGCTGACCCGGTCGAACCACGCCACGAGCGCGTCGAACTCGCGGGGCGGCTCCCCGAGGTCGGGAGGCGGCCCGGGCGTCACGGAGAACGTTAGGACCGCTCGGGAAAGACGGTATCGGAGGGCGAACCGCTCTCCGTCGGCACTCACCGCGAGTGTGTGTCTGCCGTGCGCCCGGACCTTGGCATAACCCGCCGTTCGTGATTCGATGAACGCGCTGACCCTACGACCACCGATCGACTACGTCACCCTGAGCCGAATCGACCGCGAGAGCTGCCTAAGGGAGCTCCCGCCGCCCCGCCGCGGGCTCGCCTTCTGGCGGCGCGCGGACGGCACGTCCTCGACCTCGGCACGAAGCCCCGCTGCGACAGACCGTGGCGGGCTAGGCGAGTGGCTGTAGACCCGGCGGCAGCGTTCCGGCGGCGTCCTGGCTTCGTCGGTCGAGCTGCCGGGAAAGCCAGTACAGGAAGTACGCGACCACGGCCGCGACCAGAAGGATCCCCGGCACGGTGAATTCGACTGCGATGTCCCACAGGAACACAGGCACGAGCATCCCGGTCGCGAAGTAGAGCTTCGTCCGGTCGAGGTCCTCGGCGCCCGCCCGACGAAGGACCAAAGCCAACGCGCCCAGGTTCGCGAGCACAACCACCATCGCCGCGACCGCCGCGGGCACGCGCGCCGAGGAGGAGAGGGCAAGCACCGTGATCCAGGCATCCCATTCCAGGCTGCCGGCGAGCCACAGACCCCACCAACCGACTCGGCGCGGGCCCGGCTTGACGCGCAGCAGGTCCGCCGGCACCCTCCACGCGAGCGCCACGAGCACGGCCGCGACGCCGAGGAAGAACGCGAGCGCCGGCCGCGACGGTCCGTGGCCCGTGGTGAAGGCGAAGACGCCCACGACCGCGAGATAGACGGTCGCGAGCAGTGCGGCGGAACCCCGGTCGAACCAGCGGCTCTGCTTCACCTCGGGAAACACGAGCTGCGTGAGGAGGATCGGGAGCGCGATGGAGTAGGTGGCATGGAATACGGTGAGGCCGAGAGCCCAGAGCCAGTTCACGCCGAAGGCGTGGCCGTAGAACCCGAGCGCGCCGACCGGTTGCCCCGAGGTCTCGAAGAACGTGTGGACGGCCAGTCCCTCCTCTGCGATCCCGTAGGCGGCTCCCAGGAGGAGGATCGACGCCCATCCCTTGCGGTACCGGATCGCGAACTCCCGGATCAGGAGCGCTCCGGTTCCGTAGAGCCCGATGTCGAAGAGGAACGATACCGCGAACTGGATCGGGTCGGTGAAGAGCGGGGTGATCGGCGTGGATCCCGTAAGGAGCTCCGGGATCGCGGGCGCGAGCAGCAGTAGGGCCAGGACGGGCAGGCGCGGGCGGATGAGGATCCGCACACGGTCGACTCGTCCTCCGCCCCTCTTCAATCATCCGCCCGACTCGGCCCGAGGCCGAGATTATACCCGCCCGCGGCTTCGCGCTCCCGGCGGTCGCGATGCGGGAGATCCTAGCCCTGGTCCCGTTCCGCGGCACCATCCGAGAGCGCTCGGTCGACCCGTACGTGCGCCTTCTCGCAGGGTTGCGGTCCCGCCGCCGTGTGAAGGGCGTCCTTCTCGACATCTCGAGCGGCGGGGGAGAAGGGGTCGCGTCGACCGACCTCTACCTCGCGGTGAAGCGCCTCAACGAGACGAAGCCGGTGTTCGCGGCGATCGGGTCGCTCGGCGCTTCCGGCGCCTACATGGCCGCGCTCGGCGCCCGTCGAGTCTTCGCGTACCCGGACTCGCTGGTGGGATCGATCGGGGTCGTCTACCCGCACATCGCGGTCCGCGACCTGGCGCGACGCCTCGGGATCTCGATCGAGCTGCTGCACGCCGGCGCCCACAAGGACGCTTTCCAGGGGTACCGGCCGCTCACCGAGATCGAGCGGGGAAAGATGCAGGCTGTCATCGACCAGGGGTACGAGCGGTTCGTCGCGCTGGTCGCGAGCGAGCGCCACCGCCCGCTGGAGGAGATCCGGGGACTCGCGACGGGGGAGATCTGGACCGGGGCCCAGGCGCTGAGCCTCGGGCTCATCGACTCGCTCGGCGACCGGGAATCGGCGCTCGGGGAGCTCGCCCGGTTCACCGGGGTCTCCGAACGCAAGGCGGTCCGCGTGGTTCCGCCCCGACCGTTCCTCGAGAGGGTCCTCTCCGGCGGCGCCGGCACGGTGTTCGGTACCCTGGGCGAGCGGTTCCGCGAGGGGCTCGAGGACGCGGTGCTCGATCTCGGGGCTCTCGGCCGGTAAGGGTTATGTAACGGGCCCGGGGTCAGTGGGTCGATGCCCGAGGGCAAGCGATCCGGCTTTTCGAGCGCAGCCGGTCTCATCCAGTACTACGACATGGAGGAGACGCGGTCGCTCAAGCTCAATCCGTACCTCGTCATCGGGTTTGGCCTCGCGGCCGGCCTCTTCGTCGAGATCCTGAACTGGCGCCTGGTGTAAGGTTCCCTTCCTTCCTCCGTCGCCGGAGACGGATTGTTCTGGTCTGCGAGCAGCCACGCTGCGCAGGATTCCTGGGGTAGGGTCCTAAGCGGACGCATCCGGCGCGATTTAGGTGGTACACGACGCCTAGGCCGGCGCCATCGGCAGAGGCGCACCCTGCGGCCGGGGCTCACGACCGGGAAGGTAGCGCCCCACCGAGGTTCGACCGAGCAGAACCACCTTCGAGTCGGGCGATTCGTCGAGGAGGTTGTAGCCCGTCCGCGCGGCGAGGCGCTGGGCGAACTCCGCGATCTCCTCGTGCTCGGGGACGTGGTCGCGGCCCAAACGCTGGCGGGACTTCCCCATGTACACGTAGCCCTTCGGCTCGATGAAGTCGGGCCGGGCGATCGAATCGAGGTCCGCGTAGGCGTCGACCCAGCCGAGGTTCCAGCCCCGCACCAGTGTGTGGCGGACGACCCGGCGCGTGGACAGACCCCGGACGATCTCGAGGGACTCGAGGAGGCGGGCCCACGCACCGTCCTCACCGGGAAGTGTCAGTCTCCGGAAGATCTGTTCGTTCGGGGCGGTCACCGAGATGTAGAGCTGCGTCGGCAGTGGGTCGAGCGCGCGCAGGCCCTCGGGGTTCGTTCCGTTCGTGACCAGGAACGTCGTGATCCCCCGCTCGTGGCAGAGCTCGAGGTACCGGTTGAGCTTCGGGTAGAGGGTCGGCTCTCCCGTGAGCGAGATCGCCACGTGACGGGGTGCCTGGGACTCCTCCCAACGGTCGCGCTCCACCGAGGCGTCCCCCTTGAAGCCGGAGAGGATCCGGCGCTGGGCGTCGATCGACCGCTCGAGCAGGAGCTCGGGGTCGTCGTACTCCGGCATCACCCCGTCGTTCTCCCACCCTTGGTTGCGCCAGCAGAACCGGCAGTGCAGGTTGCAAGAATCGATCGCGGGGGACATCTGCAGGCATCGGTGGCTCTCAATCCCGTAGAACCGGCCCTTGTAGCAGTCGCGCCCGCGGACCAGGGACTCCTTGGTCCAGTAGCAGAGCTTGACCGCGCTGTGACGTCCGGTGAGCTGGTACCCCTGGCCGGCGAGTTCGGTGGAGAGGTCCTGGTCCCCCATCGAGCGAGCGGCAGACCGTGCCCCGGTCGATAACCCTTTGGAATCCGGGAAGCGGGCTACGTGAACTCTTCGCGCTCGAAGAGGAAGAGGCCCGCCACGGCGGTGAGCACGAAGTACCCGGCCATTATGGCCAGGCCCTCGGCATACGTCGGGTTGTACGAGGTGAACGTCCTCCCGCCGGGACCCGTCATGGTCGTGATGTGGGCCGGGAGCGGCGAAGTGAACGGATAGGCGAGCACGGACCGCGCGTAGTCGATGATGAACCAGGGTTCGATCTTGACCAGGCCCACGATCAGGTCTTCGATGATCGTGAACCCGAACAGGAAGAGCACCGCTACGACGAGGACCGCGTAGAGACTGTTCTTGAACATCGAGCTGAACAGGAAGACGGACCCGAGCAGCGCGAGGAGGTAGAGCAGCGCAATCCCGAAGGAGACGAGGAGGGCGAGGGGGAACCCGTTGGCGCCCAGGTAGTAGGCGCCGTTCGCCACCAGGATCGCGAGGAAGAACAGGACAGCGACCACGGAAGCGGCCAACGCGGCCAGGAACTTGCCGACGTAGACGCTGGTCCGCCGGATCGGCAGCCCCATCAGGAAGTAGCCGGTCTTGTTCTGGAACTCGCCCGCGATCGCGTCTCCCCCGAAGATGATGCCGGCGAAGATGATCACGACGTAGACCCCTCCGCCCCAGAACGACCCGTAGAACGCGTCCGAGCTGCCGGTCAGGCCCTGGACGACGTCAGAAGTGCGGTAGATGGCCAGGACGAGGGTGATGATCGCCCCGAGGACCCCCACGATCGCCATCATCAGGACAAACCGGCGCGCCCGAAGGTAGTCCCGGAGCTGGTATCGGGAGAGGAGGAGCGCCTGGGCCAGCGTTCCGGGGATCGTGCCCGCGGCCCGCGCCGACTCCGTCCCCACGGCGGGGTTAGCTGCGACGGGGATCGCGCTCACGACTCACCGTCCGTTACCTGGCTGAGGTAGACCTCTTCGAGGGCGCTACGGGACTCCTTGAACCCCACGAGGCCGGTCCGCAGCCCGACGAGCCCCTCGAGCACTCGGGCCTTCGCCGGAGGCCCGCCCGCGATCGTCAGCGTCAGGTGGGTGGGGTCTTGGCGCGTACACGCTTGGACCCCCGGCATGGTCGCGATCGAACCCTTCACGAGATCGTCCGCCACGGGGCCTAGGAATTCGACGCTGACGTCGGTCGCGCCCCCCACGAAGCGGCTCGTGACGTTGGCGAGGCTATCGTAGAAGA
>Ga0116217_10001657_pt1 | contig 21193 bp, 15 predicted proteins | sample Sb_taG_6_FD_89697 | JGI IMG/M metagenome (GOLD analysis project Ga0116217, IMG submission 89697) | Peat soil microbial communities from Weissenstadt, Germany - Sb_50d_4_PS metaG | ecosystem: Environmental > Terrestrial > Soil > Wetlands > Peat | place: Germany: Weissenstadt | collected 2010-09-21 | reverse complement strand
TGTCTCTGGCCATGGCATCAGCTCCGCCCTGCTCGCCAACCGCATTTACACAGAGACGCTTTCCTTGTTACGCGACGGTATGGAACCCGGCGAAATGTTACGCACGCTGAATCGCTTTATGATTGAGCAAATCGGCATTAGCGGGTTCATGTTCACCATGGCTGCGGCACGGCTGGACCAGAGCGGGCGACAACTGATCTATGCGGGCGCTGGACATCCCCCTGCCCTGCTGATTTCTCCTTCCGGTGAGTTGCGCCAGCTGGAGTCGTGCGGCACAGTCCTTGGCGTCCTAGAAGGTGCTGTGCCTCTGAACGGCAGCGGAGAATTCAAGTTGTCGGCTGGCGACCGGCTGATGCTTTATTCCGACGGCCTGTTTGAGGTTTGGAATCGCGAGGACGAAATGCTCGGCATAGAGGGTTTGGAGAAGATCGTCCGCACCGCCGCTGCGTTGCCTCTTCCCGCCATGCGCCGAGCCATCATCGAGGGCGTCAACTCCTATAGTGCGGGGCCTGTTCATGACGACAGTACCCTGATTCTCGTAGAGGTCCGCTAGCTCGGCCTTGGGATTTTGCTGCCATCTTTCGCTAGCTAGCTCCCAGACCGTGCAGTTTTATTGGTTTCGCCCGGTGCCGCTATTGCGGCACTGCCCGCCGATGGTCACTTCTGGTCCCGATGCCATGAAGCGTTTCCTGAAGTTACTAGATGCAGTCGAGAAGAGGGTAAAGGTTGAATCACGCCGCTTAGGTGTTACGCCGGAGCAGCTTTCAATGCTGAAGCGCATCCGCGAAGTGCTCTCAGCAAAAGGGCTGGCGGCCACGGCCGAAGAAACATGAGAATGCGTTTGGAGATGTGAAGAGCTTTTCGGTTTTGATGTACTATCGTCTACAATTTCCTGAGGTGTCATTCCGAGCGCAGCGAGGAATCTATGCATTTCTTTCGGAAATAGATAGATGCCTCGCGTCGCAACCCCAGCGCCTCTCGGCATGACACTTCTTTAAGTGTGGACGTCATTCGGTATGTGCTGAGCCTAGGACAACGCCAAGGCTTTGCAGTGTATGTTCGCTGGAGGTGCACAACAATGCAATCGATCAGTGAGAAGACACCGCTCGCACGTCAATGTCAGCATCTGAGCCGTGACCTAGCATCTGGTCCTGAAGAGGATCCGAAGTGGATCAGGTCGTGCGCTGTACATAGGACGCTATTGAGCAAATTCAAGCTGTACTACGCTTATGTACTGCTGCTGGCAGTGCTTACGGTCGGTCTATCTGCCCAAGTTTCGCCTGCGGTATCCGATCTCCCTTCAAACCAGCAAGTCATCGCATTCCTGACGCAGTCGATCGAGTGGTATCGCCACCGCGCGATCGAGAGACAGATCTCGGCCAACCCAGTCGATCTTGTATCCCTGCAAGACAATCGGACGATCGCTGCGCAGATTGTTCAGCTATCGTTTGATTTTGCGAGAGCCGACGCGTCGATTGCGGCGACGTCCGCGGCAGGGAACCAGAAACCGAGCACTGCGACCGCGGGCGGTTCCTCGCCGGACTTGGCGCAGTTTCTTCAGGTGCAAAACAACACCGAGCTGGGGGCCCGGCAGGCAAGCCAGCAAATCGAGGAGATCAAGAAGAAGCTTCTGACCGCGCATGGAGCCGACCGTAGAAAATTGCAGGCTGTCCTGGATGCGACGCAGAGCCGTCTGGACGTTCTACAGGCAGGATTGGCAAGTCTTCAGGATCTGGTTGAGTTCGTGCGAACGGCTGGAGGGCACGGTACCGGAGATTTGACATCGAGTATCGAGGACCTCTTACGAACCGTTCCCGACGTGACCAGCCAGTCGGCGATGCCAGCACCAATGCCAAACTCAGATCTGGCTTCAGTTATTAAACCGCAGGGTTCCGGCATTCTCGGCCTCAGCTCGGAAGTGTCAGCGCTTGGACGAAAACTCCGCATTCTCGACGATGAGATCCGCCAAACTGACAACCTGAGGCAATCTTCCCAAGGTCTCCGCAAGCCGATGCTGGCTTACATCTACAAACGCTTCTCAACCACCGCAAACAACGATCTTCAGGCGAGCGATCTCCAGGCATTGCAACAGCAGAAGGCGCAACTTGACGCGCTCAGAGTCATGGTCAAGGCGCTGGCTCCGGCGATCGTGGCCCTGGACAAGCAGAACGTGCTGCTCGGTGCCTACACCTCACACCTTAAGAGCTGGCGTGCCGCCGTCGTCAGCGAACATGAAAAAGTGTGGAAAAATCTCATTTTACGGCTGATCGGTGTTGCAGTGGTCATTGGCTCGCTGGTAATTATTGGCACCCTTGCGCGTAGAGCCACCCGGCGGCATGTACGCGACGCTGATCGCCGCCACATCATGCTGGTGATCCAGAGAGTTGTCCTTTGGTTCACCATCGTGGTCGTCACCGCGTTCGCCTTCGCGTCCGACTGGACCTCTTTGGCTACCTTCTTTGGGCTGGCGACAGCGGGTGTCGCGGTCGCGCTTCAGAGTGTCATTCTTTGCGCCGTCGGTTACTTCGTGCTGGTGGGAAAGCGCGGAATCAGACTAGGAGACCGAGTGCAGATTTCGGGCGTGACCGGCGACGTGACCGATATCGGCTGGCTGCAATTTCAGCTAAAAGAGATCGACACTAAAACCCAGCAGCCCACGGGTAACGTGGTTACGTTCTCGAATTCGCTTGTTTTGGCGTCGCCGGCTACTGGTCTGTCCAAGTTCAACGAAAACCTGAAGCGAGCGCAGTTGGAAGTTGCCGCAAAGGCATCGCAGCCATAGAGAACGTATTCATTTGCCGCTCTTGAGCTCTGCGGCAGCCAAATCCCGATTCTCGACTGCCACCCGATTTGTAAGCGCTGGCCTTCGCCCACCTAGCGATCACTACCGGGCATCCGGCGCCGCCTGGAAACAGCCAAAAACCTCGGCCGCAGCCTAGAAAGCGCTTCCACCGGCTTGTGTTACCGGTCCCTCACTTCAGAACGGCGACGTTGCTAAGCGAAACATCCCCAATTTCTTGGGGAATTCAGGGTTTGTAGTGGGTGAATCCGGTAAATCAATACAGATGCCATCAGATAGGCTTCCTGGCCTGGATGCATGCCATGCAGCAGATCCCATGCCTCTCAGAAATCATGCTTGCAGCCCGGCGCGGAATTACCGTTTCGAAATGGCACTACAACGATGCAGGTAACCGAGTACGGCGCGCCACGGATATCGTCTTCTCGACCCGCCCACGGCAGTCCTTGTGCATGTAAGCCTCAACAAAAGTCTTAACACCGAAGTCCTCTCCCCATTTTGTCGGAAGCTGTTCGGGCTGCCGCCCGTCGTGGCTTGGAAATGCAAAATCCAAATGTCTACAGATATCGAGGGTTGAAAGGCTCGAGTATCGAGCAATGATGGCATTTCGGGTGGTCACGCGAGGACTCTCAACGCCCCGTCGAACTATCGGACCCCGGAGGAGTTTCGAGCACAGGCAGCAAGCTTCAACGGAGCTGGAGTGGGGCAAGGGACCTCAAACGCCGGCCCCTTGCCCCACGCCCCCATCCCCGCTATGCAGGAAGCAGAGTGGGGCGAACAGAACACGGAGAAAGTCTCATTATCCGTGGACTAAAAACGGGGGGCAGGTCAGAAATACTATACTGGCCGTCGTCTCAGCAACCACATCAGTTGGTGGTGGCCGTATGCCTCTCGAGATTCAAAAGTCGGTTCTGCAACTCGTGATTCGAATCCTCGGAGGAACAGAAGTACCGACTGCTGCCTGGTTGATGCGACCGGGCCTCACGGAATGCGGCAAGCATTGGCCTCTAGTACGTAGGATTTATCGAGAGCTGACCAATAAAAACCTGCCGGAAACGATGCCGCCGCGTGAACGGAGGCGCGTCGATTGCGTGTTAAAGCTTGCGCACTCTCCGCCACGGATCATTGAGGTGGACGAGACCCAGCACTTCAACTGTTACCGTGCAGCAACCCTCCGCCTCTATCCTGCGGAAATACCACTCGCTTTTGATCGAACGGCATGGATCGAGCGCTCGGAGAGCAAGATTCGACTTGAAGCAGGAGGATTTGCAAAGCCGAAGCCCCCTCTATTTCCCGGGGACGGCGGGCGCCACAGGCAAAGAGCATTTCGCGACGCACTCTGTGACATTCTCCCGCCAGACCACGACTTCTTGCCCACACTCCGCATCGCCGACTTCGAAGTCTGTGACTGGCTAATGGCGAGCGATGCCTACCAGAGGATGAAGAACTTGCTGGATTGTAAACTCTCAACTTGAGACAGTGGAAGGAAGCGACACGGCAGTGCCGCGCCATTGCAAATGCGCAGCCGTGTTCTCTTGTCCATCAACCTCCTGCCCGACGTAGATCTCTCACTTCTCTGTTCGTCACATTAGCGACACCAACTTCGTGTGCGTATTCTCTGCTAATTGTCACGCCAATGCACAACGCACACTCATGCCGTGTCGCTTCGTTTGTTAATTCGTATTGATAGTATTTAGCCCTCGGGATAGCACCCCATGCAGTCTTTTGTTGATTCGAACAGACTCAGAAACTTCTGTGTTTTCGCAGTCTGATCTCGGTTGAGGCCGAGAACACAACATGCGTTTGGTAAGTTGTATTGCCGTGTTGCAGGGCTCTCTATCGGCAGTGGAACATAACCACACTTTAGCCCCGCGGAGGCGATGCACTTCACTGACTTTCCCTGGAACGGGCGGCCTTCTTTACCGTGCTTTGAGCTTCGCCTACCGAGCCCGCTTGAGCCGCGGCTATATTCTTTTGCGCTGCAGCTGTGAGCGTCCGCTGGGCTCGTACAGCGCGTTTGCCGACTAGCTTCCCGAATGCAGAGATGGTTTCTTCCAGCGGTTCTACTTCCTTCTGGGCACGCTCCCGAGGTGCACAAAAGGCGCGAGCACGCAAGGAAGGTTGTTTTCGTCGATCAACCACAGCTTATAGTATCCGGGTGGCGCTATCGTGGCGTCTGGCGGCGCAACGGCCGACAAGGCGGAGCCCGATTCCGTGAAAGGTACGCTCACGTACCGCTGGTCTCCATCGAATCCGTGAGTGACGGAGCCGCATCGCATGAACACCACGCGCGCAATCGGCGCGCCCCGGGACGCGAAGCCGATCGCCAACTCTTGGCCATAGCCAATTTGCTTCGGGGCGGAGGTGATCTCTGGACGATCAGCCTGAGAGTAGTAGTCCGGTTCAAAGAGCTCGATCACGAGATTTGGTTGATTCCCCGAATAGTTTGCTTCCGATCCGGCAGTCCACACGCGGCCGTCCGGCATGAGTAGCGCTACCGAGTGGTATCCTCTTGCCTGACTGGCACTTGCGGCGTTCTCCCAGGAGTCTGGATCGTCCGTGGATACCGTTTGGTAGGGCGGATGGTAGATTTCCGCCGTCTTCACCCCCTGAGAATCCACGTAATCCTGCACGAGAGTCCCGCCCGAAACGAGAACATCTCCCGTGGGTAGAAGGGTGGAATTGACGTAGTAGCGCGGCGGAGGCCCGGCTGTATCCATCAGCTTGCGCGGCGCCGTCGGGGCCCATTGCAGCGGGCCCGAACCCGTCGGCGCCAAATCGGCGATCAATGGTTGTGTTGCACCGCAAATCATGACACGCGCATGATAGTTCTCCTCATGGAGCAAAGGCAGCATGACGGAAGACGTCCACTGCGTGGCGTAAATTGGATTGACGTACATTCGATCTCGCGCTTGAGGTCCCATGAAGGCGCGCGGAACATCTTGAGACGCCACGTTGTAGAACATGCTGCTGTCGATGACGTTTGCCGAATAATTTGGAGACACGTCTGGCTCATTAAGCGTCCACAGGTTCGGATTCTGGTTATACTGTTGAAGTGTGGCGTTCCATGGGGAAATGACGGTACTGCTATAGAGCGGTTGCACAATGAGGACCTCGCCCGTGAATGGAACAACGTGCATCCTAGGGAAGAACGGAGCGTAGTCGTGGGCACCCGAGACGCCGAGAGCCCGGTTAATGAGCGCCCATGCGTTGGAGCTGAGATCGAAGATCTCTGGCTTTGTGTTGTTGTGCCGGTCGTCAAAGTTGATCGGTAGAGGCTGTTGTCCCGGCGGGCGGTATGTATCATCGCTGATGATAGGGTGGCCACACATGGCCAGCACTGACCCGCTAGGAAGCGTGATCAACGTGGGATACCATCGACCTCCGCCTGAACCCTGAGTAGGGTCGACGTTCAAGGTCGGGCCTTCAATCCAACCGGACGCTGATGTGATGGAAAACCACGGCTGCCAGCTGGGACCCGCTTCCCACCAAGTGGTCCAAGTAGTTCCGCCGGTGTCCGTCGCGAAGATGTCTAGATGAGTCGGATGGTAGGGCGCCCAAAGAGCGGTAATTGGCGCACCCGCGACGAGCGTGGCGCCACCAATCGAGAACCAGGGTTGCCAGCCATCGGCATAGTTCCACCAGGTGCTCCAAACCGTCCCAGCCTCGTCCGTTACGAAGAGGTCGATGTGGTCTGGATTGTACGGAGCCCAGAGCGCCGTCACCGCCGCGCCAGATGCCATGGCTTGCCCTGGACGAATGGGGAACCAAGGCTGCCATACGCGCGTTGCGACGTTCCACCACGTGCTCCAAACCGTTCCCACGGCGTCCGTTACGAAGAGGTCGATGTGGTCTGGATTGTATGGAGCCCATCGCGCCGCGACGGAGCTCTTCGGGCCTGCCTTCACGTTCCCGATTGAGAACCAAGGCTGCCACACTTGCTGGGAGAGATTCCACCACGTGGTCCAGACAGTTCCGGATGGGTCTGTGGCAAAGAGGTCTAGATGCGGCGGCTTGTACGGAGCCCAAACAGCAGTGATCGGGGCGCCCGCAGCCATCGGTACCGCTCCGCCGATCGAGAACCACGGCTGCCAGCCATCGGCATAGTTCCACCAGGTGCTCCAAACCGTACCTCGAGCATCGGTTACGAAGAGGTCGAGGTGGTCGTCTGGGTTGTAGGAAGCCCATAAGGCAGAGACGGAACTTCCAGGGCCCGTCGTCACGTTTCCGATTTGAAACCAAGGCTGCCATACGCGCGTTGCGACGTTCCACCACGTGCTCCAGACGGTGCCGTCGCTGGCAATCGCGAAGAGGTCGAGATGGTAGGGTTGGTAGTTAGCCCAAACTGCGGTCACTGCGGTTCCGGGCATTGCGGTGAAACTTCCGCTGATGAAAAACCAAGGCTGCCAACCTCGGCCAGCTTCCCACCATGTGGTCCAGACCGTTCCGTCGTCTCGGATCAGGAAGAGGTCGAGGTGGTTTGGCTGATACGGAGCCCACGCGGCCGTCACGGTCGCTCCCGCAAATCCGTGGACATCGAGGAAGGGATCGTAGAGCCAACTGTCTCGGGAACCGCTCCAATGCCCGGCATGAGGGTCGTTCGGCACATCTTCGTGCCAGTGCTGGGTTCCTCCCGCAGCCAGCAGCGCGCCATTAGGAAGAAGAGCGTGGCCGCAGCAGAAGAGGTCGGAATCCGGCGAGCCAGGGTTCAAGATTTGTTGTGTCGCGCAATCGTAAATGCGAGAGTGGTCGATCTCCGCCTTGGCGGCGAGGTAGTTAGGATCATAAAGAAAGTGTGGCTCAGTATCGATCGCCTGCCAGAGGCGGGCCTGGTTCCATTGATCCCCTGCGAAGTACAAGATCTGTCCCGCCCCGACCGGGAGAAGCGCTGCGTGAACAGCGAGCACTTGCGCTGAGTTTTCCACCGTGATCCATTTGCTCATCGCCAAATTCCTTTGCTTCTATGCTAAGAGTTCTTTGTCTTTCAGGACAGGAACTACGGAGTAGGAACTGCTTCGTTTGTCAGGCTGTGTCGGGCGCAATTATCCTCCTGGGTAATAGGGTGTCAAGGGAAAAGACAGGCTTGTTCTGAAAATGGAACAAAAAACTGAAGTAAACTTACCGCGTTGATAAACGTTATCGCATTCACGAGGGCCGTCGTGCGTCATTGGGGTTCGCTTCTCACTAACGGCGCGGCCATAGCAGCCATCGGTCTGTGGGAGCATCTGGCGCGGAAAGCAGTCTCAGCGCGACTCTACGGGCTGATTGCTTCTCTGGGGGTGCTCATCTCATGCTACGGGGCTTGGGCCGATGAGAATATCCGCGCCAACCGTGCGGAGAAGGCAGTAGGCGCGAAACCGAGCCAGACGGACATGTCTGATTTACGAAGTGCGCTGAAATTTGTCCAGGATGAGACGCTTTACTGGAATAGGCTCCTCGGTGCGTGGGGAACTCTACAGCGTGGCGCGAAGCCGAAGCTGACGCCGGAGAGGTGGCTATCGGCGCTTCAAACCGCAGCCTCTCTGGGGACGGACTTCCATGGTGAACTCCTGAAAGTCGAGGATCTTTGCAGACGCTCCGAAAGGGAGATTGCGGATATCTGCGCAATTCCTGACAGCCTTCGGCTGACCCGCCAAGGGCAAATCAGTCAGACGCAACCTCTGCTTTTGGAGGCATCGAGAAGCGCGTCCGAAGCGCTGAAGGCCATTTCGTGACCGACCCGCGCGGCGAGCGAGTTGTGATGAAATTGTGATATTTCCATGTTCAAAACGGGTCAGTTCGGATCAGAACGCGTCAGAACAGCCGGTTTGTAAGCGGTTGAGGAATCAAGTAGAGTAGAAAATTTTCATGACCGTTCAGAACACCCTCTGTGTTCTTCAAAATCGCTGTACACTCGGGCTTCCAATTTCAAATCCAAGAGCGGGTCTGCAGGTGACTGGTAGAACGAGCGAACCTGTCGAATCGCCACACGGCAACGATATCGAACTTCCCCCGGTACAGCGATGTGATCTCGGCGGTAAAAGGACTGGGTTCCCCAGACGAAGCATCGATCTGCGCGAATAAAGTTGGGAATTCCGGCTTTGTAGTGGGTCGCGATCTCCTGATGCAACAATCGGGGAATGCAAGATCGTGAACTGTACCGACAGATTCTGGGGATTGAAGCGCCCTGGGTCGTGGAACGAGTGGAACTGAAGCTAGCAGAGGGCGAAGTGCACGTATATCTGGAGCACCAGGAGATGGCGAGTTGGGCATGCCCGGAATGTGGAGCGAGTTGCCAGGTGTATGACCATCAAGCCGAGCGGCAATGGCGGCATCTGGACACATGCCAATATCAGACCATTCTGCACGCCCGGCCACCGCGGACCGAGTGCGCCGAGCATGGGGTGCGGGTTCTGAAGTTGCCGTGGGCCGAGCCGTCGAGCCGGTTCACGGCGCTGTTGGAACGGCTGGTGATTGACTGGCTCAGAGCGGCGAGTCAGAAGGCGGTGGGTGAGCAGTTGGGACTGAGCTGGGACGAGATCCACGGGATCATGGAGCGTGCGGTGGAGCGGGGCTTGGAACGGAGGCAAGCTGAGCCTTTGCCGCTGCTGGGAGTAGACGAAAAGGCGTTTCGGAAAGGGCACAAGTATTTCACGCTGGTGAATGACCTCGAGCGGTCGCGTGTGCTGTACGTGGCCGAAGATCGCACCCAGGCAAGCTTGGATTGATTCTGGGAAACTCTGACGGACGCGCAGCGCGAGAGTATCGAGGCCGTAGCCATGGACATGTGGGATCCCTACGTGGCCTCGGTGAGTGGGCACCTGAGGGAGGGGAGCAAGAAGATCGTCTATGACAAATTTCATATTGCCAAGCATCTGGGCGATGCGGTGGACAAAGTACGGCGCCACGAGAACCGCACGCTGCGAGCGGCCGGCGATGATCGTCTGACCGGGACACGCTACGATTGGTTGCGGAACCCGGCGGCGATGGAACCGGCCGATCGCAAGGCCTTTGCCGAATTACGCCACAGCGGGCTGAAGACAGCACGTGCCTGGGCTCTGAAAGAAACGGCGATGGCGTTGTTCAGTTACCGATACGAGCGGCCAGCGCGGAAACATTTTCGTTGGTGGCATGGCTGGGCGGTACGCAGTCGGCTGCGCCCCATGCTCGAGGTGGCGAGGACGCTCAAACGACGCTTCGAGAACATCATCACCTATCTGCGCCACCGCGTCACGAACGCTGCCAGCGAATCCATCAATGCCAAGATCCAGTGGGTGAAGTACACGGCGCGCGGTTTCCGCAACAAGAAGAACTTCGGAATAGCAATCCTATTCCACTGTGGAGGTCTGGACCTGGCTCCTTAAGCCACTAAAATGCCGGAAGAGCCATTTCTTGAGGGTGGCTGCTCGTATTTGGGCAGTGGCCATATACAGGCAGTCAACCGGAGTGGCCCTCCCACTTAGGCCGAAATAAGCCTATATCCGACAAACACTTAAGCAGCGGCGCGTCTGGTACTTGAGCTGCCTTGCAGTTTAATGCGCGCCTATTCCGGTTTTGTTAGGCATGAACATGCGATATGCAAATGCAAGGAGGAGGCGAGATGGAGCCAATAGAAATCGGTAGAAAAGGGGTGGTAGCTCCCACGGAGAAAATCAGCGGGCCGCGTGTCGAACTGTCTGAGGTCAAATTGCGCGAGAAAGGCCGCGGCTATCAGATCCTCATTGAAAAGACACGGGGGCTGGACCCGATCTGCACCGCAGTAGTGCACCCGGTTGATGCAGTTTCGCTTGTTGCGGCGATCGAGGCTGCGAAAGAAGGTCTGATCGTGCCGGTGCTCGTTGGCCCAGAAAAGAAGATCCGCGCGGCTGCGGAACAGGCCAACATCGATCTGGCTCCTTACGAGATAGTTCCGACGGAGCACAGTGCGGCAGCTGCCGCTGAAGCCGTGGCACTCGCGAGAGCGGGCAAAGTCACCGCTCTCATGAAAGGTGCATTACACACAGACGAGCTGATGCACGAGGTTGTGGACAGTGCTCACGGGTTGCGAACGGCACGTCGCATTAGCCACGTTTTTGCCATAGATGCTCCCGCCTATCCAAGACCGTTATTTATCACTGATGCAGCAATCAACATTTTTCCCACTCTCGAGGACAAGCGCCACATCGTGCAGAACGCCATCGATCTGGCGCATGCCCTCCAAATCCCTGAGCGGCCGCGAGTCGCGATCCTATCCGCAGTGGAAACAGTGACGGAGAAACTCAAATCCACGCTGGATGCAGCTGCACTCTGCAAGATGGCCGATCGCGGGCAGGTTGTGGGGGGCATTTTGGATGGGCCACTCGCGTTTGACAACGCAGTGTCGGAAGAGGCAGCCAGGACCAAGGGCATAGTCTCGCCGGTGGCAGGCAAGGCGGACATCTTCGTGGTTCCCGACCTGGAAGCCGGAAACATGCTTGCAAAACAGCTCATTTATCTGGGAGACGCGGACGCTGCCGGGATAGTGCTCGGCGCTCGCGTTCCCATCGTCCTGACCAGTCGCTCGGACAATACTCTTGCCCGTCTCGGCTCCTGCGCAATGGCGCTCTTGTTGGCTAACAAAACGATTAGCGACAAAGGGGCACGCCTATGATTGTGACGATCAATTGCGGGTCCTCCAGTATCAAATTCACACTGTTCCCCGCTGGCGGCGGACTCCAAGCGAGCACGATTTTATGCAAGGGCCAGATCGACGGCCTCGGAGATGAGCCGCGATTCGTTGCCTTCGATGCTGCCGGCAATCAATTCGCAGATGAGCAGCTCGAAGCAGGAGCAAGCCATCAAGATGCGCTGGAAGTTCTGCGGCGCTCGCTGGAACACCGCTTCGGTGATCGGCGCCTCGTGGCCGCTGGACACCGCGTGGTTCACGGCGGGACTAAATACAACGTGCCGGTAATTGTTGATGAAAGAGTAATCGCAGATCTTGAGGAACTGGTACCACTAGCGCCGCTTCATGAGCCCCATAACCTGGCCGCTATCAAAGCGATTGCAAAGCTTGAACCGACGCTGCCGCAAGTGGCCTGCTTTGATACCGCGTTTCATTGCACTCAACCTCCGGTTGCAACTGCGTTTGCGATTCCGCGCCAGCTTACGGAAGCGGGTATTCGGCGCTATGGCTTTCATGGACTCTCTTATGATTACATCGCTTCGGTCTTGCCGAATTATGCGGGCCCATCTGCGAACGGCAAAGTAGTCGTCGCTCACCTCGGGCAGGGCGCCAGTATGTGCGCTATGGAGGGACGCAGGAGTGTAGCCACGACGATGGGATTTACCGCCGTCGATGGTCTCCCTATGGGTCGCCGCTGTGGCGCCCTGGATCCCGGAGTCGTGCTTTATCTCATCGGTCAAAAAGGAATGAGTGTCGCGGCGGTAACCGACCTGCTCTATAACCACTCGGGTCTGTTGGGGGTCTCGGGCATAAGCGGCGACTTGCGCAAATTGCAGGCGAGCAATGATCCGCACGCGGCGGAAGCGATCGAGCTGTTCGTGTATCGCATCACGCGCGAACTCGGTTCTTTGGTTGCGGCGCTCGGCGGACTGGACGTGTTGGTCTTCACCGGTGGGATTGGAGAACACTCGGCTGCCATTCGTGAGCAGGTCTGCAAAGCTGCAAGCTGGCTTGGCATCGAGTTAAACCCCAGCGCGAATACGGCCGGCGGGCCTTGCATTACAACAACTAATAGTCGTGTGTCCGCATGGGTCATCCCGACAGATGAGGACTTGATGATTGCTCGGCATGCAGTGAAACTGCTTGCTGCAAATGGGAGATTTTCACCTTCCATGAAGTCAAATATAACTTTCGTATGACGCGAGGCTTCTTATGAACACTTTTCCGGTAATGCTTGGTGCGCTGTGCGTGTTCGTCATTGCGTACCGTTACTACAGCGCGTTTCTCGCCGCGAAGGCAGTTGTTCTCGACAACAGTCGGACAACGCCCGCACACGTTTACGAGGATGGCCACAATTATGTGCCGTCTCCTAAGTGGGTTCTTTTTGGACATCACTTCGCCGCCATAGCTGGCGCCGGACCGCTGGTCGGTCCCACCTTAGCGGCACAATTTGGGTTCGCGCCCGGATTCCTTTGGCTATTGATAGGCGCGGTCGTGGCCGGGTGCGTTCAAGATTTTATGGTATTGGTGGCGTCGATCCGGCACAAAGGGAAGTCGCTCGCTGACATCGCTCGAACCGAAGTGAGCCCCTTTGCGGGCATTGTCGCCATGCTGGCTGTGCTGTTCATTCTGATCGTCACATTGGCGGGATTGGGCATAGTCGTCGTCAACGCTTTATCGAACAGCCCGTGGGGCGTGTTCACCATCGGAATGACCATTCCGATTGCCCTCTGTATGGGTATGTACATGTTCAAGAGTACACCCGGGGTCATTAAAATCGCTGGCCCAAGCGCGGTCGGGGTTGTTTTCTTGCTGGCCAGCGTAATTGGCGGGCGCTGGGTTGCAGCTAGTTCCTGGGCAACTCACCTGACCTTCACGGGGCATGAGATCTGTCTGCTGATAATGGCATACGGGTTCGTCGCCTCAGTGCTGCCGGTGTGGCTGCTGCTTGAACCGCGCGATTACCTTTCTACATACCTGAAGCTGGGTACGATCGCCGTTCTTATTCTTGGCGTCTTCATTGTCCACCCGAATATCAAGTTCCCGGCAATCACACCATTCATTCACGGTGGCGGACCAATTATCAAAGGACATTTGTTCCCGTTCCTTTTCGTGACAATTGCGTGCGGAGCCATTTCTGGGTTCCATTCCTTGGTCTCCTCAGGAACGACTCCGAAAATGTTGGATAAGGAAACAGACGCCCGCTTCATCGGGTATGGCGCAATGATGATGGAAGGGCTTGTGGGTATCGTCGCATTGATTGCAGCTGTTTCAATGCATCCCGGCGACTACTTTGCGATCAATACCACTCCTGAAGTCTTCCACAAACTTGGACTGCATACTGTCAACCTGGAAATGTTCTCCAGAGAGGTCGGCGAAAAGCTTGCCGGCCGTACTGGTGGGGCGGTTTCTTTGGCGGTAGGCATGGCTCAAATCTTCAAGGGACTCCCGGGCATGGATAAGCTGATGGGCTACTGGTATCACTATGCCATCATGTTCGAGGCGTTGTTTATCCTCACGACCGTCGATACCGGCACGCGCGTGGCGCGTTATGTCATGCAGGAGATCCTCGGTAAAGCTTACAAACCGTTTGCTAACACAGCATGGCTGCCTGGAAACCTGGTGAGCACGGCCCTGATTGTTAGTGCTTGGGGATATCTGATCTACACCGGATCGATTTCAACCATCTGGCCGCTCTTCGGGACTGGGAACCAACTGCTGGCGACCATTGCGTTAGCGGTTGCGACAACGTTTCTGATTAACATGGGGAAGGCTCGGTACGCTTGGGTCACGGCCGTACCCATGGCGTTTGTGGGAATAACGACTCTGACCGCGGCGGTGTTATCCATCAAGACAATCTTTTGGCCCATGGCGATGAAGCCGGGCACTCATTTTCAGGGGCTGCTGGATTCGGTTCTGATGTCGATCTTCATCATTGGCGTAATCCTGGTGTTGTTTGAAGCGGCAAGGCGGTGCTGGAAGACGCTTCACGGCGAGCCGATCCCGCCGGAGGCGTTCGGTCCGCCGGATGCCAAGAAAACGGCAGTAGAGGAACCGCTCCCGGAGCATGCGGAAGTTCCCGTTGGATGCTGCTGAAGAAAACAGGCGGAGGAACCAATGGCAGCCGGAGCACCAATCGAACACTCCCAACTGGCGGTGATTCCAGACCAACCCCCCAAGCCTGGGCACCGCCAGATTTATGGTGAGCTGTTGAAGTAATGATTGTTGCTGCTGAGATTGCGATAGTGGGCGGAGGAAAAACGGCGCTAGCCGAATACGGAGGTTGACCACATGACCGAAGCACTTCCAGAAGTCTATTTAGCCCGGCACGGTAATACGGCCTGGACTCTGTCCGGCCAGCATACTGGACTGAGGGACTTGCCTCTGACCCCGGCTGGCGAGGCTAACGCCTGGCGACTTGGAGAGCGGTTGAAGGGAATGGAATTCTCAAAAGTAATCACCAGCCCGCTGCAACGAGCCGCCCGGACCTGCGAACTGGCTGGATTCGGAGCCGTAGCCGAAACCGATCCGGATCTCGTGGAATGGAACTACGGTCAATACGAAGGACTCACCTCAGCGCAGGTCCTTCGCGAACGCCCCGACTGGCAATTGTTCCGGGATGGCTGCCCTGGAGGCGAATCGCCGGAACAAATCGGAGCGCGCGCGGACCGTGTGGTGCAGCGACTCCGCGCAGTTGCGGGCAACGTACTACTTTTTTCCAGCGGGCATTTCATTCGTGTCCTGACTGCTCGCTGGCTGGGGCTCGGTCCGGGCCCAGAAGGCAGCTACTTTCTTCTGAGTCCGGCCAGCCTGAGCGCCCTCAGCTATGAGCATGATCTTTCCCGACCGGTGATCCGGCTTTGGAACGACGATCACCACGTGATTGCTGAGACTACGCAGTCATCGAAGCAGAAGTTGAAGGCGGCAAGGTGAAGACTTTATCCAATGAGCAGCAACTGAGCGACCGCACTGCTGCGGAATAAGCAGCCGACATCTGGAAGGTGGAACCATGCCCAGTAACCTGGAAACACCAAAGGCAGGCGCAACCCGCGAAGTAATTTCTCCTCTTGCGGGCAAACCAGCGCCAAAAGAGATGCTGGTGGATGTGGCTCGCCTGGAGAGGGAGTATTCCGAGCGACGTCCCGACCTGAACGACCCCAACCAGATGGTTAGTTTCGGAACCAGCGGACACCGCGGCTCTCCCCTCCATGGCACCTTCACGGAGGCGCACATCCTAGCCATCACCCAGGCGATCTGCGACTACCGACGGCAGCAGGGCACAGACGGTCCACTCTACGTGGGGAGAGATACGCACGCCATTTCAGCCGCCGCGCAGCGCACCGCGCTCGAGGTGCTGGCCGCGAATAATGTGGAAACGATCATTCAGCAGGCAGACGGTGTAACTCCAACCCCAGTGATCTCGCGAGCCATTCTGGTTTACAACCGTGGTCGCGGGGAACATCTTGCCGACGGAATCGTGATCACACCGTCGCATAATCCGCCGGAAGATGGGGGCTTCAAGTACAACCCGAGTAATGGCGGTCCCGCCGATACTGACGTGACACACTGGATAGAACGCCGAGCGAACGAATTATTGCGAGGTGGAACTGCTGGTGTGAAGCGGGTTGCGTTCTCCAAGGCCATCCAAGCCGCCACTACGCATCAGGAAGATTTCGTTTTGCCCTACGTTCGCGATCTGAAGAACGTAGTAGACATGGATGTGATTCGTGGCGCCGGACTGAAAATGGCTGTAGATCCTCTGGGCGGAGCTGCTCGGCCTTATTGGGAGCCGATCAACTCTATCTACGGGCTAGACGTCGTTGTCGTCAACCCGGCCATTGACCCAACGTTTTCGTTCATGACGGTCGACCACGATGGCAAGATTCGCATGGATTGTTCCAGCCCTTACGCGATGGCCAGGCTCGTCGAGCTTAAAGACAAGTATCAGCTAGCTTTTGCCAATGATCCCGACTCGGACCGCCATGGCATTGTCACTCCCGTTGCTGGATTGATGAACCCGAACCACTATCTTGCGGTGGCGATCCGGTATTTGCTCACACATCGTCCCCAGTGGAGCAAGCAAGTTGCCGTTGGAAAGACACTCGTGAGCAGCAGCATGATTGATCGAGTTGTCGCAAAGCTCGGCCGCCAGTTACGTGAGGTGCCGGTAGGCTTTAAATGGTTCGTGCCTGGCCTCGTCGATGGTTCCTACTGTTTCGGCGGTGAAGAGAGCGCTGGAGCAAGTTTTCTCCGTCTTGACGGCACAGTGTGGACGACCGACAAGGATGGCCCAATCATGGACCTGCTGGCGGCTGAGATTACCGCCCGCACGGGTAAAGATCCCGGCGAGCACTACCGCGAACTGACGGCGGAGTTCGGCAGCCCCTACTACACGCGAATCGACGCGCCGGCTACGCCCGAGCAGAAAAGAAGATTACAGAGTCTCTCACCCGATTCGGTAAAAGAGTCAGATCTGGCGGACGAGCCAATCACGGCCAAGCTAACCAATGCGCCAGGGAATAATGCTCCGATCGGCGGCCTCAAGGTTGTTGCCAAGAGCGGCTGGTTTGCGGCGCGTCCCTCGGGTACTGAGGATATCTATAAGATCTATGCCGAGAGCTTCAAGAGCCAAACGCATCTCGACGCCATCGTGAGCGCAGCACAGGAGATGGTTAACAATGCCCTGAGCTCTTGCGGAGCCCTGTAATGGGCGAGAACGGCAGGTTGGCGAGTGTTGCACCGTTTCCGCCCGAGTTCCGCGCTGCCGGCCTGCTGTTGCACGTCACGTCTCTGCCGTCGCCTTACGGCATCGGCGATTTAGGACCAATGGCATTTTCATGGATTAATCGTCTCCATGATGCTGGCCAAGGTTGGTGGCAGGCGCTACCACTCGGACCTACAGGGTACGGAAATTCTCCCTACCAGTCGTTGTCTTCATTTGCCGGCAACGGCCTGGTGATCAGTCCAAACTGCTTAATCTCAGACGGTCTGCTAAAGGCAAGCGATTGCGAGAATCGCTTCCCCTCCGATGTGGTGGATTACGACTCCGTCATTCCGTTCAAACATCGGCTGTTTGAGAAGGCATGGACAAACTTCAAAGCCGGGGAGCGCAACGACCTTAGGCCGGCGTTCGAGGAATTCTGTCACAAGCAGGCAAGTTGGTTGGAAGACTATGCTCTATTCCGCGCATTGAAGGCCAAGTACGACGGTGCTTATTACCTCAACTGGCCTGCAGAGCTGGTCCAGCGCAAGCCCGATGCTTTAAGTAAAGCGCGGCGAGAGTTGGCGGATGATGCCGATCAGGTTTGCTTCGCACAATTCTTGCTGTTTCGGCAGGCCGATCGGTTGAGAGAGTACGGCCACTCCAAGGGTGTGGCCTTGATTGGCGATCTGCCGTTTTTCGTCTCTCCAGACTCAAGCGACGTCTGGGCCAACCCGGAGTTATTCCTGCTCGACGAGGAGCGCCGACCACGATTCGTCGCGGGTGTTCCCCCGGACTACTTCAGCGCGCAAGGACAGTTGTGGGGCAATCCCGTCTACAACTGGGATGCGCTCCGTTCCACTGGTTATCGCTGGTGTATTGATCGGCTGCAAGCGCTGCTAGCTCACGTAGATGTGATTCGCTTGGATCACTTCCGCGGCTTCGTGGCCGCGTGGCAGGTTTCAGCGGGGGCAGCGACCGCCCAGTCCGGGCAATGGGTGCCCGGTCCTGGCGCTAGCTTCTTCCAAGCTGTACAACGGGAGTTGGGCCGGTTGCCGTTTATTGCCGAGGATCTTGGTTTAATTACACCCGATGTTGTGGCACTGCGGAACGAATTTCAAGTGCCGGGGACTCGGGTTCTACAGTTCGCCTTTGACGGCCATGCCGACAATCCGTATCTGCCGCACAATTTTGTCCCGAACACGGTTGTGTATACGGGCACGCACGACAACGCCACCAGTCGCGAATGGTACGACGAGTTACCGGATCACCAGCGACAAAACTTTTGGAACTATCTGAAACGACCACCGGGCGGCGCTGCCGAAGCTGCTCCCTCGCTGATGCAGCTGGCGTGGTCATCAGTGGCCGCGCTGGCGATTGCTCCTCTACAAGACCTGCTGAATTTGGGTAAGGAAGCGCGAATGAACGTGCCCGGTCGTGCCGATGGGAACTGGCGCTGGCGCTGTACCGAAAACATGTTATCCACGCAGGCTTTCCGATGGCTCGAACAATTGACCCAATCCGCAAAAAGATCTACGAATCTCGCTTTGAGCCACGATTAAAGTGACATTGCAGTGCCCTCTCGAGGACACCACTGCCCTAATACGGGCAGAAGCAACGTGGCGTCGGAAGCAGTTTATTGAAAAAGCGGGGCTTATGCCATTGAGCGCTTTGGCCGGGTGAATGCATTCCTGGCTGTAGTTGGACGTGAGAAGCATCAGGTGAGGCGACCTAGCGGAGGAAATCAATTTGTCGACGAACAAAATAATTGGGGTTGGTGGTCTGCAGATCCATGTGATTCGCGACAAAAAAGGTACGCTCGTGCAGTTGAATGGCTGCCTGAATATTGATTCTTCGCCGAGCCTCCGGGATCGCCTTCTAACAATTCTGCAGCCGGAAGCGCCAGAAGTCTTGACCGTGGATTTGTCGGAAGTGTCCCACGTTGACTCCTCCGGAATTGCAACCCTGATTGAAGCCCTAAAGATTGCGCGCGCTCGCAATACCAATCTGTCGCTGAAGGGATTGCAAGGTCGTCTGCTCCATATTCTTGAGGTCACGGGTATTGCAGCACTATTTGGGCTGAGCAGCCATCCAGCTGCTGCTTCTGCGACGCGGGTTCAGTAATGGCAACTCTGCTTGAAGGCGTCGGCAAAAGGACTCTCGATGAACTCGACTACGTCGGCAGTTTGAACATTCAGCTATGGGCCACCTTGCGCGCCATCCGCACAGCTCTGCCGTTTACCGGGAACCGCTATCGCTGGAAGGCAGCTGTCCGCGAGATGCTGCAGATCGGCGTTGACGCCCTGCCCATGGTCGGCCTGATGGCAGCTTGTTCGGGGATCATTCTTGCCATGCAAGGTGCGGCGGAATTGCGCCGATTTGGAGCTATGCACTACGTCATCGACCTGGTGGCTATAGGCTTCACCCGGGAACTCGGCCCCCTGATTACAGCGATCGCGGTCAGCGGACGCTCGGGTTCCGCTTTTGCGGCTGAGATCGGCACCATGAAGGTGACGGAGGAGATTGATTCCCTCCGGGTCATGGCTTTCGAGCCGGTCGAGTTCGTGCTGGCACCCAAGTATCTGGCGGCACTGGTCGCAGTTCCTTGTCTGAGCATAGTGTCGGGCGTCTGCGGCATTCTCGCAGGCGGATTATTCATGTTTTTCAGCACCCATCTTGGACTGATTCTTTATTTGCGATATGTGCTGACTTCAATTGTGCTGAAGGACGTGATCAGTGGCCTCATCAAAAGTGTGGCTTTTGCAACCATCATCGCGCAGGTGGGATGCCTGGAAGGGTTTCGCGTACGCGGAGGACCCGATGCGGTCGGCCGCTCTACGACGAGCGCGGTAGTGAAGTCAACATTCCTCGTTATCGTCGCCGATGCCGTGTTTACTGCCATTTTCTACTTCACAGGTAAGCCGTGATGTCGATCATCTCAATTCGCGATCTGGTTGTCGAATACGAGGGACGCCGGATACTGGACGGCCTGAACCTGGACGTCGAGCAGGGCGAGACGATGGTTCTGTTGGGCGGCAGCGGCTCCGGGAAGAGCACGTTGTTGCGGCAAGTGCTTGGGCTTGAGCGTCCCAAGTCGGGAAGTGTCTTGGTAAGAGGGGTGGATGTTACTAGCTGTTCTGAAGCCGGTCTGAACACTCTCCGGCGTTCCATCGGAGTCGCCTTTCAAAGCGCTGCTTTGTTCAACTCGCTAACCTTGGAAGAGAACGTCGCGCTCAACTTACGCGAACACACCGCACTCGCGCCCTCCATCATCGATCTGATGGTCTTCATGAAACTGGCAGTGGTTGGTCTGGCGGAGTTCGGAAAGTTTTACCCACAGGAGCTCTCAGGCGGTATGAAGAAACGAGCGGCGGTCGCCCGCGCGCTTGCACTTGACCCCGAGATCCTGGTGTTCGATGAGCCTTCTGCAGGACTCGACCCGATCGTTGCGGCGGAGCTTGATGACCTTATTCTCTTGCTGAAGGAGGCTTTTCAGACAACAGTTATCGTCGTCACTCACGAGCTACCCAGCGCGTTCCGCATCGCCGACCGCATCGCGATGTTGTACAAGGGAACCTTTCTCCAGGTCGTAACGAAGGATGAAATCAGCAAGAGCGATAATCCTCGTATCAGACAGTTCCTTGATCGCGTTCCCGAGAACATCGCGCAGGCCGCTGGAATTGCCACGTACTTGGAACGCTACCTGCAGAATGAGGGGGCGAACTAATGACAACGGAAGCAAAAGTCGGCGCCTTCGTACTCGGCTGTGCCTCGATTCTCGTATTTACCGTCGTGTACTTGGTAAGCGCACAATACGGCGGCGCTACTGTGCCCTATCGAACGTACCTGCGCTATGCAGGTGGGCTGGAGCCGGGAGTGTCCGTGTTGTTCGGCGGTATCAATGCCGGCAAAGTTACAGCAGTCAGACCCTGGTCCGCGGACCCCACCCGCATTGAGATTCTGTTGCAGGTCAAACAGGGCACGCCACTGAACGAGAAGTCAGTAGCCAAGCTGGGAATGGTAAGCATCATGAGCAGTGCTGCGTTGTCCATCAGCACGGGCAGCAACGATG
>Ga0116217_10001650_pt1 | contig 21241 bp, 16 predicted proteins | sample Sb_taG_6_FD_89697 | JGI IMG/M metagenome (GOLD analysis project Ga0116217, IMG submission 89697) | Peat soil microbial communities from Weissenstadt, Germany - Sb_50d_4_PS metaG | ecosystem: Environmental > Terrestrial > Soil > Wetlands > Peat | place: Germany: Weissenstadt | collected 2010-09-21 | reverse complement strand
TTCGGCGGAGGCCCGGCCGGTGGTCGTGTACGGATCGTACGACCCCACGTAGCCTTTGTCGGGATCGGTGATGTAGATGCCGCGCGTGCCCACCGCGCTCACCGTCTCTGTGCCGATCACCGGGATCTCAGGATGAGCTTTATGATAGGCCTCGGCGCCGGGGTCCATGTAGTTGTAACCCATGACGTCGCACACCACCAAGCCGCCCACACCGATCGCCCCGATGGGCGCAATCGACACGGGCCGCGACCCGTCACACGCACTGGCCAACTCCTTCATCGCCGTCAGGACTCGCAGGCCCTTGTCGGTGTTGGCCTGTCCTTCTTCGTTTCCCATCGACCACATGAACACGCTGGGATGGTTGCGATCGCGCCGCACGAGATTTTCGAACTGGCTCAGGCCCTCTGGATTCGATGACATCATGCGGGTCTCATCGAAGACCAGCATTCCCATCTCGTCGCAAGCGTCGAGCAGCTCAGGCGTCGGCGGATTGTGCGAGGTGCGAAGTGAATTGCAACCCATCTCCTGAAGCTTCCGGATGCGATAGCGCTGCACGGCATCAGGCAGCGCCGCGCCCAGCCCGGCGTGGTCCTGGTGGTTGCATGTCCCCTTCCACTTGACCGGTTCGCCGTTCAGCAGGAAGCCTCGCGCCGCGTCGAAGCGGGCGGTGCGAATGCCAAAGGGAGTCTCGTAACGATCAACGAGGCGGCCGCCCGCCTCGACCTCCGTCACCAAACGGTAGAGGTTCCGCTCCGCGAGAGACCAAAGGGCAGGCTGCTTCACCACGATCGACTGCTCGTAGGTGTGACCGTCTCCCTCGGGAATTAAGGCGAGGATGGTGGCCGCCTTCCCCACCGGATTGCCGGCGGGGTCGAGAATTGTCGAGATAACGCGAGTGCTCTGCGCCCCCTTCCCCTGGTTATCCACCTCGGTACGAATCGAAAGTGCTGCCTCGCCCGGCCGCACTTGCGCGACCACGAGCGTTCCCCACTTCCTTACGTGTACCGGGTTCGTCTTCACCAACCAGACGTGGCGATAGATTCCCGCTCCCTCGTAGAACCACCCATCACTCAGCGTGGCATCAACGCGAACCAGCAGCACATTCCTGCCGCCTGGAGAGGCAAAGTCCGTGACATCGAGACTGAAGGGATCGTACCCGCCGCTGTGCCGGCCGATGTAGAAACCGTTGAAGACCACTGTCGTTTCGCGGTACGAGCCATCGAACTCGATGGTGATTCGCCTGCCGGAGTCGCCGGCAGGAAGCTCGAAGACGCGCCGATACCAGCCTATGCTCGTGTCCGGGTAAGCTCGCCCTAGCGGGTAAAATCCTTTGCTCGCGAGCGCCGGGTCGTTCTTGAAATCCAGCTCGACGGCCCAAACGTGAGGCAGGTCCAGGGCTCGCCACGCGCCTTCGTCAAATGCCAGGGCGCCGGCGGGAAGGAAATTCCCCGTCTTTTGGAAGTTGCCGGTTCTTCCTCCGCCGAAGCCGAAATCCCTGGCCGGATCATCGGCGTGGCCGAAATGGAATCGCCACCCGAAATCCAGAAGCAGACGATCCCGTCCGTCACCCGGCTGGGAAGAATCGGGCCCGTCGCCGACGAAAACAGGAGCGCTTCCCGCAGCCTCGTCCGGGGGGGTGTTCCCGCGGGCAACAGAGCCCCGCGCCGCCGCTGCTGCCGCCGGAGCCAGCAGGCTCGTCTTCAGCAAATCGCGTCTTGTCAGGTTATTCATATGTCCCCCTGGGTGTTTCATTGAGGTAATCTACTCCCCTCGTGAGAAGGATTCAAGGTGCAGCGGCGGCCGTTGCGGCAGCCCTGCGTGGCCCCTCGGCTGCGACGCTCAATACTGCGTGATGCTCAGCGTGTTTCCATCCGGGTCCTTAAACCACGCCACTCGAGCGCCGCTCGGGGAAGTCCAGATGGCGAGTTCATCCTGCTGTAGTCCCGGATAGCGTTCCAGGACCACGTGCGCCTCCTGAAGTCGTTTTGCCGTCGTAATGATATCCCGGACACGCCAGCCGAGCACCGTGTATGGGGCAGTGACGAGTTCAGGAACGCGGGTAACCCGTAACATCGTCCCGCCGCCATCGAAGACAAGCGCAAACTGGTCCTCGCTCGCCAATCGCAGACCCAGCGTGTCGCGATAGAACTCTCTGGCGCGACCTGGGTCGCGGGTAGCTACGAAAGCCACGAGCTTTTCAGATCCGAGCATAGATCCTCCCGGGATTCCGGCGGTCGCCTTCATCTTATCCATTCGTCTTCAGCCCTGGCTATAGTGTGTTACGGAAGCCCGTGCTAACCTACGAAATGCTAGGGCTGACAGTTTTCATCCCGGGCGCGCCACTTACGTCGATATGCCTGGGATGGGACACGACTTCGCCCTCTATCCCTCGCAAGCGGAGTTCCTCGGCAGGCGGCAGGACACGAAGCCGCACCCCTATGACGAAGACGTCCTAAATGTGATCATCAACTGGCTCGAGGAGCAGTTACGCTCCTGATCTCCCGCGGCCCGCCGTAAGGCTTGCGGGTGCTTTGAGTAACCTACTATCCACTAGTTCCTGAGCACTGTTCCCTATTCCCTGCTTAACGCTTCCATCAGTCTCTGCTCGATGCGGCGAAAGGCGGCAGGGTCGCGAACGTAATCAGTGAAAGACGAAACCGCGCTCGCGCAAATCTGGTCGGCAGCGTCACGATCACGCGCCGCGAGCGCGCGCAGCATCTCATAATCTTCGATGCTTTCGCGCATCGCTTCGAATCGAATCGAACTTCGAACCGTGAGGTGCTCGCGGTCCGGATAGACGATGAAGGCATCGCCCGAAGGCAGCAGTTCCGCATTGTCGTCGATCACCGGTTGGGTGTCGAGCAAGGGCTTCGGAGTCCAGTAATCCCCGCCCCAATGGAGAAAGCCCGTAAAGCCGTAGCGGAAATCGAGCCACTGGAGGAGTCTTACTTTGATCAAGGGCAAGTCCATCAGGCGGTTGAGGTACCGCTTCTGAGGATAGAGGCAGGTATAGAACCAGACGGCGTGGCCATCGCCTATGCGCTGCTTGAGCACCGGCATCTGGTCGTCGAACCGCCCCAGTTGCGGAACCCAGACGTCGCAATTCTTCTGTAGCACCTCCGGCAGATTTTCCGCGTCGATGGCATCGAGTGTCGGAATTCCCGGCATCTCGCGGTGAACGAGGGCGGCGAACCGGCCGTAATAGGGAGGCTCATTCCCGTGCGCCTCGTCGAGGACGTGCTGAAAATAGCGGTTGTCCCAGCCTTTTTCCTTGAGATGTGTTCCGAGGGCGGCGAGGAAGGCGGAAACGGCAGGCTCGACGCGCGGGTCATCAGGCGGAAGAGAAACTCTCTGGGGCTTGCCGTCGATGACTTGAAAGCTCGACACGACCAGCGACGCGTCATAGCTGCCGGCGCGGTCGAGCAAGTGGCTGCCCTCGATGTACCCGATTGCTCCCGCCTGCTGAAACGTCTCTACCCATCGGTCGAAGTTAGTGAAGTCGTACTGGAGATTGCCGCCTTCGAGGCGAGGCTGGATGAGCGTGAGAAGCGGCGTGATGATCACGTTTTGACGATGCGCGGCCAACACCTGTGCCACATTGGAAACCAGCGTCCACCACTGCGGCGAATAGGCCGCCACGCCGAAGAACTGTTGCGCGGTCTTGTCGTCCAAGGTGAACCAATTGGTAACCTTGAGAGACATTTCCGCAGGCACGGAGGCGCTCATGACTCGAAGACGAAAAGGCCGGCGCGCCAGCAATCGCTCACCCGAACGCAGCGCGATCGAGCCTTCGTAGACTCCCGGCGCAGCGTCCGGCGGAATGGCAATGGTCACCCAGATCGGCGTGGTGCGGCGAGCCTCGAGATCAAAGGGAAAATCCTCTAGGGGATCGGGATACCATCCCGGCGCCGTGCCGACCAGCTCATCCGGCGGGGAGTCCGGCGGGTGCGAGCCCACCACCACGTAAGCGACGTGATGGATTTCGACGCTCGCTATGCTGCGGCCACCGTGGCCCTCGAGCGGCTTCACTTCCGCCCTAAGGGCCGGGAGCGGGCGGCTGGAACGAATGGCAAGTTGCACGCTCAGGTGCTGGTTCCGCGCCCCGGTGAATTCCGGCGAGCGCAAGCCGTGCGCCCCAGGCGCATCGTCCGGGAAGACCTTGACCAATGAGTCCACATACCAGGCACTCAGCTCCGCGGAACCCTTTCCCTGCGCCATTGCTGCGGAAATGCAACAACTCAGAGCCATGATTGCGATGAAAGAACGAAACATACAACCCTCCAGCTTCAGCATCTTGTCGCCCGCTCCTTCAAAGAACCAGACAGCAGACAGGGGCGATGTCTGCGGCGAACAAGGATATACTATTTGGGCTCGAGATGGGAGTGAGGCACTCTGGAGGTTCTTATGGTTCCAAAGGAAAGGCTGTTGACAGCGCTTGAGAAGGGCAAGCCGGACCGGCTGCCGATATCGGTCCACCAATGGCAGGATTATCACCTCAAGTACTACTTGAATGGCATTTCGGCGCTGGAGGCCTTCCAGAAGTTCGGCATGGACGCTCAGATTCAATACTTCGGCGACGTAGGTCAAACGGCGCTGGTGGATTACGATTTCAACAAGTTCTCCACTCCGGAATGGCAGGACGAGGTCACCGTCATCGACAGCGATCCTGAGCATCGAGTGGCCTATCATGCCATTCAAACACCCAAGGGGCTGCTGACCTACAAGACCCGTGGAGATCGAAAGACCACGTGGATTACGGAATACATGGTCAAACGCGACGAGGACATTGAGCTCATCGACAAGTATTTGCCGGTGGGCAAGCTCGATCTGTCGCCGGTGCGCGCCCTCTACGACAAAATCGGCGGCGACGGCATCCTGCGTGGATTTGTCTGGGGAGACCAAGGCGGCTGCTGGCAACACGCCTGTTGCCTGATGGACGTGACCGAGCTCATCCTGCGCTGCGTTGACAAGCCGGACTGGGTTCATCGTTTCCTGACGATTCTCCTTAAAAAGAAACTACGATTCATCGAATCGATGAAGGGAGCCAAGTTCGATCTTGTCGAGACAGGCGGCGGAGCGGGTTCGTCCACGGTCATCTCCCCTGCCCTGCACAAGGAGTTCTGCACTCCCTACGACCGCAAGATGCACGACGCGCTGCACGACCTGGGATTCAAGGTGGTTTACCACACCTGCGGCGGGACGAAGGGAATCGAGGAGTTGATTGTCGCCAACGGGGCAGATGCCTCGGAGACGCTGGCGCCTCCGAGCATTGGTGGGAACCAGGAACCCTGGGAACTCAAGCGGAAAGTCGGCGATCGCCTCGCCCTGATTGGCGGACTTGACCAGTTCAACGTCCTCACCGCCGGCCCGCCCGAAAAGATCCGCCAGACCGTGCACACCCTCTTCGAAAGGGTCGGCCAGGACGGAGGCTATATCTGCTCGGTCAGCGACCACTTCTTCGATACGCCGGTCGAACACCTTCAGGCCATGGCCGATGCGGCCAAGGAATGCGTGTATCGTTGAAACTGTAAAGGCGTGGGCATGTGGTAGAATGACCGGAGGGGAATGCAATGGCCACCCGGACCACTCTAACTTGGGAAGAGTTCCTTGCCGCTGGCGAAGAATGGCAGAGGTGGGAGTGGGTCGACGGCGAGGTCGAATTTATGTCACCGGTGAACTTCCGGCATGAGCAATTCCTAGCATTGTTGATTACTCAGTTGGGCTTGTACTGCCGACAGCACAAGGAGTGGATCTGCTTCCCGTCCAACGGCGTGTTCACAATGTCTTCCGGAAACTGGCGGATGCCCGACGCGTCGTTGGTTCGAAGAGCGCGGTTTTCCGAAGGGCAACTCCCGGTCAAAGCTGACTTCGCCCCGGACGTGGCCTTCGAGATTCACTCGCCTTCCGATTCTCCCAGCCAAATCCAACGCAAGAGGAAGGACTACCAGCAGAGCGGTGTGGTTCAAGTCTGGTTCGACCTCGAGAAGCGCCTTGTGGAATTGGTTTACCCAGATCGGCCTCTCCAGTATTTCGAGGAGGACCAGCCGCTGGTGATCGATACCCTTCCGGATTTCTCCCTCGACTTGAAAGAACTTTACTCAGCCTAGCAGATGCCTTACGAGTGGAGGTTAAGACCGTCCAGTATTCCCCGCCTCGCCACCCGGCATCTGGCGCCGGTTCCCTCTTCCCTGTTCCCCGTTCCCTCTTCCCTCTTCCCTGCCCGTTAGGTGTATATTGCTTTGGTCAGGGAATCCCAAGAGGGAGAGGGAGGCAGGCCATGGGAGTAAGCAGGAGGCGGTTCTTGGAACGAAGCATCCAGGGTGGATTTGCTGTCGCCGCAGGGGCGTACGGGCTGGGTGCTGCACCGAAAGCCGTTGCCGCGAGCGAGAAGGTGGTCGTAGGGGTAATGGGAGTGGGCGGCCGCGGGACATTCTTAACGACAGAATTCGCCTCAAGGCCGGATGTTGAAATCGCCTACATCTGCGATGTGGACAGCCGGAAATTTCGCGAAGCGGTGAAGGTAGTCGAGGACAAGAAAGGGAAGGCACCGCAGACCATCGGCGACTTCCGGCGCATCCTCGACGACAAGAATGTGGATGCCATGGTCTGCGCGACGCCCGACCATTGGCATGGGCTGGCCACGGTGATGGCATGTCAAGCGGGCAAGGATATCTACGTGGAAAAGCCCGCCTCTCATAACATCTGGGAAGGCCGAAAGATGGTGGAGGCGGCGCGGAAGTACAACCGCGTGGTGCAGGTGGGCATGCAGAATCGCAGCAGCACTTACGGCGGGAGTGCGCGCGACTTGATCCAAGCCGGCAAAATGGGGCGGGTTCATCTGGTCCGGGTCTACAACATGCTGAACCGGACGCCAGTAGACAGCCCTGACAGCACCCCGCCGCCGGAATTAGACTGGAATATGTGGCTGGGTCCCGGGCCGATGCGCTCCTACAACCCTAAATACTTTCAAAGGGTTTTTTGGGCCTTCAATGGCGGTATGATGACGGACGACGGCGTCCACCAGCTCGACTTGGCCCGCAGAGTCCTCGGGATCTCTTATCCGAAGTCTGCTCATCACACCGGCGGGAAGCTTCATTTTACCGACCTGGCGGAAACCCCCGATACGACGATTGCAACGTATGAGTACGACGGCCTGACGCTGGTCTTCGAACAGACGGTATGGACAGCTTATATGCAGAAAACTCCCGATAGCATCAGGGAAAGTATGAGCCAGTTCCCCGATTGGTACCCCTTCAACGCTACCAGAATCGAAATCTACGGAGACAACGGCATGATGATTCTGGGACGACAGGGAGGAGGATGGCAACTCTTTGACGAGAGCCGCCGCCAAGTTGCGACAGACAAACAGCGCCACTCCGAGATGCAGGCAGCTCATGTGGAGAACTTCATAAGTTGCATCCGCAGCCGTCAGCGTCCAAACGCCGACATCGAGCACGGCCACATCTCCGCCGCCATCTGTCACATGGCAAACATCTCCTATCGGTTGGGTAACCGGAAGCTGGAATTCGACGCCTCCACGGAAACTTTCGTGAATGACCCGGAAGCGAATCACCTTTTGAAACGGTCTTATCGAGACCCATGGGTAGTGCCCGAGAACGTGTGACCCTGCGTGCCGAAGGCACCTTGGAGTGCGGCAGCGCAAGCTGCCGCCTTTTCGAATGGAAACCACAATTCGAGGTCCTATGTCTAATCATGACGACACGAGTGCTTCGCGTAGAACTTTTCTCAGGAATCTGGCCGGCGCTGGAGCGATCGTGAGCTTCCCCAAACTCGAGTCGGCCGCCTCTCCAGCAGCAAAACCGCGAGTCCAGACCTGTTATTTCTCAAAACACCTGCAATGGCTCGGGTGGGAACAAATGGCGGAGACCACGGCAGAATTGGGATTTGATGGGATCGACTTGACGGTGCGAGAAGGTGGACATGTCCTGCCTGAGCGCGTAAAAGAAGATCTGCCCAAAGTCGCCGCCGTCGTCAGGAAGGCAGGCTTGGATATTCCGATGATCACGGCGGGAATCGAGGACATTCATTCTCCCTATGCGGAAGACATTCTTCGCGCGGCCAGCGAGGTAGGAATTCCCCGCTATCGGTGGGGCTGGTTTTCGTGGTCGGATACGGCGCGACTTCCCGATTTGTCGAATTTCCATGCGAGTCTCAGAAAGCCCTCCCGACTGCTCATCGATGTCCCCGGGCGGCTTGCCTAATTGAAACATCGCGTTGCAGACTTGGCGGAATTAAACCAGAAGTTCAATGTCTGCGCCATGTACCACAATCATTCCGGCCCCTTGGTCGGCGCCTCGGTGTGGGACCTGTGGATATTGTTGAAGGACTTTGACGCGCGCTGGGTCAGCTCGAACTTCGACATTGGCCATGCCACGGTCGAAGGAGGGCTGGGCGGCTGGGTCAATAGCACACGTTTGATGGCCCCATTCATTCGGGGGACAGCCATCAAGGATTTCAAGTGGGGCAAGAATGCCAAAGGCGAATGGGAACCACTTTGGTGTCCGCTTGGGGAAGGCATGGTAAACTTCCCAGCGTTTTTGGCGATGTTAAAGGAAGCCGACTTTTCCGGTCCCGTGCAGTTGCACTCCGAGTATCCACTGGGTGGCGCCGAAAACGGCGACAAATCGCTGACCTTGCCAAAGTCCACGGTCTTGGCGGCCATCCGGAAGGACCTCGTAACCTTGAAGGGCTGGATGAAAGAGGCGCAACTGGTCTAGATGATCGCCGATTGCTGATCGACAATCAGAGGAATTCAACGATGACCCACCGGGATAGGATCTTATCCGCCTTGAAACATGCCGAACCCGATCGAGTTCCGCTCGATTTGGGCTCGACCGGAGCCACCACGATAACCGTCAAAGCCTACGAGCGATTGCGGGCGTATCTTGGCCTGGCTGTTGAATCTCCACCGGTCCTGTGGTCCTTCCGCTCCACAACCGTGATCCCTGACGAGGCCATCCTGCGTCACTTTGACGTTGACGCGCGTCCTGTTCTGCTGGGAAGTCCCCTGAGCCGGCCAGACCGTAAGCTCTCCGAGGACATGTTCCTGGACGAGTGGGGAGTCCTCTGGACGAGGCATGGGGCCAGCCATTTCATTAACTCTGACGGTCCTTTCTGCAGTCTGACGGACCCCGCACCGCAAGACCTCGAGAAGCATAATTGGCCCGAGCCTTTGGACCCCGGGCGCTTCCTAGGTCTTGGCGAGCGCGCCCGAAAGCTCCACGAGGAGACCGACTACGCTGTCGTCTTAAACCTCAGCAACGGCCCCGTGCACCAGTGCCAATATCTTCGCGGCTACGGCACGTGGCTCGAGGACCTTCTGCTTCGTCCCGTCTTCGCCGAAGCGCTCATGGACAGGGTTGTCGATGTTTTGATTCAAATCGCCGACCGCGCCTTGGAAGAAGCTGGCCCGTACGTCGACCTGGTCACGTTTGGCGACGACATCGCCACCCAGAATGCCACCCTTTTCCGGCCGGACTTGTATCAGAAGATGATCAAGCCCCGGCACAGGGCGCTAGCTGACACCATTCACCGTCACGGCAAGCTGCTTCTCTTTCATTCCTGCGGATCGGTTTACGCACTTGTCCGGGATTTGATTGAGGTAGGCATCGATGCCCTGAATCCGGTCCAGGTTTCGGCCGCCGACATGGCCACCAGCCGGCTCAAGCGCGAGTATGGAAGCGAGTTGGCATTTTGGGGAGGCATCGACACACATCGAGTGCTGCCCAGAGGCACACCGGAGGAAGTGCGGGAAGAGGTGGAGCGCCGGCTCGACGATTTGCAGGCGCATGGAGGGTACGTCCTCTGCGCTGTCCATAACATCCAGCCCGAGGTGCCGCCGGAAAACGTTGTGGCAATGTATCAGGCGGGGCTAGAATACGGCAGAGGCGCAAAAGCGGAAGTGTGAAGGATAAAGTGTAAAGGCGGAAGCTTCCGGACATCACTTCGAAAGTGGTTGAAGAAGGAAAGCCTTCAAGCCATTGCCCTTCACGCTTCAACCTTCAGCCTTTACCCTTTAACCTCTTGCGGAGGCTTGCATGAAGGCATGTTTGCTCCGTTCCCCCGCGCGCGTCGAGACAAATCCACTCGAATTCAGCGACCTGCCCGATCCCGTGCCGCAGGGCGACCAAGTTCTGGTTCGGGTTAACGCCTGCGGAGTCTGCCGCACAGACTTACATGTCGTCGAGGGAGAACTGCCGCCACGCAAATCACCTGTGATCCCAGGGCACCAGGTGGTAGGGCGCATTGAGAAGGCAGGCGAGGCAGCCAAGCGATTTCGCATCGGGGATCGAGTGGGCATCCCGTGGCTTCATCGAACCGATGGGGTGTGTGATTATTGCCGTGCAGGAAAAGAGAACCTTTGCGACAATCCCACTTTTACGGGCTATATGGTGGACGGGGGTTACGCAGAGTATACGCTCGCGCCGGAGGGCTTTGTTTACCCAATCCCCGAGGGCTTGACGGACCAGCATGCCGCCCCGCTCTTATGCGCAGGCATCATCGGATTTCGCTCCCTGCGCCTTTCGGGTATTGAAGCGGGTGGCAAGCTGGGATTATACGGTTTTGGGGCGGCGTCGCACTTAGCGATCCAGGTGGCGCGCCATTGGAACGTTTCGGTCTACGCGATGACCCGCGACGCTCGTCACCAGAAGTTGGCGCTCGAGATGGGCGCCGTGTGGGCGGGCGGTACGGTCGACGAGCCGCCCGCAAAACTCGATGCCGCCATTGTCTTTGCTCCTGCGGGAGAAATCGTGCCGGCAGCCCTTAAGGCCTTGAAGAAAGGCGGCACCGTGGCGCTCGGCGGCATCCATATGAGCCCGATCCCGTCATTCGATTACGACTTGCTGTACGGCGAGCGGGTCCTGCGCAGCGTCGCCAATAACACCCGCCAGGATGGCGAGGACTTTCTCCGCCTCGCCGCCGAAATCCCTATCCACACAGAGACCGAAATCTTCCCGCTCCGCGACGCCAATCGCGCCCTGAACTCGCTTAAGAACGACGCGATCCGGGGCGCCGCGGTGTTGAAGGTCTCCTAGTGATGAACCTCTCTCATATACGACTGCAGAAGCACAAAACTGTACCCGCGCGTCTTAAGCTCAGGGATGAGCCGGGAAAGTAGCTCGACCGATTGCGGCAGTTCATGAAAGACCAGGATGTGCTGTTCAACACCCTGGCGCTCGCGCTGGGCGATGTTGCGCAGCACGTAGTCATAGTCTGAAGGCTTGGGGCACTTGGCCAGGCTGCGGCCCGCGCAGAAGTAATCCTCGGAGTCAACGTCGCGCAGCGCCGGCGGCACGTCTCTGGACCTTGTCATGACGTGGTAGCCGCGCGCTTCGATCTTTTTCTGGAGCTCAGGCCAGATGGTCCAGTCCGGCGGCCGCAAATAAGAAGGCTTGACTCCGGTAATACTCTGGATGATCGTCGAAGCCCGCTCGATATCGTTCAGCACCCATTCTTCGCCGTAGCGTTTCACCATGAGGCGGAAGTCGCCGTGGCCATAAGTGTGGTTCTCGATCTCGTGGCCGCGCCGGTGCTCTTCCTCCGCGGCCTCGCGGCAAACCCCACCGTCGTCCTGGCGGCACTTCGCGTCGGCGTTTTTCGAGAGTCTCCAACCCATCACGAAGAACGTCGCCTTTACATTTTGCTTGTCGAGTAAACTGAGCAAGCTCGGCGAGGAAACTCCCTTCCCTGTACGCGTACCCATCAGCACATACGGTTTGGGACCGTCATCGAAGGTCAGGGCAATCAGCTTCGAACCCGGCGCGGCATTGGCGCGCGCGCCAGTCTCCGCTGAGTTCAGTGGAGCTCTTGTTGGAAGAGCCATTGTGACAACGGCGATCGATAGCGTGCAGCATAGTGCGGTTTTCGTTGACATGGCTCTTCATTATGCGCCCACTTCCTGAACATGCGCCAGCGATGCAGCCCTGTCCTTCGAAAAAAAACGGAAGCGGGGGAATCCTGGATTCCCGCCGCCTCCCGAGAAAGTAAGGGAGATCCAGATGTTTGCCTTGTGCCGCAGTAACTCCCCCCAGACGTTTATCACAACCGCACAAATAACGGCCAAAAAAGCAATTCCAGCAGTATTATACTGGCCACACTGGTGTTCACGCGTGGAGGGGGTGGCAGCCAATGAGGAATGAACTTTCCCGCAGGCTGGTGATCCTGTCCGGACCATCCTGCGCCGGCAAGAGTCCACTGGATAAGGCCCTGGCTAGGTTCTATCCCGAGTTACGTCAAGCCTTGCGGAAGCTGGTACTTTACAACAGCCGTTCGCCACGGCCTGGCGAAGTCGACGGGGTCGCCTACCATTTTCGCACTCGGAGTCAGATTGAGGCGTTGCGCACCGAAAGTCGCTATGCCGTGTTGGATGTGAGAGGGGATCTGCAAGCTCTGGATGTCGTAGAACTGAGCGATCTTCTGGCAGAGAACTGCGCTTTCTTCGAAGGGAATCCCTACGTAAGCCGAGTCCTCCAGACTCATCCGAAGTTAGCCGGGATCGAACGCCTGAGCGTCTTTCTTTCGCCTTTATCGAAGGTCGAGATCATCTATCTCAAGGATGCCGAGCGCAATGTTTCCCTTCCGGACTTGGTCACTGACATCATGAGGCGCAAACTGCTCCGCCGTACGCATCGGCAGAAACTCGAACTTTCGGCGAAGGACCTCGAGAACATTGAGAAACGCGCCTCCAGCGCCTATGGCGAACTCAAGGAGGCCTGGCATTTCGATTATGTGATCCCCAACCACGACGGCGAGGACAGCGACAACTGGGAAGCCTTTTATTACCCAATTGGAGACGCGCGAACGGCACTGAACTCGTTCGCAGGACTTCTCGAAGGCAAGATTCCCCCTGCTGTCGAAAAATGGGAGGAGAGCTTGATCCCGTGAGGAAGTGGCAACCGCGTGCAGGGGCACGGCCTGGCGCGCCCCTGCGTGCACTTAGAATCGGCTATTTAACTAAGCATACCGCCATGCCTTGCCGCGGTCACTGCGGCAACTGGTGGAGCGTCTTGGCCTGCATCACCCAGGCCGGCGCCGTCCAAGTGGGTTGCTGGGCCGGGCCGTTTTGCTGCTCATAGAAGAGCAATCCAGCGACGTTGATGACAGGGCCCGCGGTCAGTCCCGATAAGCCGCCTAAAGAGTGGAACCTGCTATCGCCGAAAGTCAGTACAGTGATCGCCTGTCCCCCGAACAGATGTCCGCACGGCATCATCGTGAAACCGCCGGTCTTATTGTCGGATCCCGACGTAAGCAACGATTGGAAGGTCCCAAGCACGTTCCGCTGCCGCAGAAAGACCGCTTGAGCGGCGAGCGTTGCGGGCGTGGTGCTCGTACCCGCGGTCAGAGTGCCGTACACGACCACGTCCTCCGCGAGTCCAAGCGTCTGCGGTCCGAACTTGAGAGAGTTACGGTTCCAATGGCGCCAGTTCGCCCAGAAATGGGTCGAGTTCGAGACGGTCACAGCCAGGGAGGAATGCAACGGCACCTCGCTGGTCATGTCCATGGTTTCGTGTCCGACCAGCAGATTCAATCCGGTGGCGTTGCCGGAATTGTCGCGCGTGACCGCGATAACTCTGCCTAAAAAACCGCCAGACTGACCGGTTGTTACCGACTGGGCTTCAGAATCTACTTCCTGGGCGATAATGTTGCCGCTGGTGTCAACGATGGCGTCAACCTCCACGAACGTCCCCTGCGCCAGAGATTGCAGGGCCGTATCGCCGGAGAGGCCGCTTACGCCGTCACCTTGGAATTCCGTCGTGCTGGTGACTTGGATCGTCAGAATCTGCCCCACCCCGCCTTGCACCTGAAGCGGGAAGCTGCCCACGAAACTCGGATTACCGCTCGTCGTGGTTGGGGCGCTTTGAACCACGCCATAAACTGTATCGGCCTCTCCCAAGGTGGTTCCGGAGGCAACTGACGGCGAGACGGTGATTTGAGGGTCAACGACTCCCGTGATCATGCCCGTGGCTCCGGTCTGCACCGAATCGCGCATGTCGAGGTCCATCACCAGCCCCGCCGCGCCGTTGGCGGTGATCGAGAGGGGCGGACTGAACATCAGGTTAAGCGTGTCCGTAGCTGTTCCGTTCGAAAACGAAGTGCAGTTAGAGGCACTGCCTGCACCGCAGGGAGGCATAGTTACGGGCGCTGGCGGGTTTACCGAAGTGTTCAAGTAGGTCAACTGCGGGCTGGTAAGCGTTAGTGTGAGCTGGCTGTAAGTTCCTGTATTGACGCTGCCAAAAGTTAGGATATTCGTGAAATCCACCAAGCTGGCAAAATCCACTGGCTGGCTCGGAGCTGTGATCGGGACCGGCGCGCCACCGGATTCTTGAACGAGCGAAGCCGACTGGATCGTTACCAGGAACGACTCCACATCGCAGCTAGGCTGGTCCGTTCCAAAGGTGACGAGTATCCCAGTAGGCGTAGCGGGCTGGGGCTGCTGTGTACTCGTTTGCGTGCCACTTCCGCAGCTCACCATCACTAGGGCCGCAAAGCCTGCGACCAGCGCCAGAAAGAATACACATACTCTCTTAAGCATGCCGGGCCTCCTTGAATCTAACAAAATGTCAGTAAAATCCGCGCTTTTCGAGTCTCAGCCGCCATTCCTCAAGGTCTGAGGTGTTTCGGACTACCGTTTACCTGACGATTGGCCGCGCGATGAACGCTACCACGGGACTACGAGCACATCGCGTTCCAAATACTAGTTCCGAAAAGTATTACATGTACGAGTAATACTCATAAGTTAACAACATCTGTAGGTGGCTGGTTCGGAAGGATTTACCTGACTGCGTAAATTGTATACGATACGGCGCTCGATGACTGTGACGCCATTCGGTCACGCATGCGAACAGCTCCGGCCGTGGCCGATTTTCGCCATTACGGTGGCCGTTTTGAGCCACCTGGCTTGCCGACAAAGGCAGTGTGTGAACAACAGTGCAAGTGTCGCAGTGGCGGTTGGGGGAGTCACACAGCCAGCGGAATGAAGTCGATCTTCCCCTGCGGTTTCCCGTCCCAGGCCGCAAAATACAATTCGGGCTTGAGCTGAGGGAAATCCTTTCGAAGCATTTTACCCACTTTCTGCAAGTCTTCTTCCTGACGCTCGCGTGGCTCGGAGGAAGTGTGAAGATGCACTGGAAGGCTCTTGTACCAAGCGCAGTCCTCATGCTGGATGAGGATGAGCCGGTCGATCTCATGGTTATCGACGAAGAAGCGGAACCACCTCCAACTTGCCCAGGAGAACTTGGGCAGATACTCGACGAGGGTCAGACTCTGGGGACCGCCAGGAACGACGAACAAGTCGTAGTTGCCACCCATCCCCAGGTCGCGATTCAAGAACTCTTGAAAGGCCGCTTGAAACCGATGGTCACCGCAGTGCACCACCAAGGCGCGAGGAGCCTCGCTCTGGAGTTTGGATTCGACCTGATAAGAAGGCATGGTTACCCCCGGTAGGGGCGGCCCTTGTGGCCGCCCGCGGGCGCCCACGAGGGGCACCCCTACAGCACGCGCCTCTAACTCTTGTTCTGCACGGCGGTCTCGTGAACTTCCTGTGTGAGGGCCTTGGGCTGGGCGCTTTGATGTTCTTTGGCCGCCTCATGCCTGCCCGCGGGTTCATGCGATACGCCCAACTGCGACAGGACACTGGGCACGTCAAGGCCCAAGGCTTGCAACTGCTGGAGCAGGCTGAACACCAAGGCCGGCCCGGTTTTAGCGATGCGGCCGATGCCTCCGGTTCCATCCCCGTTGGCGCCGTTGCCCTGATCGATAACCACCACTTTGTCGATATTGCCCAAGGGCGCCGCAACCGCGCCAAAAATGCCCGCGGAAGCTTGAAGCACAGCGGGTATCTTCTCGAGAACCGTCTGGAGTTTGGCGGCCTCGTTAAACTCCTTCCAGGCTTCCGCCTTCTTCAAGATGGCCGTTGCCTCGGCGACGCCCTGGGCCTCGATAGCTCGTGCTTGGGCCAAGCCGATCGCTTCCACTTTGGCGGCTTCGGCGCGGCCCTGGGCTTCGATGGCGGCGGCTTGGCCCAGCCCTTCTTGCCGGAACTTTTCCTGCGCAGCTTCCGCCATAGCGATCTGGGCGGCTTTACTGCCCTCCGCCTCGAGAATGGCCGCCTGCTTCTTGGCTTCGGCGCGCAAAATGGCTGCCTGCCGATCGGCCTCCGCGGCCTTGATGACCGTCGCCTCGAGTTCCCTCTGCTTACGCATCACTTCCTGTTCCTGGACGGCGATCTGCTCCTGGGTGCGCACCTTTTCCACGCGCACTTCTTCCACCACCACGGCCTGCTTGGCCTTGGCTTCGGAAAGCGGTCCGGCCTGCGCGGCCGTGGCCTTTTGCGTTTCCACTTCGGCCAGGAACTGGGCCTGCCTTACCTGATAGTCACGTTGCGCCGCGGCAATGTTGGCGTCCGCGTCGAACTTCGCCTTTTCTCCTTCCTGCATGGCCAGAGCGGACTTAATCTTCGAATCGCGCGTGGCTTCGGCTTCGCCGATGGTGCCATCGCGCTTCACTTCCGCCGTCCGCTTCTTGCCGAGGGCGTCCAGGTAACCTTCTTCGTCGGATATGTCTTGGATGGTGAGTACGTCAACCCCGATCCCCATCCTCTCCAGGTCCGCCGCAGCTTCCGAGGTCAGCTTCTGGGCGAAGCTCGCGCGGTCGCTATTGACCTCTTCCACGGTCAGCGTGCCGAGGATTGATCGCAGGTGGCCCTCGAGCGTCTGGAAGATCACTCGCTGGATCTCTTCGTGCGACATGCCGAGGAAGCGCTCGGCAGCAGCACTGAGAGACATGTCGTCGCTCTTGATCTTGACGTTGGCCACCGCTTTCACGGAGATGGGCACGCCTTGCTTGGTGTAAGCCCGCTTGATCTCGAGCGGAATCGTGAATACGTTCAACGAGAGGTAGTCCACCTGCTCGAGGAGCGGGTAGCGAAAGGCCGCTCCGCCCTTAATCATGCGGTAGCCCACGATTTTCCCGTCGCTCAACTTGCGTTTGCGCCCACTGAACACCGCCACCGCGTTGGGCGGCACTTTCAGGTAGTTCCGGCTGAAAAGCGCCATGGCCACAATCAGGGCCAAAAGCACACACATCACAATGATAGGAACGAAAAACTGCGTAATCATGCTCATGACATCTCCCCACTTGGAAACTGGAAATTGGAAACTGGAAAGTGGAAAATCGAAACTAGCGAAAAGTTGGAGCTAGCTTGTTGCCGTTCGAGCGCGCCGGGTTGTCAATTTTTCATCTTCAAGTCTCGATTTTCCAGTTTCCATTTTCCAGTTTCTATTTTCCATCATCTATTTTCCAGTTTTCGTCCTGTGGTCACTCTGCTCGCCGGACCACTACCGTCTCACCCAGCACGGCTTCTATCTTAACTACGGTATTGGCGGGAATCGGTTCCCCGTCCTGCGACCGGGCAATCTTGTCCACGACACTTTCGCCCACCCTGCAGCGGATTTGTCCGACGCCGGCCTTTGGAATGCTCACGCTGACTTGTGCCGTATTCCCTGCCAGATCGCTTACCCGGACCTCGCTGGACGCCTGTTGGCTGTAAAGGAAGCTCGCGAAAAGGTAAATGATGGTGCCAAAAACCAGGCCCCCGGCAACGCCCATCGCCGTGCTGACCTCGATGCTGTGGCCCAAATGGATGCCAATAGCCCCGAAGCCGCCAAAAGCCGTCACGAAAACACTGAGAATGCGAGAGCTAAAGATGCTGACTCCTGCGCCTCCGTGTACGTCGCCGTGGAAGTCGGCATCGTGGCCAGACAGGTCGCCGTGGTCGAATAACTCACCGGAGAGAAAACTCACTACGAGGACAAGGAATCCGATGGACGCAATGCCCAGGAATACGGCGAACGCTGAAAACCCGGCAACGAGCAGCATGAGCCAGCCTCGCGGTCTCGAGGGAGTTCCGTACCGTCTGCGCACTCCCAGGACAGGTGCTATCAAATCAGTCACGCCTACTCTAGAACCCAGCCCCGCCGAAGTCAAGTCAGACAGCCGGTCAGACAGCCGGTTTCCTCATGCCGCGCACTTGGAGCGACGGCCCCGCCTCGCGGAGCGGATTCCGCCCTGCTGTCCCTGCAGGGCGGGATCGGCGGTGCTTTCAGGTCAGGCGCTACACAGGCAGGGGTGTGTCTGCGGTCGAAGTTGAGGCGGCGCAAAGCCGCCTCGAGGTCAAACTCCACCATCGTCTGGGCAAGGATAGTGTCCTAAAAGTGTGTTGAAGAAAAATGGCAAAGTGAGCAAAAGTGCACAGACACAATGTCTACACGATTGTTAGATGTTTGTCATTCCCCGATAGTCTTGCCAATTGCCCAAATACGGGGCCCCATTCTCGGGGCCCCCGTTCCTGAGAACGCGACTTTTTTTGCTCAAGGGTTGAGACTTTGGAAGGCTACCTGCCTCGTGTTTGATACGGCCTTTGAGCATACTGTTCAGCGTCGTTCGAGCTAAATGCTGGGCGACTTTTACCAACGCGGATATAGGAGACTACCTACCGATCTCTTGACACAGCCCTTGAAAAGTGATGGGATAAGAGCCCTCGCACAAGGACCCGAAGCCGAGAGGCAGAAGCCCAACGTCGTGTCACGCACCATCCGTTCGGTAAACGCCTCGACTCCGTCCCCTTGACGGGGCCAGAAACTTGGCAGCATGCAAGCCACTCACAACCGCATGGTCCGTCATTCATCTCAAGGAGCCAATAAGCCATGAAGGGCAAATCCGAGGTACTGGAAGTTCTAGCCGGCGCGCTGACCGAAGAACTGGGCGCCGCCGTTCAATACATCCTGCACGCCGAAATGTGCGATAATTGGGGTTATAAGCCACTGGGCAATTTCACCAAGAAGCGCGCCATCGAAGAGATGAAGCACGCGGAGAAGCTGATAGAACGGATCCTCTTCCTGGAAGGCACGCCGGACGTACAGACATTTCCCAAAATCGAAGCGGGCAAGGATGTCAGCGATCAGTTCACGATTGACCTCAAAGGCGAGCACACGGCCATTGTGAACTATAACAAGGGCTACGCCACCTGCACCAAGGCCGGTGACCAGGGCAGTGCTGACCTGCTGCTGGCGAACTTACGCGACGAAGAACGTCACGTGGACTACCTCGAAACCCAACAGGGCCTTATCAAAGAACTTGGCCTGGCGGATTATCTGGCCCGGCAACTGGGCGAGTGAGACTACGCCTCTTTCGCCCCGCTCCTCGCTGTCATTCCGAGCGCAGCGAGGAATCCTGCTCTGGACTTTGCTTTCCGGTTTGCCCGAGGCAATGCGAGATTCCTCGCTGCACTCGGAATGACACTAGATAGGGCGGATTGACGCAGGCCGGAGGTTCGGGATGGCTATTCCGGCGAAATGGGTACGGCTGTTAACGATCTCATTCCTAGCAGCGGGCATCGCCTGCATTTGGTTCCTCGGCCCCGCTCTGGCCCTCCAAAACCAGGAAGCCCCGGAGATTAAAAGCGAAGAGGCGACACCTTCCTTTACCATCCGCGCGCAGCGGAACGAAGTTCTGGTGCGCGTGGTGGTGCGCGACAAGGACGGCGAGGCCGTCGGGGGGCTTACGAAGGACGACTTCCGCCTCTCCGACAACAGCAAGCCGCAGAGCGTGACGCTCTTCAAAGTCGAGACCTACAAGGCCGCACAGGCCGAACAACCCCTCGGCGCTGCCCCTCCCGCCGCCAAGCCTACCCAGCCAGTGGAAGTAGAGCCATCGCCCGAATTGCCCCAACGCTACGTGGCATTCTATTTTGACGACCTCGTGGTGAAGTTCGAGGATATGTTTCGAGTACGCGCGGCGGCCGACAAATACATCGACTCCGCACTGCGGCCGGGGGACCGCGCTGCCGTCCTTACATCTTCCGGGCTCGGAAGTCTCGACTTCACCGATGACCGTGCCAAGTTGCATGAGGCCCTAGCGCGGCTCCAACCTCGTCCTCGAATCACCCCCGCTGCGAACGACTGCCCGCCGCTCACGCCTTATGAGGCCTACCTTATCGACGAGCGGCACGATTCGATAATGCTCAATATCGCCACGCGGGAAGTCATTGCCTGCGCCTGTGGCGGCGACCCGACGCGTTGTGCTGATCCGCAGACCCAGGCTCAGATGGCGGCCCGAATGGCCTGGCAAAACGATCAGGACCAGTCCCGGCAGTGTCTACACGTTCTCACGAATCTGGTGCGGCGAATGAGTTCTCTGCCCGGACAGAGAAGCATTCTCTGGCTTTCTCAGGGCTTTCTGATCCAGGCAAACTTCTCTGACGTCGGCGAACTTATCGACCGCGCGTTGCGCGAGCACGTGGTCATCAGCGCTCTCGATGCTCGAGGCTTGTGGGTGGACGCCCCAGGCGGGGACGCTTCCGAGCACAACACTCTACCGGCCAGTTCCCCCCTTTTCGCGACGCTGTCTATATACCGCGAAACAGGCGAGCGGATGAACCAGGATGTTATGGCCGATGTGTCGCACGCCACGGGTGGCGTGTTCGTACACAACACGAACGACTACGACGGCGGATTCCGGATGGGCGGCGCTTTGCCGGAGTTCACCTACCTGCTTGCCTTCTCGCCACAGAACTTGAAATACGACGGCAAGTTTCACAAGCTGAAAGTCGAACTCGTAAGTTCGAAGGGCTTGACCGTGCAGGCCCGCAACGGCTACTCCGCTCCCAACCAGGAACTCCGGCCGCAGGAACACGCGAAGCAGGAGATTGACGACGCCGTCTTCGCCCGCGACGAGTACCTGGACTTCCCTGTTGATGTGCAGACCCAGTTCTTCAAGCTGAGCGACACCAAAGTTCAGCTTTCCGTGACGGCGCGAATCGACGCGCACGCACTGCGATTCCACAAGGAAGGCGACCGCAGCCGGCTGAATTTGAAAATGGTCTGCGCCGCCTTTGATCGCGATGGCAACCTGGTGGATGGAACGCAGAAAGAAGTGGATATGTCGCTGAGCGACGCAACACTCGCCCAGCTTCTAAGCTCCGGACTATCCATCCGCGGCGAACTCAAAGTTAACGCCGGGAATTATGCTCTGCGCGTGGTGGTTTACGAAATCGATTCGGCCCGGATGACGGCGCTGAACCGCACCGTGGAGATCCCGTAATAGCAATGTGCCCCGAAGGGGCGAGCTATCACAGCCCAGGCCAACGGCCTGGGTGAAAGTTCGCGCGCAGGCATTTGTAAGCCCTGAAAGGGCGTGATAAGCCTGTCGGCCGAGACGACGC